>ERZ501016.101-NODE-101-length-40678-cov-8.866135_pt1 | contig 40678 bp, 35 predicted proteins | sample MGYA00248889_ERZ501016 | MGnify/ENA primary metagenome ERZ501016 (study PRJEB25958, sample SAMN03398594) | human skin metagenome | study: EMG produced TPA metagenomics assembly of the Human Skin Microbiome Metagenome (human skin metagenome) data set. | reverse complement strand
ATGCCCGTAAGGGGAACCCTCACCGGACACCACCGCTACTTATCGAGAGGAACGACGGCACGCCTGGCGGGCTGTCCCGTAAGACCCGTCCGGTGAACAGCATGTCCCCCTTGAAGGTCGGCTATGCCCGAGTCTCCACCGACGAGCAGGACCTGACCGCGCAGCGTGACGGACTCGCGGCGTTCGGCGTCGATCCCAAGCGCATTTACGTCGATCACGGGCTCACGGGCCGCAACGCCGACCGTGAGGGCCTGCGGCAGGCGCTGGCTGCCTGCCGGGACGGCGATACGTTCGTGGTCACCAAGCTCGATCGGCTGGCGCGTTCAGTCCGTGATGCCCACCAGATCGCCGACGACCTCGCGGCGGGGGAAGTGAAGCTGAGCATCGCCGGATCGGTGTACGACCCGACCGACCCGATGGGGAAACTGTTGTTCAACGTGCTGGCGATGGTCGCCGAGTTCGAAGCCGACCTCATCCGTGCCCGCACCCGCGAGGGGATGAAGGTCGCCAAGGCCAAGGGCCGGCTGCGCGGGAAGTCACCGAAACTCACCCCCCGGCAAGAAGCTCACCTCGTCCAGCTACATGCTGCCGACGAGCACACCGTGGGCGAGCTGGCCGAGCTGTTCAGCGTGGGCCGCTCCACGGTCTACCGCGCCCTTCAGCGCGCCGAGCGCGGGCGCGAGAACGCCTTGCAGTAGGTGCGTCGTGGACGCTCGAGCGCGGTGGCGAATCCTCAGGCTCCACGTCGAGGACCAGGTGCCCCTCGCGCGCTTAGCTCGCGAGACCGATGTAGGGCTGCGGACCCTGGAGCGCTGGCACGCCCGCTACCGCGCCGACGGCTACGCCGGACTGGAGACAGCCTCACGGGCGGACGCCGGCTCCCGCCGCCTTCCGCCCGACCTCGTCGACCTGATCGAGGGCCTGGCACTGAGCAAGCCGCGGCCGGCCATCGCCACGATCCATCGCAAAGTCACGGGCATCTGCGCCGCCCGGAGGTGGCCGGTCCCCTCCTACTCGGTGGTGTGGGACATCGTGCGGACCCTGGATCCCGGCATGGTCACCCTCGCCCTGGAGGGCGCAGCGTCCTACCGCGACAAGCACGAGCTGGTGCTACGCCGGCAAGTAGAGCTGCCCCGAGGTCGGCGCGGCGTGCTCCGGTCACTGCCAGGACGATGGCGGCGATAGTGAGCACGGCGGCGGTGCCGGTGAAAACACCGCGCCGAGACCGGCTACACCGAAGGCCAGCAGCAAGGGTGCCCGATGCAGAACAGGCGCACTGCTGCACCAGTACCGAGGACCAGGCGTCCCCGGCGCTCCGGCCCGGGCCTCGGATTGGGCCAGTGGATACGAGGGATCTCAGGCGCAGCAGGACGTCGGCATCTGGTTGCGGAAGAGGCCGGCGACGATGCGCAGACTCTCCGCCATGGTCAGGTACGGCGCCCAGGTGTCGGCCAGATCATCAACGGTCATGCCGGCCTTGATGGCGTAGGTGGCCGCCAGCATGATCTCCCCGGCGCCGTCGGCCAGAGCGTGCACGCCCAGCACCTTGCCGGTCGTGGCGTCAACTACGAGCTTCACCGCGCCCCTGGTGTCGTGCTGGACCAACGCCCGAGGGACGTCGGATAGGCCCAGGACCCGGCAGTCGCACACGTACCCGCGGGCGAGGGCCTCGTCCTCTGTCAGCCCTGCCGAGGCCAGCTGGGGCCTGGTGAACACGACCGCAGGCAGACCGGTGTAGTCCACGCGTGCGGGCGTGGCCCGACCGTCGTCGGCAAGTGCGTTGAGCGCGGCGGCCCGACCGCCGGCGGCGGCTACGTAGACGTACTGAGGAGCCCCCGAGACGTCACCGGCGGCGTAGATGCGCGGGTTGGAGGTGCGCTGGGACTCGTCGACCACGACGAAGCCCCGCTCGTCCACGTCCACCGCGGCAGCGGCCAGGTCCAGGCCGTCGGTGCGCGCGAAGCGCCCGGTGGCCACCAACAGCCGTGCTCCGCGGACCTGCGCGCCGGAGGCGGTGCTCACCACGACGTCCTGTCCATGAGGACCGATGCCGGTGGCCACCGCGGTCGCGTGCTCCTCGACCACCGTGATGCCATCGTCGGCGAAAACCTCCCGAAGCCCCTGGGCCAGCTCCGGCTCGGCGTGGGGCGCCAGACGCCCGACCACCGACACCCGGGCACCGAGGTGGGCGAACAGCTGGGCCTGCTCCATCCCGACATAGCCGCCACCGATGACGACCAGGGACTTGGGCAGCTCGGTGAGCTCCATCGCCGTGGTCGAGGTCAGCCAGTCCACGGACTCAAGGCCGGCCACGTCCGGGACGGCGGGGGTGGAGCCGGTGGCGATCAGGTAGGCCCGGGCCCGCAGCACCGCGCCGTCGACGGCCATGGTGTCCTTGTTCAGGAAGGCGGCCTGGCCCGAGCGGACCTCGAAGCCGTAGGCGGCGGCTACGTCGGCGTACTTCGCCTCGCGCAGGCTCTCGATCAGGCCATCCTTCTGCGCCACTAGGGCGCCCAGATCCACCGGTCCGGCTGACGTCGGGACGCCTGCGAAGGGGTTGGTCAGCGCGGCGTGCCGCGGTCCGGCGGCCGCCAGCAGCGTCTTGGACGGCACACAGCCGATGTTCACGCACGTGCCGCCGAGGACGCCGCGTTCGATCAACACCACACTCTTGCCGGCCTGGCTGGCCGCGATCGCCGCCGACATGGCCGCGCCTCCTGACCCGATCACGGCCAAATCGACGTCGTAGTCCTCACCCATATCGCACATCTCCTTTGCGTTGCACGTCTCCAGTGACCAGAATGGACCTTCCAGTGCAGGGAAAGGTCAAGATGAACGTGGAAGCCGTTCGAGCAAGGAGGCGCCGTGCGGATCGGTGAGCTGGCCGAGGCCAGCGGCACCACAACCAAGACGCTGCGCTTCTACGAAGAAGCCGGGCTGCTGCCCGCACCGGACCGAACCGCCAACGGCTACCGCGACTACGCCGCTGAAGCCCTGGCGCGCCTGGGCTTCATCCGCCGCAGCCGCACCGCTGGGTTCACTCTGGCCCAAATCCGCGAGGTCCTCGACATCCCCGACGCCGGGGTCGCACCCTGCCGGCACGTGCAAGATCTGCTCGAGACCCGCCTGGACGACCTGGACCGCCAAATCGCCGACCTACAGGCACTGCGACACACCGTCGCCCAACTCAGCGACGCTGCCGCCACGGTCGACCCGACCAACTGCGACGCCACGACCATCTGCCGCTACCTGTGATCCGCACGGTCCCGAACCTGGCTGGTGCAGTGCCCACCGCTTGGTGCCGAACAGCGTCCCGGGGACCGATCGACCCGGCCCCGCTGGCCATCGCTCGTCAGTGAGACCGCCACGAAGCGACCGAAGAACCCCGCCAATTAGCGGACGGAGTCACAGCCATACACTGTCGAACAGGGTCGGTTTGGCTCTTGATGGACAGATGCGTCAGAGGGATCTAGAGATGGCTGGACAGATCGTCGGGTATGCACGGGTCAGCGCTGTGGACCAAAACCTCGCGCGCCAGCTCCAGGCGCTCGGCGACGTAGACAAGCTCTTCGAGGAGAAGGTCAGCGGCAAGAACCGCGAGCGTCCGGAGCTGGCTGCGATGCTCGACTGGGTGCGCGAGGGCGACACAGTGCGCGTGAAGAGTCCGGACAGGCTCGCGCGGTCGACGATGGATCTGCTCGCGATCATCGAGGAGCTGCGGGCGAAGGGGGTGCAGCTCGAGTTCGTCGACAACCCCTCGCTCAACACGGGCACCCCGCAGGGCACATTCATGCTCACCATCCTCGGCGCAGTCGCCGAGCTCGAGCGCGCGACGATCCTCGAGCGCCAGGCGGAGGGCATCGCGATCGCCAAGGCGAAGGGCGTTTACGAGCGGGGACCGAAGCTCTCCGCCGAGCAGGTCGAGGAAGCGCGCGAGCGCATCGCTGCGGGTGTGCCGAAGGCGAAGGTGGCCCGAGAGCTGGGCGTGAGCCGTCAGACGCTCTACACGGCCCTGGCACGCGCGGGGCGCTACGCCGCCTGCTGAACTGCGGATTCATGGCTTCGCGTTGCGCTCGCATCGAGAGACATGTAGCGGATCAACTACGGGGGGTTGATGCATGTCTCGGCCATCTTGGACGAGGGCACGCTGCTCTCGAACGGCGCGCTGCGGTTGATGGCGATCGAACGGACTCCTGGATACGGCCGCATCGTCATCGACGACGCAGGGCTTGGTGCCGACGACGTGCTCATCCTGGTCAACGCGTACGGCATCAACGCAGCACCCATCGACGCGGCGTTGTGGGCGGGCGAGCTGGGTGTGCGCACCATCGGGGTGTCGTCGCGCCAGCACGGCGACGGCACCGCCGCCGATCACCCGGCCCGCCACCGTCCAAGCAGAACCTCCACGACGTCACGGACCTGCACATCGACACCTTCGTGCCGATCGGTGACGCCCTGATGGACGTCGAGGGGTGCTCAGAGAAGTCGGGGGCGAGCTCCACCTTCGCGAACGCCTTCACCCTCACCTGGTTGATGCTGGAGACCCTGGAGAGACTGGCCGAGCGGGGGCAGCACGCGCCGGTGTGGCGCAGCGGGAACGCCCCTGGCGGCGACGAGGCGAATCGTCGGTTCATCGCCCGTTTCAAGGGCCGCGTGAGATGCCTGTGATCGAGGGACGGTGCCCCCGCACGGGTGACGTGCTACAGGTGAAGACGGGCGGTGGCGTCATCACGCAGGTGCGGCGGCGGGTCAGCACGGATCGTTCGCTGCCGTGGGTGACCCCCGGGCTCATCGACCTGCAGGTGAACGGCTATGCCGGTCGGGACGTCAACGGCGCGCAGGTGAGCCCCGATCAGATCGCCGCCATCACCGAGGCCCTCGCGGTGCGGGGGGTCACCAGCTGGGTCCCCACCGTCATCACCGCTGACGAGGAGGCCATCATCGCCGCGCTGCGTGCAGTCAGCCAGGCGCGCCGCGACGCGCGGGTGGCCGCAGCAATCCCGTTCGTCCACGTCGAGGGCCCCTTCCTCTCCCCGAACGATGGCTTCCGCGGCGCCCACGACCGCGATCGCATCCGCCCGCTCGATGCCGCTGAAGTGCTGCGCTGGAACCAGCACGGGCCCGTCGGGATGGTGACCGTGTCACCGCACACGCCCGACGCCCCCCGTCATATCGCCGCTCTCAGCCGCGGCGGCGTCCGGGTGTCCCTCGGGCACACGGACGCGACGCCCGCACAGCTGACGGCGGCCGTCGACGCCGGTGCGCGCTGTGCCACCCATCTCGGCAACGGCATCCCCTCGGTCCTGCCGCGCCACCCCAACCCTGTCTGGACGCAGCTCGCCGACGACCGCCTGACCTGCGGGTTCATCGGGGACGGGCACCACCTGCCGGCCGACACCCTGGTCGCGATGGTGCGTTCGGTGGGGCCCGGCCGGCGGTTCCTCGTCTCCGACTCTGTCGCCCTGGCTGGGTCCCCACCCGGCCGGTACTCCTCGCCCGTCGGTGGCGCGGTCGAGCTGCACGAGAACGGCCGGCTGACCCTCGCCGACAGCGACCTGCTCGCAGGCTCGGGGGTCGACCTCGCCGATGTCCTCGCGTGGGTGATCACCCACACCTGCCTGGGAATCACTGACGTCGTCGAGATGACCTCCACCACCCCGGCGCGGATCATCGGCGCGGACGACCTCGGGCGCGTGCAGGCCGGTGCCCGCGCAGACCTCATCCTCGTGGAGCCCGGTGGCGATGTGGTCCAGGTGGTCCGGCAGGGAGAGCTGGTGTGACCGTGCGGGTGGGGGTCGCGGTGCACAGCGTCGACGTCCCGGTGGGCACCGCCATGGGCGGGTACGCCGGGCGCCTGGCCTCCAGCAGCGGCGTCCACGACGCGACGACCGTTCGCGCCATCGCCATCGCCCAGATGGTGCTCGTCGCCGTCGATGTGTGTGCCCTTCACGAGGACACCTGCGCAGAGATCGCCCGCTCGCATCCCGACCTGACCGTCGTCGTCAGTGCCGTCCACACCCACGCGGGGCCCTCGATCGGGAGAGGGCGGGTCGGACGCCACGAACCACACCTGGAAGAGGCGGTCGTCGCCGCGGCCCGGCGCGCCATCGCCACCGCCAGGTCGAACCAGCGCCCGGTGCTGATCTCGTCCGCGGCCGTGCACGGCACCAAGGTGGCCCGGGACCGGCGACGACTGGCCCGGGTCATCGACCCGCCGCTGGCCGCCCTCGCCTTCAGCGATCCCACCTCAGGGCGGCGGGTCGCGACCCTCATCGAGTTCCCCTGCCACCCGGTGGTCCTCGACGCCAGCAACACCCTCATCTCCGCCGACTACGTTCATGCTCTGCGCCGAGACGTCGAGCAGCACACGGGGGCACCCTGCGTCTTCGTCACAGGCGCAGCCGGGGACGTGAACCTCGGGCACGCAGCCACTGCGTCCTTCACCAACCGACCCGACGAGGAGCGCACCTTCGACAGTGCGGACGCCATCGGCGGTCGGCTGGCCGCCGCCGTTTCCGAAGCCGAGTGGACCCCCCTCCAAGCTGACCGGTCCACCACGTTGAGGTCAGGGTCTGCCCAGCAGGTGCGCTGGCAGGAGGCAACCGTCGAGCTGCCCTTCGACGCCGTCGACCCCCCAGCGCTCGCCCGACGCCGCGCCGGGTGGGTGCGTTCTCGGGAGACCGCGGACGCCGGCGTCGCCGCCGTGCTCACCTGCTGGATCGACTGGGCCGATGCCTGGCAGCCCCCCGCGCCGGGGAGGACCTGGCGCGGACGGGTGGGCTACCTGAGCCTTGCCGGCGCCGGGATCGTGACGCTGCCCGGCGAACCGTTTCTCGCCGTCGCCGACGCCATCCGGGCGGCGGCGCAGGTCCCGGTCCTCGTGGCCGCCTACAGCGACGGGGTGCCCGGCTACTTCCCGACCGCGGACGCCTATCCAGCAGGCGGGTACGAGGTGGAGGACGCCTGCATGTACTACGCGATGCCGGCACCTTTCGCGCCAGGATGCGCCGAGCTGCTGGTCCAGGCCGCGCAGTCGTTGATCCGGGGGGCGGAACAGGACGAGGACACGTCAGCACCCCGGTGACGAGCGCGGCCCAGCTGCGGCGACATCGACGGTGCCGCGTGGATGCGGCCGGAGCCCAAGTCCGCAGGCGTTCGAGCGCGCCCCGCTCACCGCCTCGGCCCCGTGTCCCGACGGCCGGCCAGCTAGTCCAGCCTGTACGTCTTCAGCGCGTCCTTCCACTCCTCCGGCAGTGGCACCGGCCGCCCCTCGAGGTCGCCGCAGACGAGCACGGTGGCCGCGGTCGCGTACACCGCCCCGCTGCCCGGGTCGACCACGTCGGAGCAGAACACCAGCGACGTACGCCCCGTGTGTGCGACACCCACCCGCACCGCGTACGGCTCGGGGCGGAAGTCGAGCTGCTTGCGGTACTCCACGTCCTGGCGCACCACCAGCCACAGGTTGCGCCCGGCCCCCGCGCTCACCCGCCGCATGGCCTCGTCGGCCGCGGTCGAGAACGCGATGCGGCCCTCCTGCACGTACTCGAAGATCTGCACGTTGTTGACGTGCCCGTACGCATCGAGGTCAGACCAGCGCACCCGCAGCGGCGTCGAGAACGCCCGTTCGTCCACCGGCAGGCGCGTGAGGTCGCGGAACGGCTCGACCTCCTCCAGCGCACCGGTGAGGGCCGCCCGCTCCTCCGGCGTCAGCCGCCGTGGGGAGCCGGCGTCGAAGTCGTACGGGCAGAGCCGGGTGCGCGCCCGGGCGCAGAGCCGCCCGTCGTGGTGGAGCTCGTAGGCCAGCACGAACTGGGCGCCGCGGCACTCGACCACCGAGACGTCGACCAGCACCGGCTGCTCGGAGAAGACGATCGGCGCCAGGTACTCGATCTGCTGGCTCACCACCACCAGACCGCCGCCCAGCAGGTGCGGGACGTCGCTCGACAGCAGCAGGTCGGCGCGCGCCTCCTGCAGGTAGTCGACGAAGCGGGAGTTGTTGACGTGCCCCTGGGCGTCCATGTCGCCCCAGCGCAGCGGGACCTCGATCCTCTTGCTCATTCGAGGAGTCTCCCTCACCCCCGCCCGCAGGCGCGACCCTGCTCAGCCCTCGTCGACGAACAGCGAGTCCACCAGGTCCTGGTGGTCGCCGATGACCTGCTTGCGGCGGATCTTCATGTTGGGGGTCACCGCACCGGTGTCGACCGTGAGCTCGTGGTCCAGGATCCCGAACTTCTTGACCGTCTCCCAGCGCTCCAGCTTCGCGTTGGCCTTCTCCATGAGGCCGCCGATGAAGTCGTGCACCTCCGGCAGCTGGGTCAGCTCGGCGTACGACTTGCCCCCCTGCCCGTTCTGCTCGCCCCAGCGCTTCAGGTTGTCGGGGTCGAGCACCAGCAGCGCCGCGACGTACTTGTGGCCGTCGCCCATCGCGATCGCCTGGCTGACGTAGGGGATGTTCGCCACGATCGCGCCCTCGACCTTCTGCGGGGCGACGTACTTGCCGCCCGAGGTCTTGAACAGGTCCTTCTTGCGGTCGGTGATGCGCACGCAGCCGTTGTCGTCGATCTCGGCCATGTCGCCGGTGTGGAACCAGCCGTCCTCCAGCGCCTCGGCCGTCTGCTCGGGCTCGTTGTGGTAGCCACGCATCACGATCGGCCCGCGCAGCAGCAGCTCCCCGTCATCGGCGATCCGCGCCTCCAGACCGGGGCTCGGCGGCCCGACGGTACCGAAGTTCGGCGCCCGGAAGTCGTCGACGCACGCCACGGCGCTGGTCTCCGTGAGGCCGTATCCCTCGATCAGAGTGATCCCGGCGGCGTAGAACCACTCCTGCACCTGGCTCGACAGCTTGGCCGACCCCGACACCATGACCTTCATCCGGCCGCCCAGCCGCGCCTTGAGCTTGCTGAAGACCAGCCGGTCGGCGACGGCGTACTTGAGAGCGAGCGCCTTCGGCATCGGCTTGCCAGCGAGCCGGTACGGGATAGACTTCTTGCCCTGCGCGAACGACCAGGCGCTGATCTTGCCCTTGAGGCCCACCGAGCTCTCGCCCGTGAGCACCGCGGCGCGCACCTTCTCGAACACGCGGGGGGCACCGCACATGAAGGTCGGGCTCACCTCGCCGAGGTTGTCGACCAGCTTGTCGATGCGTCCGTCGACGGCGCTGCTGAAACCGATCCAGAGCTGGATCATCGTGAGGCAGTTGCCGAACACGTGCGACAGGGGCAGCCACAGGAACTGCACGTCGTCGATCTCCAGCAGGCCGGTCCGGTCGATGGCGGCCGCGAGGAAGGTCCACGACTCGTGCGTCAGCTCCACACCCTTGGGCCGGCCCGTGGTGCCGGAGGTGTAGATGAGGGTCGCGAGGGTCTCGTGCGAGGTCGCGTCGGTCGCCTCGCGTACGCAGTCGGGGTTGGCCTTGAGGTGGGCGCGGCCCTGCTCGAGGAACGCGCTCCAGGTCATCACCCGCTCGCCGTCGCCCTCGCCGTCGAAGACCACGATCGTGCGCACCTGCTCGTTGAGCTCGGCGTGCCGGGTGACCTTCTCGACCTGCTCGGCGTTCTCGGCGAACACGACCTTGGAGCCGGAGTGGCCCAGGATGTAGGCGACGTCCTCGTGCGCGGTGTTCGGGTAGACGGTGGTCACCGCGCAGCCGGCGGCGTTGACGCCGTACGCGGCCAGGATCCACTCGACACGCGTGCCGCTGGCGATGGCTGCCCGCTCCTCGTAGCCCAGGCCGAGCGACAGCAGGGCGCCCGCGACGGCGTTCACGATCTCGCCGGTCTCCGCCCAGCTGTACGTCTTCCAGCCCGTGTCGGCCGGGTAGCGGAAGGCCTCCCTCGACGGTGTCAGCGAGACGCGGCGCTGCAGCATCGCCCCCACCGAGCTCGAGCACTGCGACGAGATGGTCTCGCGTTCACCCACGACTGCTTCCCCTCACTACGATGTGTCCGGCAGATCCTACTGGCCCCCACTGCTCCCTGCACCGCACCCGCCGGATGGGTAGCATGCCCGAGGTGACCGACCCTGAGCCGCGGTGGCTGAGCACCGACCAGCAGCTGGTGTGGCGGTCGTGGCTGGCCGCAACCGCGCGCATCGACCAGGTGCTCGACGCGCACCTGCGTCCGCACGGGCTCGACCTCGCCGAGTACGAGATCCTGGTCTGCCTCTCCGAGTCGCCGAACCGCGCCCTGCGCATGAGCGAGCTGGCCCACAAGGTCCACCAGTCGCGCTCCCGCCTCACCCACACCGTCGCCCGCATGGAGGGCGTGGGGCTGGTGTGCCGCCGCCGCAGCGAGTCCGACGGGCGCGGCGTCGTCGCCCACCTGACCGACGAGGGCATGAACCTGCTCGTGGAGACGGCACCGCGGCACGTGGCGTCGGTGCGCAAGATCTTCGTCGATGCCGTCGACTCCGCCGACTACGAGGCGTTGGGGCGGGCCATGAACGCCGTCCTCGCCGTCGAGGACAGCTGAGGCTCAGTCACGGTACGGGGCGAGCGGCACGGCGCCGTACCCCATCTGCACGTGCCCGCCGCGGCGCCACAGGTCGACGAGCGCCTGCTGCAGACCGGAACGCACCGGGAGCGCGTCGATGCCGTACGGCAGGTCTCTCCCCTTCTCGGGCTCGATGTCGAAGACGAAGTAGTAGCCGTCGCGGTCCCGGGGCTCGGTCTTCCAGAGCCGCCACCGCTCTTGGAACGCCGCCACGTTGCTGCCCGGGGCGAGCTGCTGCAGCTGGGGGTCCAGCAGCCAGGACTGGCACATGAGGTGCTCGGCGTCGCGCAGCTCTGGGTAGTACCGCGGCATCTCCCGGGCCGCCCGCCGGAAGGCGTCGTCGACCGCCTCGGGGGGAAGGGGGCCGTCGTCGGGGATGTGCACGTTGATGACCGGCACCGGCTCGGCGTCGTCGTTGCCGAGCTGGGAGCGCTGCACCTCGAGCTGGAGGCGGCCGAGCCAGAGGTAGCCGTCGGCCCAGACGTTGCGCAACCAGTTCTGGTTGTGGCTGCCGGTGCGTCCCTCGACCTCGCGGGTCTTCGCGACCTGCTGCCCGAGGTCCGACAAGGAGCGCCAAGACGTGTCGGCGGGGATGCCGCGGCGGCGGTGTGCCTCGTGAACGTCGTCGGCGGTGACCAGCAGCGCGACCAGAGGCAGGGCGCCGCGCATCAGCGGGTGGTCGGCGTCATCGGGCCCGAAGGACGGGCGGTCCTCGGCGAACACGCCCAGGTAGTCACCGATGTACGGCAGGAGCACGGTGTCGGCCAGGTGCTGCACCCGGGCCACGTCGTCGGGGCGGTGCCGCACCTGCTCGACCAGGTCGAGCAGCGGCGCACGGTCGGGCTGGTGGACACCGAGCTGGGTGAGACGTACGGTCCAGTCGGTCTCCGCCAGGCGCTGCAGCACGTCCATGACGGCAGCCTACGGGCCGTCCCCGTCCGGGCGGCTGCGGTGGCGGCACCACTAGGGTGGGCACGTGACCGTGACGATCGCGAAGCCGGCCTACGACCAGCTGCAGGACTTCCGCTCCGAGCTCGGCTCGGCCGCCGCCTGCGTCGACGCCACCACGCTGCGCCGGGCGCTGTACTCCTCCGACGGCTCCATCTACCGGATCGTGCCGACCGCGGTCGCGGCCCCCCGCGACACCGACGAGCTGCTCGCGGTGCTGGCGGCGGCGCGGTCCGTACGCCTCCCGGTGACCGCCCGCGGCGCTGGCACGTCCTGCGCCGGCAACGCCGTGGGCGCGGGCCTGGTCGTCGACGTCTCCCGCCATCTCCACCGCATCATCTCCGTGGACGGCGAGCGCGCGGTCGTGCAGCCGGGCGTGGTGCAGGAGTCGCTGCAGCGGGCCGCGAAGCCGTACGGCGTGCGCTTCGGGCCGGACCCCTCCACGTCCACCCGCTGCACGATCGGCGGGATGGTCGGCAACAACGCGTGCGGGCCGCGGGCGCTCGGGTACGGCACCACGGCGACCAACCTGCTGGACGCGACCGTGGTCACCGGCACGGGCGAGCAGCTGACGTTGTCGACCGCGGGGGCCACCGCCACGGGGCGGGCGCTGCTCGACCTGGTCGCCGCGCGCGCAGAGCTGGTGGGGCGGGAGCTCGGCACCTTCGGGCGCCAGGTCTCCGGCTACTCCCTGGAGCACCTGCTGCCGGGTCGCGAGGACATCACCCGGTTCTACGCCGGCACCGAGGGCACGCTGGCGATCGCGACCGAGCTCACCGTGGCCATGGTCGCCGACCCGCCGCACCGGGTCACCGTGGCGCTCGGCTACCCGAGCATGGCCGACGCCGCCGACGCCATGCCGGTGGTGCTCCCGTTCGGGCCCACCGCCGTCGAGGGCCTGGACCGTCGCATCGTCGAGGTGGTCCGGCGCCGCATGGGCGAGGCGGCCGTGCCGCCACTGCCGCGCGGCGACGGCTGGGTGTTCGTGGAGATCGCGGGCGACGACCTGGGCGAGGCGACCGCGCGGGCTCAGCAGCTGCTCGCCGCTAGCGGCTGCCTCGACGGCTCGCTGCCTGCGCCGAAGGAGGCCAAGGCGCTGTGGCAGATCCGGGCCGACGGCGCCGGCCTGGCGGGGGTCTCGCTGCCGAACCCGGCCCACCCGGGCTGGGAGGACGCCGCCGTGCCGCCGGCACGCCTCGGGGCGTACCTGCGGGAGTTCGACGCCCTGCTCGACTCGTACGGGCTGCACGGGCTGCCGTACGGGCACTTCGGTGACGGCTGCGTGCACTGCCGTATCGACTTCCCGCTGCTGGACGCCGACGGGCCGCAGCGGTACGCGGCGTTCGTGGACGACGCGGCCAGGCTGGTCGCGTCGTACGGGGGGTCGCTGTCGGGCGAGCACGGCGACGGCCGGGCCCGGTCGGGGCTGCTGCACCACATGTACAGCCCCGGCGTCATCGAGCTGTTCGGCCAGGTGAAGGGGCTCTTCGACCCCGACAACCTGCTGAACCCAGGCATCATCGTGGACCCGGATCCCGTCGCCGGCCAGGTGCGCGAGGCCCAGCGCCGTACGTCGCCGCTGACGCTCGCCGAGCCGGAGTTCGCCGCCAAGGTGCACCGCTGCACCGGCGTGGGCAAGTGCGTCGCGCCCGACGCGACCGGCGCCGTGATGTGCCCCACGTACCGGGCGACCCGCGACGAGGTCACCTCCACCCGTGGCCGGGCACGGGTGCTGCAGGAGATGGTGAACGGGTCGCTGGTCACCGGCGGCTGGCGAGCACCCGAGGTGCACGAGGCACTCGACCTCTGCCTGTCGTGCAAGGGCTGCTCGCGCGACTGCCCCACGGGCACGGACATGGCGGCGTACAAGTCGGAGGTCCTGGACCACGCCTACCGGGGCCGGTTGCGTCCGCGCACGCACTACGCGCTGGGGTGGCTCCCCCGGTGGTCACGCCTGCTGGGTGCCATCCCTGGCGCCGCCCGGCTCACCAACGCGGTGCTGAAGGTGCCCGGCGTCGTGCACCTCGCGCGGGCGATCGCGGGCGTCGACCAGCGCAGGCCGCTCCCGGTCTTCGCCCACCGGCCCAAGCGCAAGGAGCTCGGCGGCGCCGCACCGGTCGGAGGGACGCCCGTGGCGGTCTGGGTGGACTCCTTCAGCGACGGCTTCGCCGGCTCGATGGTGGAGTCGACGCTGCAGGTGCTGGCCGACGCCGGGTACGCCCCCCGCCTGGTCGAGGGGCGTGCCTGCTGCGGCCTCACCTGGATCACCACCGGCCAGCTCGACGGCGCCCGGGCCCAGCTGCGCCAGGCGCTCGACGTGCTCCACCCGATCGTCGCGAGCGGCACCCCGGTCGTGGGGCTGGAGCCCTCCTGCACCGCGGTGTGGCGCAGCGACGCCGCCGAGCTGCTGGACGACCCGCGGGTAGCAGAGGTGGCCGCAGGCGTACGCACCCTGGCGGAGCTGCTCGGCGAGACGCCTGACTGGCAGGCGCCCGACCTCAGCGGTCGCACCGTCGTCGCCCAGCCGCACTGCCACCACGCCTCGGTGCTGGGATGGGCAGCCGACCAGGCGGTGCTGGAGGCGACGGGCGCGGAGGTGGTCACCGTCGGTGGCTGCTGCGGCCTGGCGGGCAACTTCGGGGTGGAGAAGGGCCACTACGAGATGTCGCTCGCCGTGGCCGAGAACGAGCTGCTGCCCGCGCTGCGGCAGGCGGGCCCGGACGCGATCGTGCTCGCCGACGGGTTCTCCTGCCGCAAGCAGGTCAGCGACCTGACGCTGCTGGAGGCGCACTCGCTGGCCGAGGTGCTGGCCGCCCACCGGCGCACGCCCGAGGCCGAGACCCCCGAGCCGGAGCCGGAGGTCACCGCCGTCGACGTCGTGGAGGACCCGGAGGCCGCGCCGCCGGCCGGGTGACGCGTACGGCTCGGACGGACCAGCACTGGCGCACCAGAGATCGTGGCGCCCGTGGCCTGCCGGGCAGGGCTCAGGCGAGCAACGCCCGCCGCGACCGGCCGCCGAGGCGCTGCGACACCCAGCCGGAGAGCTGCTGCAGGCGCGTCTTGCCCTCGACGCGGTTGGGCAGCGAGTAGCGGAACACCTGCGCCCATGCCGACCCGGCCTGACGGTGCAGCGGGCCGGAGACGTGGCGGAGGCCGTACCGCGCCATCAGCTCCTTGACCTTGACCGACACCTCCTCGTACCGGTTGCTGGGCAGGTCGGGGAACAGGTGGTGCTCGACCTGGTGGGAGAGATGACCGGTCATGATCCCCATCAGGCGGCCACCGGAGATGTTGGCCGAGCCGGCCATCTGCCGCAGGTACCACTCCCCCTTCGTCTCACCCTCGATCGAGGTGGCCTCGAAGGTCTCCACCCCGGCGGGGATGTGACCGCAGATGATGACGGTGTGCGTCCAGAGGTTGCGCAGCACGTTCGCGGTGAAGTTCGCCGCTATCGTCGGGCCGAAGGAGCCGATCGACAGCAGCGGGTGCACCAGGTAGTCCTTCGAGAGCTGGCGGGCCAGCTTCTTGAGCGTCGCCGTGAGGTCGGCCATGAACTCCTCGCGGCTCTTCTTGCCGTCGAGGAACTCCTGCGCCTCCATGTCGTAGATGGCGATGCCGTACTCGAAGAACATCGCCGTCACCAGGTTCACCAGCGGCTGGAAGAAGTGGCCCGGCTTCCACTCCTGGGCCGGGTCGACACGGAGGATGTAGTAGCCGAGGTCGTTGTCCTGGCCGACGACGTTCGTGTACGTGTGGTGCTCCACGTTGTGCCGCTTCTGCCACTGCTTCGCCGGGGACGTCGCATCCCACTCCCACGTCGAGGAGTGGATGCGCTTGTCACGCATCCAGTCCCACTGGCCGTGGAGCACGTTGTGGCCGATCTCCATGTTCTCCAGCGTCTTCGCGACCGTCAGCGCGGCGGTCCCGGCGATCCAGGCCGCCGGGAAGCGGGAGAACAGCAGCACCCCCCGGGCGGCGGCCTCCAGGCCCCGCTGCACAGCGATCACGCGGCGGATGTAGGCGGCGTCGGCCTCCCCACGGGAGTCCAGCACCTCCTGCCGGATGGCGTCGAGCTCCGTGCCGATCTGGACGATGTCCTCGTCGGAGAGGTGGGCGAACGGCGCCGGGCGCTCCGCCGCCTCGCGGCCCGGCGCGGTGACGTGCAGCCGCTGGGACGTGGCGGGACGGGTCTCGGTGAGTGACATGGGTGGTCCTATCGGCTCAGGGTGCAGGGCCCCGCGGCGGCGGAGATGCAGGTCTGGATGTCCAGGGGTTCGTCGGTGACGCTGGTGAGCTCACCGTTGCGCAGGTCGCGGACGCTGCCGCTGGTCAGAGGGGTCAGGCAGCTGAAGCAGATGCCCATGCGGCAGCCGGACGGCATCAGCACACCGGCTTCCTCGCCGGCATCGAGCAGCGTGGTCGAGCCGTCGGACTCGACCGTGCGCCCCGTATCGGCAAAGGTGACGGTGCCGCCCTCGCCCACCACCGGCAACGGCGGGCGGAAGACCTCGGTGTGGAGGTTCTCGGTCAGATCCGCCTCGGCCCAGTGCTGCTCCGCGGCCTTGACCAGGTCGTGAGGGGCGCACACCCAGGTCTGGCGGGTGCGCCAGTCGGGCACCAGGGCGTCGAGCTCGCCGAGGCGCAGCCGCCCCTCGGTGGCGGTGTGGCGCAGGACGAGCCGGATGCTGCCGTCGGCCTCCCACTCACGCAGCTGCGATGCGTACGCCAGGCTGCCCTCGTCGCGGCTGGAGTGCACCACCACGACGTCGAAGAGCTCGTGCCGATGGCTGCGCAGCATGCCGATCATCGGCGTGATGCCGCTGCCGGCGGTGATGAACAGCACGTGCGGCGGCACCGGCTCGGGGAACCCGAACTCGCCACCGGCCCCGTCGAGCAGCACCAGGTCGCCGACGCTCAGACGCTCGTGCACGTGGGTGCTGACGAGGCCGCCGACGGCACCCACGGTGACCTCCAGCAGCCGGTCGCGGGCATTGGCGTCGTGGGTGAGCGAGTACGCGCGCCACTGCCAGACACCGTCGACACGGAACGCGATCCGCACGTGCTGGCCGGCACGGTGGCCCGCCCAGCCGCGGCCGGCGCGGATGGTGAGCCGTCGCGCCCGGGTGCCCTCGTCGGCGATCGCGAGCACCCGTCCGTGCAGCTGTCGGGTCGACTGCAGCGGGGCGACCAGCTCCACGAAGTCGTCGGGGAGCAGCGGCGTCGTGAGCGTACGCACGGCAAGACCGGCCGCGCGGCGCACCTGCTGCCACGGGGCCCTGGGCCGGACCTGGATCTCTGACGCACTCATTAAGGGCACCCTAACCTACGGAACCGTAAGTTTGGTGGCGCGGCTCCGAGAACTCTCACCCCGCGGGTGGCCAGCCCGGGCGTCTCCGCTTGTCAGCAGGCGGATGCCCCCGCCGGCGCTTGCGGTTCGGGCTCCGTCCGGCCCTCAGATGAGCGGGCTCAGACCCGTACGCGGCCGTCGTGCGCGTACAGGGCGAGACCGCCGTGGCGCACGAACCCGGCCAGTGTCAGCCCGACCTCGTCGGCGGTCTCCGCCGCGAGCGAGCTGGGGGCCGAGACCGCCGACAGCACCGGGATCCCGGCGAGGTACGCCTTCTGCACGAGCTCGAACGAGGCTCGTCCGCTGACCTGCAGCACGGTGCCGGTGAGGTCGCGGGCCTCCAGCAACGCCCAGCCGACGACCTTGTCGACAGCGTTGTGCCGGCCCACGTCCTCCCGCGCGCACAGCGGCTCCCCCGCCGCGGTGAACAGCCCCGCCGCGTGCAGGCCGCCGGTCTTGGCGAAGACCGCCTGCTGCTCGCGCAACCGGTCGGGCAGGGAGGCCAGCACCCGTGCCTCGACAGTCGTGGTGTCGGCGCGCAGGTCGTGGCGCCCGCTCAGCGCCAGCGCCTCGATGGTCGCGGTGCCGCAGGTGCCGCAGGCGCTGGACATCGACCGCGACCGGCGCTCGTCGGGTGTCGGCACGCCGGGGGCGAGCGCGATGTCGAGCACGTTGTACGTGTTCTGCCGTTCTCGCGTGCCGGCGTTCGTCACGGCACCGGCGCAGTAGCGGGCCGTGAGCACGTCGTCGCGACCGCCGATCACCCCCTCGGCGTGCAGGAAGCCGTGGGCGAGCTCGATGTCGTGACCGGGGGTGCGCATGGCGACCGCGTACGAGGACCCGGCGACCCGGATCTCCAGCGGCTCCTCGACCGCGAGCGAGTCGGGCCCGGACGTGCGGACGCCGGCCGCGTCGATGCGTACGACCCGCCGCCGCTGCGTGACGCGACCCATCAGCGCACCGGCCGGACGGCGTCGGGGTCGGCCGGCTCCAGGCGCACCACGACCGACTTCGAGGTCGGCGTGCCCGACTCGTCGGCCGTGGAGTCGAGCGGCACCAGCACGTTGGTCTCCGGGAAGTACGCGGCGCAGCAGCCGCGCGCGGTGGCGTAGTCGACCACCCTGAACGCGGGCGCGCGCCGCTCCTCCACACCGTCGGGCGTGGGCCACTCCGACACCAGGTCGACGACCGCGCCCTCGTCGATGCCGAGCTGCTCGCGGTCGGACGCGTTGACGAACACGACGCGCCGCCCGTCACGGATGCCCCGGTACACGTCGTCCATCCCGTACACGGTGGTGTTGAACTGGTCGTGGCTGCGGATCGTCTGCAGCAGCAGGCGGCCGGGCGGGCACTCCAGCACCACCAGCTCGTTGACCGTGAACCGGGCCTTGCCGGTGGCGGTCGGGAAGGTGCGGCTGTCGCGCGGCGGGTTGGGCAACGCGAAGCCACCGGGAGCGGTGATCCGCTCCTCGTACGCCTCGAAACCCGGGATCACCGCCTCGATCTCGCCCCGGACCGCGGCGTAGTCCCTTCCCAGCCGCTCCCAGTCGATGGGCGAGTCCGGCAGCGTACGGCGGGCGAGGTCGGCCACGATCGCCACCTCGGAGCGCAGGTGGGGTGACGCCGGCCGGAGCCGCCCGCGACTGGCGTGGACCATCCCCATGGAGTCCTCCACGGTGACCACCTGGTCGGCGCCGCCGGTGCGGTCGAGCTCCGTACGCCCCAGGGTGGGCAGGATCAGCGCCTGCCGGCCCGTGACCGCGTGGGAGCCGTTCAGCTTCGTGGAGACCTGCACCGTGAGGCGCGCGTTGCGCAGCGCGGCCTCGGTGGCGCGGCTGTCGGGCGTGGCGCGGACGAAGTTGCCGCCCACCGCCATGAACACGTGCGCCCTGTGGTCGCGCAGTGCGCGGATCGCGGCCACGACGTCGTACCCGTGGTGCTGCGGCATCGGGCCGTAGCGCTCCTGGAGCGCGGTGGTGAACCACGCGGGCGGCCGCTCGTTGATGCCCACGGTGCGGTCACCCTGCACGTTGGAGTGGCCACGCACCGGGCAGGCGCCGGCGCCCGGACGGCCGATGTTGCCGCGCAGCAGCAGGAAGTTCACGATCTCGCGGATCGTGGGCACCGAGTTCTTGTGCTGCGTGAGCCCCATGGCCCAGCAGACCACGATGGATCGCGAGCTCATCACCTGCTCGGCGACGGCCTCCAGCTCGGCTCGAGAGATGCCGGTGCCGCGGTCGATGTCGGCCCAGTCGAGCGCGTCCAGGTGGGCCGCCAGGGCCTCGTACCCGTCGGTGTGCTCCGCGATGAAGGCGTGGTCGAGCGCGGGGCGCCCCTGGCGATCGGCCTCCAGCAGCAGCTTGTTGAGGCCGGCGAAGAACGCGAGGTCGCCGTTGAGGCGGATCTGCACGTACGTGTCGGCGAGCGCGGTGCCGCTGCGCAGCACGCCGCGTACGGTCTGGGGGTTGCGGAAGCCGGTCAGGCCGGCCTCGACGAGCGGGTTGACGGCGATGATCCTGCCGCCGTTGTCCTTGACCTTCTCCAGGCTGCCGAGCATGCGGGGGTGGTTGGTGCCCGGGTTCTGGCCCGCGATGATCACGAGGTCGCTGGTCTCCACGTCGGTGAGCGTGACGGTGCCCTTGCCGATGCCGATGGTCTGCCCGAGCGCCGACCCGCTGGACTCGTGGCACATGTTGGAGCAGTCGGGCAGGTTGTTGGTCCCGTACGCCCGCACGAACAGCTGGTAGAGGTAGGCCGCCTCGTTCGACGTACGGCCGCTGGTGTAGAAGATCGCCTCGTCGGGGCTGTCGAGCGCGCGCAGCTCGGCGGCGACCAGGTCGAGCGCCTCGTCCCAGGAGACCGGCTCGTAGTGCGTCGCGCCCTCGCGCCGGATCATCGGCTCGGTCAGCCGCCCCTGCTGGCCGAGCCAGTGGTCGGAGCGCTCGGCGAGGTCGGCGACGCTGTGAGCGGCGAAGAACCCAGGCGTGACGCGGCGGAGCGTGGCCTCCTCGGCGACGGCCTTGGCGCCGTTCTCGCAGAACTCGGCGATGTGCGGCTTCTCAGGGTCGGGCCAGGCGCAGCCGGGGCAGTCGGGGCCGCCAGGCTTGTTGAGCACCGGGAGCAGGGCCAGCGACCGCCCCACGCCCATCTGGTCGTTGGACACGCGCAGGGCGCGTACGACGCCGGGCACGCCCGCGCCCCAGCCCTTGGGCTCCCCGATCGTGAGGTCGGTGTCGCCCTGGTCGTCCTGAGGTGCCCGCCTGGCCATGGGGCGACCGTACTCCCGAGCCACCCGCCAAGGCCACGGCACCTACATCCTCTGGCACGTACCGGCGCCGCGTGCCATATCTGGCACATGCGCCGCCAGCGACCAGAAGATGCAGGTCGCGCCGTACAGGTGGATCCGGGTCAGTCGACCCGGTTGCCGCCGAGCTTGTGCACCCACTCCGGGTCGCGGTGGCTGAAGAACAGCGACTCGCCGGTGTCGAGGGCGGCGATGCGGTCCACGTCCTCGTCGGTGAGCTGGAAGTCGAACAGGTCGATGTTCTCGGCCATGCGCTCCGGCCGTACGGACTTGGGGATCACCACCACCCCGCGCTGCACCAGCCAGCGCAGCACCACCTGCGCCGCCGACACGTCGTGCGCCTGGCCGATCTCGGTGAGCACCGGGTGGCTGAACAGGTTGTTCTTGCCCTCGGCGAGCGGGCCCCAGGACTCGATCTGCACCCCGTGCTCGGCCATGAACGCCTGGTCCTCGACGCGCTGGTAGAAGGGGTGCGTCTCCACCTGGTTGACCGCGGGGATGACCTCGTTGTTCATGATCAGGTCGATGAGACGGTCGGGCATGAAGTTGGAGACCCCGATGGCCCGGACGCGGCCGTCGGCGAGCAGCTTCTCCATGGCCCGCCACTGCCCGTACACGTCGCCGAACGGCTGGTGGATCAGGTAGAGGTCGAGCGTGTCGAGGCCGAGCCTCTCCATCGAGGTCTCGAAGGCGCGACGGGTGTTCTCCTCCGCCGGGGCGTCCTGCACCCACAGCTTCGTGGTGATGAACAGCTCGTCGCGGGGGATGCCGCTGGCGGCGACGGCCTTGCCGAGGCCCTCCTCGTTGCCGTAGCCGGCCGCGGTGTCGAAGTGCCGGTAGCCGGCGGCGAGCGCGTCGGTGACGGCCTGCTCGGTCTCCTCGGCGGGGATCTGGTACACGCCGAAGCCCACGATGGGCATCTCGACGCCGTTGTTGAGGGTCACGTTCTGCATGAGCGTTCCTGACGTAGGCGCTGAGGTCACCCCACGCTAACCCGGTGGGCGTCAGACCACCATGGCCACCATCTCGATGGACGGCACCAGCATGAACGCCGACGGCTGGGCGCCCCAGGCGTGCCAGGCCTCCGAGAGCCGTGCCAGGTCGGCGTCGGTGGCGCCGACCGTACGTGCCGTGGCGGCGAAGCCCGACTCGGTCACGCGCTGCACCCACATCTCGGCCCAGTCGGTCGCCTGCGCCCCCGCGTACGCCCAGGTGGTGCCGCTGAACGTCGCCTGCAGCCCAGCCGCAGCAGCCCAGGCCGCGAGGTGCCGGCCTGCATCCGGCTCGGCCCCCAGCGCCCGTGCGGCCCGGTGGTAGAGGTCGTTCCACTCCTCCAGGCCCGCCGACGCCGGGTGCCACGCGAACATGCCGTAGTCCGACTCGCGGACGGCCACCACCCCGCCGGGGCGTACGACCCGTGCCATCTCGCGCAGCGCGGCGACCGGGTCGCTGACGTGCTGCAGCACCTGGTGGGCGTGGGCGACGTCGAAGCCGTCGTCGTCGAAGGGCAGTGCGTGCACGTCACCGACGGCACCGGTGAGGGGGATGCCACGACGGGCGGCCTCCGCCAGTGAGAGCTCCAGGGCCTGCTCGGAGACCTCCATGGCGACCACCTCGCCGGGGGCCACGGCGGCCGCCAGGTCGCAGGTGATCGTGCCGGCCCCGGCACCCACGTCGAGGAGGCGCTGCCCGGGGCGCAGGTGCGGCAGCAGATGAGGCGCCGAGTTGGCGGCGGTCCGGTTCCGGTGCCCGCCGAGGACGCTCTGGTGGTACCCGTGCAGGTAGTCGCTCACACCGGCAGCCTGCCTCCGGGCTGGGAGTGCATCCAACCCGCGAGACGTCTCGTCTCACTGGACGAACGTCTACTCCCCCGGTGCCGGCTCCTCCAGGGCGGCCAGCGCCCCCACCAGCCGGTCGTTCGCCGGCGCGAGCTCGGCATACTCGGCCGGGGCCTCACCTCGGTAGAGCGGGCGGATCGTGGTGATCAGCTCGAACAACGGCTCCTTGGTGAGCCGGGGCTGCCGCAGCAGCATCCGGGTGCCACCCAGTGCGTACGAGTAGTCGCGCGCACGCCCCCGCCAGCCCGGGTTCTCCATCCGGTCGCCAGCACCTTCCATCGCGTCCACCAGCGACTGCAGAGCCTGCTCCAGCTCGGTGAGCTGCTGACGGCGTACGCCGTCGTTCAGCACCTTGTCGGGCACCGGGGTGTCGTCGTCGGCCTCGTCCTTGCCGAGCAAGCGGTTCCAGAAGCCCATGACGTCAGCGGGTGAGGCGACGGTGGGTGGTGCGGTGCGGGCGGGCAGCGTCGGCGCCCATGCGGGAGATCTTGTTCTCCTCGTAGTCGGCGAAGTTGCCCTCGAACCAGAACCAGTTGGCCTCCTCCTCGGAGTCGCCCTCCCACGCCAAGATGTGGGTGGCGACGCGGTCGAGGAACCACCGGTCGTGGGAGATCACGACGGCACAGCCGGGAAACTCCAGCAGCGCGTCCTCCAGCGACTGCAGCGTCTCCACGTCGAGGTCGTTGGTGGGCTCGTCGAGCAGGATCACGTTGCCGCCCTGCTTGAGCGTGAGGGCCAGGTTGAGGCGGTTGCGCTCACCGCCGGACAGCACGCCGGCCAGCTTCTGCTGGTCGGGACCCTTGAACCCGAACGACGCGACGTACGCACGCGAGGGCATCTCGAACGAGCCGACCTTGATGTGGTCGAGGCCGTCGGAGACCACCTGCCACACGTTCTTGTCGGGCGCGATCCCGGCGCGGCTCTGGTCGACGTAGCTGAAGGTCACCGTCTGGCCGACCTTGAGGTCGCCGGAGTCGGGCTGCTCCTCCCCGACGACCATCTTGAACAGGGTGGTCTTGCCGACGCCGTTGGGGCCGATGATGCCCACGATGCCGGCCCGCGGCAGCGTGAACGAGAGGTCGTTGATGAGCAACCGGTCGCCGAAGCCCTTGGTGAGCTTCCGGGCCTCGATGACGTCGGCGCCCAGGCGGGGACCCGCGGGGATGTTGATCTCGGCGAGGTCGATGGCGCGGTTGCGCTCCGCCTCGGCGGCGAGCTCCTCGTACCGGGCGAGGCGGGACTTGCTCTTGGCCTGGCGGGCCTTCGGGTTCTGGCGCACCCACTCCAGCTCGCGCTCCAGGATGCGGGCGCGCTTGGCGTCCTTCTTGCCCTCGACCTGGAGGCGCTCCTTCTTGGTCTCCAGGTAGGTGGAGTAGTTGCCCTCGTAGGGGTGCAGCTTGCCGCGGTCGACCTCGCAGATCCAGGAGGCCACGTTGTCGAGGAAGTACCGGTCGTGGGTGACGGCCAGCACGGCGCCGGGGTAGGACTTGAGGTGGGCCTCCAGCCAGTGGACGCTCTCGGCGTCGAGGTGGTTGGTGGGCTCGTCCAGCAGCAGCAGGTCAGGCTGCTGGAGCAGCAGCTTGCACAGCGCGACGCGGCGCCGCTCACCGCCGGAGAGCACGTCCACGAGCTGGTCGGGATCGGGGCAGCGGAGCGCGTCCATGGCCTGCTCCAGCTGGGCGTCGATGTCCCAGGCGTTGCGGTGGTCGAGCTCGGTCTGGAGGTCGCCCATCTCGGCGAGCAGGGCGTCGAAGTCCGCGTCGGGGTCGGCCATGGCGGCGCTGACCTCGTCGAACCGCTTGAGCATCTGCTTCGTCTCGCCGACGGCCTCCTCGACGTTCTCCAGGACCGTCTTGCCCTCGGTGAGGGGGGGCTCCTGCAGCAGGATGCCGACCGTGGCGTCCTTGGCCAGGGTGATGTCACCGTTGTTCGGCTTCTCCAGCCCGGCCATGATCTTCAGCAGCGTCGACTTGCCCGCGCCGTTGGGGCCGACGACGCCGATCTTGGCGTCGGGGAAGAACGACATCGTCACGTTGTCGAGGACGACCTTCTCGCCCAGCGTCTTGCGGACGTTGTGCATCGTGAAGATGAACTCGGCCATGGTGACTCAGCTCCTCGCGTCTGTGGGTGGTGAGGGACCGCAGCGGGTGACGCCGGCGGCCGGACCGCTGGTCATCTTAGTGCCCTCCCCGGCGTGCCCGTCCTGCCAGGGTGCCTCTCCCGACAGCGGGCGACCGGTCGCGTACGACGCCGTCAGGGCGCCGTACGGGAGCCGCACAACCCGGCCCGTCGTGCGCGCCGTCACCGGATGGCGAGGAGAGCGGCCTAGCCGGACAGCCAGACCGCCATGCCGTACACGCAGGAGAACAGCAGCAGGGAGAGCGCGGCACGCAGCGCGGTGAATCCCGGCGGCGGCGCACCCCTGCCCGGCCCGGCCCGCCCCCGGTCACCTGAGGCCACGCCGGCCCAGAAGACCGCGGCCGCGGCGGTGGCCCACACCCAGGGCGGCGCCGCCTGCCACTCACCGAAACGCAGGAGCAGCACCAGGCAGACGTGGCCCACCAGGCCCAGCGCGAGCTGCCAGCCAAGCCGCCGCGGCCGCAGCACCGCGAGCAGCGCGACGACCATCGCCGCGACCCCGGCCACGGCGGCGGAGTCCCGCAGCCGCTTGTCGCTGCTCAGCTCCCCCGCCGGCGGGTCCAGGAGCAGGAGCGCGATCTGGTCCACGCTGCTCTCCGCGTTGCCCATCACCACGACCGCCCTGCCCCGGTTGCGGTCCACCGCGAGCATCGACGAGAACCCTGGCACGGCACCGTTGTGCCAGGCGTACGGCCCGGCGCTCCCCTCAGAGGTGAGCCACACCAGGCCGATCGAGTCGCCGTCCTCGACGTCGTGCCGGGGAGTGAGCGCGTCCAGCCCGATGGCCCGCCCGCCCAGCACCCACCGGCAGAAGGCCCCCATGCTCGCCGCGGAGACGAACGTCGCGGTGCCCGCCGGCTGGTACGCCGTGCCCACCGTGTACGGCGCCACGGCCCCGTTCGCGCGATAGCCCGGGACGGCCGCCGCGGGCACGTCCGCCTGTGAGCCGGCGAAGACGGCCGTCATGCCCGCCGGCCGGAGCACCCGGCGCGTCACCAGGGAGTTCCAGGTCGGCTCGTGGGCCGCCCGCGCCAGGGCGTACCCGAGCAGACTCACACCGAGGTTGGAGTACTGGTGCGTCCCCCGCCCGGACAGGCTGAGCGAGCGGCTCTCCTCGATGAGGGCGCGGACGCTCTGCGTCTCCACGGCGCTGGGGCCGCCGACCTCGTACGCCAGCTCCGCGTCCGCGTCCGCATAGGCCGGCAGGCCCGACCGGTGCGTCGCCAGCTCCTCCAGCGTCACACACCCCGCCTGCGAGCCTCGCAGCTCGGGGAGGTACGTCTCCAGCGGCGCCTGCAGCCGCACCTCGCCCTTCGCCACCGCATGGGCCAGCAGCAGACCGGTGAAGAGCTTCGTGATGGATGCCAGCTCGTACATGCTGTCGCGCGTCGGCGCATCACCGTCGCCCGTGTTGCCGACGCCGGCGAACCTCGTCGTGCCGCGGTCGACCTCGATCACCGACAGCGACCTGAAGCCGGGGATCTGGTCGTCGGGGCCCACACCCGCGACGCGGGCCGACGCGGCCCGCACCCGGGCCGACAGGTCCGGGTCACCGTTCTGCTGGCCGGTCAGGTTGAGCGGCTTCGGCCCCACCCACAGCGTGAGGCAGACGGTCAGGGTGAGGACGACCAGGCCATGGACGAGCTCGCGGGTCAGCCGGTGGCCTCCGGGTGCGTACGGCTGCGGGCCGCGCACTCCCATCGCTCCCGCCACCCGCTCCTCCTGACCCGTCGCCCGACAGGCAGCCTAACGATGCCGGGTCGCGCCGACGCGACCCCGGATGCCGGGCACACGCTGCTCAGGCCGCTTGCCTGACACCCTCCTGCCCGGCCAGGGCGCGCGACCGTGCGTCGTCCGCCGTGGGCACCTCCTCGGCCTCGGCCCCGTCGCCCTCGTCGAGCTCGACGCGCTCGGCCGGCTCGGCCACCCGCTGCTCCCTGCGGAACGATGCGGTCCCGCGGCTGAGGTCGTGCCCGACGGTGACCGCCTCCACCACGACCCGCTCGTGGGCCTGACCTGAGGCGTCCTGCCAGCGCTCGGTGCGCACCCGGCCGTCGACCAGGACGGGGTCGCCCTTGTTCAGGCTGGAGCTCACGTGCTCGGCGAGGTTGCGGTAGCACGTGACCGTCATCCAGGTCGTCTCCCCGTCCTGCCACTCCCCCTGCACCCGTTTGCGGGGCGTGCTCCCCAGCCGGAACGTGGCGCACGGCACACCGGTCCGTGTCGTCCTCAGCTCGGGCCTCGACCCCACGTACCCCGTCGTCGTGATGTAGCTCTCCATCCTCATCCTCCTGGTCAGCGCACCCACGCCAGACCGTGGAGCGTCACCCCCGACCATGGGGCTCCCAGGCGGTGCCGGTCACGCGCCGCAGCGACCTGTGGACAGTGCTCGACGACGGCCGCGGCTGTGGAGAACCAGACCGCCTGGCGGGGCCCTAGCGGATGCGGTTCAGCGCCTCCCGCGCCTTCTCCCGGCGCTCCAGCTCCTCGTTCACGGGTGCTACCACGTACTCACGCGTCACCGACGCGATCGCCTTGGTGAGCACCCGCTCAGCCCGCGCGGCGTGTGCCCGAGCGCCGAGCTCGACTCCGATCCGGCTGAGCAGGGCGATCAGGAGACCCGCGGCGAGACCCCCCAGCGCGAGCACCGTCGGCAGGGGGATGTTGTTGCCCACCCGGGGCACCGGCAGGGACGGAAGCGCGAAGTAGGCCGTGAGCAGGAAGTTGACGAGCAACCAGCCGGCCCCGAGGAGCATGGTCAGCATCACCAGCCACTGCAGGGCCCGGACCACGCCCCACCAGGTGTTGCCCTGGTCGGTGGCCAGGTCCGCGGTCGCCACGGCCCGGTCGAGATGGTCGGGCAGCAGCTTCTCCTCGCGGCGGGCGGCCGCGACGACCGCGTCCTGCCAGCCACGGGGCAGGTTCGCCGAGGCCTCGGTCGCCAGCGAGCGTACGGCGCTGTCGACCCTCGCCTTCGCCACACCCTGCGCCGTGGGGATCGAGGTCCGGTTGACCCGCCCCGGCTCGATGGCCTTCTTCGTCTTCGTCGAGACCACGTCCAGGTGGAGCGCGCGCAGCGGGTCGGGCCGGAACTTGGCGACCCACGCCACGACCGGCCACCCGGTGGCGATGGCGCCCCGGTGCTGCCACGACTTCTTCACGGCCTCTACGACCACCGGCACACCGGCAGCCACGGCCAGGGTCTGGTCGAGCTGGGCCACCTTCTGCCGCGGGAGGTCGTCGATCTCCGCCTCGCCGATCTGAGGACGGAGCGCCACGGCCGCGTCCTCGACGTCGCCGGAGAGCCGCTTCGCGGCGGTCTGCTTGGTGGCGATCAACCGCTGCAGCTCGGCCTTCAGCTCCGGCACGCCGTCGCCCGTGACCGCCGAGACACCCATCAAGCCCGCAGCCTTGAGGCCCTCGGAGTCGAGCAACCGGCGCAGGTCCGCCAGCATGCGCGGGCGCTCGTCGGGATCGACGCGGTCGATCTGGTTGAGGACGACCAGCATCACGTCCGCGTGCGCTGCCAGCGGCTTCAGGTAGCGGTTGTGCAGGGCGGCGTCGGCGTACTTCTGCGGGTCGACCACCCAGACGAACTGGTCGACCAGCTTCACCATGCGGTCGACGATGTCGCGGTGCGCCTGCTGGGTGGAGTCATGGTCGGGCAGGTCCAGCAGGACCAGGCCGGACAGCTCCGGCGCACCGGTGACGAGGTGGCGTCGCGGCACGTCAAGCCAGTCCAGCAGGGCGGACTGCTCCTCGCCGAAGCTCGCTGACATCGCACTGGACGTCGTCGGCCGACGGACACCCGGCTCGGCGAGCTTGGTGCCGGAGAGGGCGTTGAAGAGCGAGGACTTGCCCGAGCCGGTGGCCCCGGCGAGTGCGATCACCGTGACGTCGCCGGAGAACGCCAGGCGCCCGTCGACGTGGGTGAGGATCGACTCCACGTGCGACTCGACCTCGGGGTCGATCCGGCCCCGCGACGCCTCCAGGGCCTCTCGCAGCGCCGTGAGGCGGTCGGGCAGCGGCACCTTCTGCGAACGACCGAGCATCAGCGTCCCCGCTCCACGACCTCGGCGTCGACGACCTCCGCCGCCGGGGCGTCCACCTGCTGGAGCTGCACCTGCTGCGGCTGCTCGCCCTGCTCGATCGCCGGCTGCGCCTCCTCGACGGGGCCGAGGGCGAGACGGTGCATCTCCTCGACCCGCGTCTCCTCGACGGTCTGCACCGCGCTGCGGATGCGCTCGGCCTGCTCCCCCACCACACCGGCGGAGTCCAGGGCGGCGTGGAACCGCGCGAGCTCACCGGACAGCAGGCCTTCCATCCGGGCGTCCAGGTCGTCTTTGGCGCGCTTGGTCAGACGACGTACGGCATCCTCGCCGAAGACTGCCTCGAGGACCCGCTGCGCCAGGATCGCCGTACCACCGGCGACACCGACCTCGGCGCCGACCAGGCCCCCGGTGTGGGCGAAGACGACGAGCATCAGCGCCACGCCGATGCCGTTGACGCCGAAGGCCGCGATCCGGGCCTGGGTGCGCTTGCCCTGACCTTCCTGCGACACGATGTCGAGCACGTCGCCCTGCCACTCGCGGATCGTGCGCGCCGCCCGGCTCGGGTAGTCGGCCGAGACCCGGCGGAGGTCGCTGCCAGCCTTCTCCAGCAGCGCACGGCCGGCGGGGTTGCTGCGCCAGGCCGCCTCGGCCCGCTCCGCGGCCTTCTCACCCTCTTCGCGCAGCAGGGCCTCCAGGCCAGACTCGACCGCGACCTCAACCTGCTCTGCGCCCTTGGGCGCGCCCTGCAGGGCGCGCATGATGCGATCGCGAAGGAAGCCGATCTTCTGCTCCAGCGCCCGGAAGAACTCCCCGGTGCCGACGAAGTCGTGCCAGCGGCCGAGCACCTCACCACGCAGCAGCGTGCCGTCCTGGGTCTGCACCTTGACGGCCCGGATCGCCTCCTCGTACGACGCGTCGGCGTCGGCACGCAGCTGGCCCAGCGCCTCGACCTGGTCGGTCACCGACTGGGCGATGCCGGGGGCCTGACGGGACAGCTGCGAGATGGCACCGTCCAGGGTCTGCATGACGACCCGGGCCCGGGTGTGCTTGTCGGCGGCGAGCGCGGCCAGCCAGCCGCGGATCGGCGACACCGCCGCGTCCGGCAGCATGCCCTCGGCGTCGACCATGGTCTCGGGAACGGCGAAGAGCGGGGAGTCGGCCAGGCCGCGGTCGGTCATCATCTGGCCGAGGTGGGGCGGGACCTCCGTCATGGCTGCCGGAGGCACCCGGTCGACGACCACGGCGACGGCGGCGCTGCGGTCGACCGCCGACTGCAGGTACTCCCACGGGACCGCGTCGGCGTACCGGGCGGCCGAGGTGACGAACAACCACAGGTCAGCCGCCGCGAGCAGCTGGGCGGCCAGGCGCCGGTTCTCCTCCTCCACCGAGTCGATGTCGGGGGCGTCGAGGATGGCGAGACCTGGCGGGATGGACGCCTCCTCCACCAGCTGCAGCGATCGGGTGTCGTTGCTGGAGACGTGCGAGCGGATCAGGCCGGGGAGAATGCGGTCGTCGGTGAACCAGCGTGCGTCGTCGGGGTGGTAGACGAGCACGGGCGCCTTCGTGGTCGGGCGGATCACGCCGGGCCGGGTCACCACCCGCCCGATGAGCGAGTTGACCAGCGTCGACTTGCCTGCGCCGGTGGAGCCGCCCACGACCGCCAGCAGGGGCGCCTCGATGCGCGACAGGCGCGGCAGGACGTAGTCGTCGAGCTGCTTGGCGAGGTCGCGGGAGATCAGCTGTTTCTGCGCCGCCTCGGGGAGCGGGAGCGGGAGCCGTACGGCCGCCAGAGAGTCACGAAGCTCGGCCAGGGCCTCCGTCAGCGGACTCGCCATGCATTCTCCTCAGCCCTTGGGTGGCCCCCACTGGGGGTTCACTGCCGAGTAGCTCGGCGCGGTAGATGCTAGCGGCGCGGCGGCGACCGGCGCAGGGGGCGCCGGGAAGGCACCACCCAACCCGGCCGGTCCCGGGTAGCTCGGCGGCTGCCACGCATCGACGGGGCGTCGCCTCGGCAGGTACGGCCGCAGGCCGGTCGCGTCGTCGAGCGCGCCGCGGGCACGGAGCGTACGGATCCGGTCCAGCAGCTCACGCTCCCGCCACAGACCGGCCGCGTCGATCACGCCGCGGACGATGCCGTCGCGCAGGTAGGCCAGCTCGGTCACGCTGCGCACGAGCTGGAACGTGGAAATCACCTTGCCCCACCACAGCGACATCACGATCAGCCGGATGCGCTGCCACAGCTTCGAGAAGCGCAGTGGGTACGCCGCGGGCAGCCATCCCATGCGTACGTAGTCGACCAGGCGCTGCCGGACCAGCCGGCCCTCGCGGATCACCTGGTAGATCGCGTTGCCCACCGCCACCAGGACCAGCGGGACGGCGACCGTGAAGTACAGCTGTTGCTGCTGCTTCTCCCCCGCGAGGCTCGCGGTGGTGTTGAACACCATGTGGAGCAGCGCGGCGACGAGATAGCCGGCCAGCGGGGCGACGACCCGGACCACCTTGCTGCGCGAACGCAGGCCGACCGCGACGCCGATGCCGAGCAACGAGGTGAACAGGGGGTGCCCGAAGCTGGTCCAGCCTCCGCGCAGCTCGACCAGCCTGCGCACCGCCGCCTCCACGTTGCCGGTCTGCTGGGAGTAGCTGCCGTACACGATCGCGCGGGCGTAGTAGACGATGTTCTCCGTGAAGGCGAAGCCGATCGCCGACAGGCCCGCAAGGCTGATCGTGCTCAGCGTGCTGGTGAGCCGACGCCGGTCGAGGAACGCGACCAGGAACAGCACGGTGCCCTTGAAGGCCTCCTCGACGAACGGGGCGATGTAGATCGCCGCGCGGGCACCGGCGGCCTGGTTGCCGTTGTCACCGACGCCCAGGTGGTCGGCGGCCCAGGTGTTGACGACCAGGGACAGGTACGTGGCGATGGTGCCGCCCCAGCCGAGGCACAGCAGCCACATCAGCAGGCGCTGCGGCCGCCAGCGGTCCACCGCCAAGAACAGCAGCGACCACACGGCCAGCGTCGGCAGCGCGTACCTCGCCGACTGCCGCAGCGCGTCGGTGTTCAGACCCGGGATGGTGCCGCCCTCGACCTGCTGGTCGGGGGTGAGGATCGCGTACATGCGGGCCAGCGAGGCGAGGAAGCCGAGCACCAGCACCAGGGAGGCCCAGAACCAGCGCGACCGCAGCATGGCCTCGTGCCACGGGCGGTCCTCGTGGGGACGGTCCACCCCGGAGAGCCGGCGGTACCGGGCGATTCCCGGCAGGTCGGTCCGGAGCGCGTCAGCCATGGCGAGAAGGGTACTCGGGCAGGAAGTCGCCCCGGGTTCCGAGGCTGGGTCCCTGGGGCGGGTCGCGGTGCGGATGAGTCTCACGTCGAGAACTGTCAGAGGGGGGTGCCAGGCTGCTGCCTCAGGAGGTGGGCTGATGGCGGATGCGGAGAAGGCGGCGACGTACGCAGCCGAGGACAGGTTGCTGCGATGGGCACGGGCCGAAGGGCCGGTACGAGTGTTCGCCTCCACCTGGGACGTGGAGCCGCTCGGGCGTTTCAACACCCTGGCGGATGTGCAGGCCTACGTCGAGCGGGCCCTGGCGCGGGCGGCGGAGCACGGCACGTACGGACGGGCCATGGCACCGGTCACGGTGCGAGCCCGGCGCGGCGGACGCAAGGCGCACTACGAGGCCGGCGGTGTGATGGCGGTGCCCGTGGTCGGTGGCACCGCGGGCTGGGCCATGAACGAGCTCGTCGTGCTCCACGAGCTGGGTCACCACCTGGTGCCCGGGCAGGGCCACGACGACCGGTTCCGGGGCGCGGTGGTAGACCTGCTGGCCTGGACGGGTCACCCGGTCCTGGCGAGCCTGCTGCGGATCGCGTACCAGGAGGAGGACCTCGTGGTGACGGAAGGAGACCGGTGAGCGACGAGAACCTGACCTTGATCGGGCGGCTGCTGCGCCAGGCGGAGAGCACGACGTTCTCCGGCGAGCGGGAGGCGTTCATGCAACGGGCCATGCTGCTCGCGGCACGCCACGACATCGACCTGGCGGTGGCAAGGGCGCACACGGCCCGGAAGGAGGGTCGGGAGCAGGTCGAGGAGCAGACCGTCACGATCGGCCCGGCGGGGACGCGGGGGCTCGGGATGTACGTGCGGCTGTTCCTCAGGATCTCCAGCGCGTACGGGGTGAAGTGCCTGATCGCCAGCAACTCCACCGTCGTCTACCCCATGGGCTTCCCCTCCGACATCGAGGTCACCAAGGTGATGTACGAGTCGCTGGTGGTGCAGATGGTCGCCGCGGGGGATGCGTACGTCCGGTCCGGCGCCCACCGCGACGACGTCCGGGTGCGCCGCCGAGGGAGCTCGGTGGAGGTGCGCCCGATCCACGGGTCGACGGCCCGGCAGCAGTTCTACGCAGGCTTCGCGGCGGAGGTCGGCGACCGGCTGACCGCTGCCCGGGAGGAGGCCCGGCTGCAGGCCGAACGGGACCTCGCCTCGCGGCGCCGCACTGCGGGGGTGATCGGTGTGGGTGAGGGCGTGGTGCCCGACGGGTCGTCGTCGGTCGAGCTGGCGCTCGTGGAGAAGCAGTCGGAGGTCGACGCCTTCTATGCCCGGCGCAGCAACGGCGTCGGTCGGTGGCGGGGCGGCCGGAGCTCACAGCGATCGGCGATCGCGCAGGAGGCCGGACGCGAGGCGGGCCGGCGCGTGGACCTGCACCAGACGCCGCGCCGACGGCTCACGGGCAGGGGGTGAGGCGCCCCAGGGAGGACTCGAACCTCCGACCTACGGATTAGAAGGCCGCAGCTCTATCCAGCTGAGCTACTGGGGCTTGCCGACCCGGTCGGGGCCAGCACGGGGCCAGTCTACGCATCGGGGCACGCAGGGGTCGTGGGCACGCAGGGGTCGTGGGCACGCAGGGGTCGTGGGCAGGCAGGGGTCGTGGGCAGGCAGGCCGTGATCCCCACTGCGCCAGTGCCAGCGCCGGTCACCAGACACGCGTCACAACGTCGTCGTCGGTGGCCGGGGCCAGACCCGGGCTCGCACGGCGACCGCGTGAGGGTGACCGTGCCCAGGCACAGGCTCGCGGGGATCTCATCTGTGCGGCCGGGTCGCTCACGGGGCACGAGTCCCCCGGTGGTCACGGCGGCTCTCCGCTGCTCGGCCGGGATAGGTTCACCCGGTGACCAGCGATCCCGAGCCGGTTCCGGCCTGGGGGCGGATCGCGCTCTCCGCGTACGGACCGACAGCGCTCTCCTCCATCGGCTTCGGCGCGGTGACCCCGCTGGTGGCTCTGTCGGCGCGGGACCTGGGCGCGGGGTACGGCCTTGCCGCCTTCATCACGTCACTGCTGGGGCTGGGCCAGCTGCTCGCCGACCTGCCCGCCGGCTGGGTGGCGGAGCGGCTCGGTGAGCGGCGCGCCATCGTCGCGGCCTGCCTCGTCGACGCCGTCGCGCTGCTCTTCGCCTTCCAGAGCCGGTCGCTGCACGGCCTCGGCGCCGCAGTGCTGGTCTGCGGCATGTCCGGCGCGGTGTTCGGGCTCGCCCGGCAGACGTACCTGACCGAGGTGGTGCCGCTGCGCTTCCGCGCCCGGGCCATGTCGACGTTGGGCGGCGTGTTCCGCATCGGCGGCCTGGCCGGGCCCCTGGCGGGGGCGGCGGTGGTGGCGTCGCTGGGTCTACCCGCCGCGTACGCCTTCGCTGCCGTGATGTCGCTGATCGCCGCCGGGGTGACGCTCACCCTGCCCGACCTCCCCGGTGAGAACCGCGGCAGCGCGGACGCCGTCCAGGGACTGCCGACCGTGCTCCGTGCGCATGCCCGCACCTATCTGACCCAGGGCGTCGGCGCCATGCTGATCATGGTCGTCCGATCTGCACGGCAGGCGCTGATCCCGCTGTGGTGCGACGCGAACGGGCTCTCGGCCGCCGCGACCTCGCTGATCTTCGCGCTCTCGATGGCGTTCGACCTGGCCCTGTTCTTCTTCGGCGGCTCGCTCATGGACCGGTTCAGGCGCGTCTGGGTCGCGGCGCCGGCCATGCTCGTGATGGGGCTGGGCCTGGCCCTGCTCCCCCTCACCCACGGCGCGGCCTCCATCACGGCCGTCGCTGCCCTCGTGGGGCTCGGCAACGGGATCTCGTCGGGAGTGGTGATGACGCTGGGTTCCGACGCCTCGCCCGCCGAGTCCCGCACCCGGTTCCTCGCCGGGTGGCGGCTCATGTCCGACACCGGGAGCATGATCGGGCCCCTCTCGATCTCCGTCCTCACGCTTGTCGCCCCGCTCGGGGTCGCTTCGCTGGTGCTCGGGCTCACCGGGTGGGCCGGTGCGGCGTGGCTGCTCCGAGTCCTGCCTCGTCGCGCCGGCCGGTGAGGCCATCATCCGACGGTCGTCGGACGGCTCGATCCGAGCACCCCGGTCATGTCGGGGAGGCGTGCCCAGCGCGTCTGCTCCGGTCACACCCAGCCAGACCAGGCCGCGGCAGCTCTGAGCGCCGACGGGGCTAGGCTGCTCCGCCGTGGACAACCTCGTGTGGGTCGACTGTGAGATGACCGGGCTCGACCTCGTCACCGACGCGTTGGTGGAGGTGGCGGTGCTGGTCACCGACGGTGACCTCAACGTGCTCGGCGACGGGGTCGACATCGTGATCCGGCCGCCGGCGGAGGCGCTCGCCGCGATGGGGGAGTTCGTCACCACGATGCACCAGACCTCCGGGCTGCTGGGGCTGCTCGACGGCGGCGTCACGCTCGAGGAGGCCGAGGCACAGGTGCTGGAGTACGTCCGCACGTACGTGCCGGAGTCGCGCAAGGCCCCGCTGGCCGGCAACACCATCGGCACCGACCGGGCGTTCCTGGCACGTGACATGCCGACGTTCGAGTCGCACGTGCACTACCGCAACGTCGACGTCTCCTCCTTCAAGGAGGTGGCCAAGCGGTGGCTCCCCCGCGTCTACTACGCCACGCCCACGAAGTCGGGCAACCATCGGGCGCTGGCCGACATCCGCGAGTCGATCGAGGAGCTGCGCTACTACCGGGAGGCCATGCTGGTCCCGCCCCCGGGGCCGGACAAGGCCGCGCTGGCGGAGATCGCCGCCCGCCACCAGGGCGCTCTGGGGGGCACCGATCCCGTGGCGGAGCCGCCCGCGGTGTGAACCGGTTGGAAGCAGGCCGACAGATCAGGCTACGATGACCCTCGCACCTGCGGCGCTCCGCGGGGCATGGTGGGTATAGCTCAGCTGGTAGAGCACCTGGTTGTGGTCCAGGGGGTCGCGGGTTCAAGTCCCGTTACTCACCCCAAGAATGCGTACGAGGTCCGGGCAGCCACCCGGACCTCGTGGCATATCAGGCCAGGCTCAGGACTCGAGGTCCGTCGGGGTGCTCGTCTTCTCCCACGCCGCGATCTCAGCCGTGCGTGCCTCCTGCGCCTTGCGGTAGCCGCCCAGGGCGTCGCTGCCGAGCAGCAGGAAAGCCGGTGGCTCGTCGGCCTCCACGGCCGCGATGATGGCCGTGGCCGCCTTCGCCGGGTCGCCAGGCTGTCTGCCGTGCGAGGTGTCCTGGGCCTTGCGCCGCTTGCCGGCCGTCTCGGCATAGTCGTCGATGACCGTGCGCGACTCGGTGAGCGAGCGCCCCGCGAAGTCCGTACGGAACCCGCCCGGCTCGACCACCGTCACCGAGATGCCCAGTGGGGCGAGCTCCCCGCGCAACGATCCTGAGATGCCCTCCAGCGCCGCCTTCGTCGCGGCGTAGTAGCCCGAGCCCGGCGCCGTCAGCTGCACGCCGATCGAGGAGATGTTCACGATCGCGCCCGACCGGCGCTCACGCATCCCGGGCAGCACCGCCTTGATCATCGACACCGGGCCGAACACGTTGGTCTCGAAGAGCCGCCGTACGTCGTCGTCGTCGCCCTCCTCGACGGCGGCGCGGTAGCCGTACCCCGCGTTGTTGACCAGCACGTCCACCCCGCCGAACCGCGCCTCCACGGCTCGTACCGCCTCCCGCACCTGGGCGGGGTCGGTGACGTCCAGGGCGACGGGCAAGACCCTGTCGTTCCCCTCGGCGAGATCGGCGACCGCGCTGACGTCGCGCGCCGTCACGGCCACCTGGTGACCGGCCGCGATCACCGCCTCGCCGAGAGCGCGGCCGAGACCGGTGGAGCATCCGGTGATGAGCCAGGTCGTCATGAGGGTTCCTCCGGGTCGGGGTCGGGGCCAGCCAAGCATGCGTGACCGCAGTCAGGCGAGGCATCGGGAACAATGTGCCCCATGCCAGTCGACATCACCCGCGCCCGCCCGCGCCCCGGGATCCCGCTGCCGGTCAGGGCACGGCTCATGGCTGCCCTCGCGGCCGGGAGCGCCGCGGGCCTGGCGTCACGCCTGTCCGGCCGCGGCTCGGGCGCCTCGATCCGCGGCAAGCTGCTGCTCCGCCTGGCCCCAGACGCGCTCGGCCAGCTGTTGCCCGGGCGCACCATCGCGAGCGTGTCCGGCACCAACGGCAAGACCACCACCACCCACCTGCTCACCGCCGCCGTGAAGGCGGGGCTGGCCGACCCAGGCCGCGTCGTCACCAATGCCGACGGCGCGAACCTGCACCACGGCATCGCCTCCGCCCTGGCGATGGCCCCCAAGGCCGATGTGGCGATCCTCGAGACCGACGAGCGGGTGGTCCCCGACGTCGTGCGCCTCGGCAAGCCCGCCGTGCTGGTGCTGCTCAACTTCTCGCGCGACCAGATGGACCGTCATCACGAGATCAAGGCGCTCGGGCGCGGCTGGCGCAAGGCGCTGGAGGCTGCCGGTGAGCAGGGACCGCTGGTGGTCGCGAACGCCGACGACCCGCTCGTGGTCTGGGCCGCGCAGGCGGCCCGTGAGGTGATCTGGGTGGACACCGCGACCACCTGGACGCAGGACGCGACGCTCTGCCCCGGGTGCGGCGCCGTTCTCGACCGGAGCGCGGACGACGAGGGCCGCGGCCGCTGGTCCTGCCCCACCGGCGACCTGGTCCAGCCGGACGCCCACTACGCCGTCGACGGCCGCGGTGTGATCGACGCGGCAGGCAACCGCTGGGAGCTGGAGCTCCAGGTGCCCGGGGCCTTCAACATCTCCAACGCCGCGTGCGCCCTGGCCGCCGCGGTCGAGCTGGGCATCGACCCGGAGACGGCCGTGAAGGGGATGCGTACGGTCACCTCCCCCGCGGGCCGCTACGCGACCACCCAGTTCGGGACCACCACCGCGCGGCTGCTGCTGGCCAAGAACCCCGCGGGCTGGGCCGAGTCGTTGCCGCTGGCCACCAGCGAGACGGTGGTGCTGGCGATCGACTCCGCGGCCGCCGACGGGCGCGACGTCAGCTGGCTGTGGGACGTCGAGTACGAGCAGCTCGCCGGCCGCCACGTGGTCGCCACGGGGCCCCGCGCGCAGGACCTCTCCGTGCGCCTCCTGTACGCCGACGTGGACCATGTCGTCGTCCCCGACCTGGCCCAGGCCATGGCCAACCACCCCGAACCGGTGGACGTGATCGCCACATACACACCGTTCCAGCGCCTGCGCAAGCTCGGAGGTCTCGCATGAGCGTCAGGATCGTCCTCGTCTACCAGTCGCTGCTCGGCATCTACGGCGACCGCGGCAACGCGGCCGTGCTGCGCCAGCGCCTCGCCTGGCGAGGCATCGACGCCGAGCTGGTCGTCGTCGAGCCGGGCGACCCGCTGCCTTCCGACGGCCAGGTGTACCTCCTCGGCGGCGGAGAGGACCAGGCCCAGGTGTCGGCCGTCGCCGCACTCAAGAAGGACGGCAACCTGTTCCGGGCGCTCGACGCCGGCGCGTCCCTGCTCGCGGTGTGCGCCGGCTACCAGATCTGCGGCCAGACCTTCACGATCGGCGACAACGAGGACGTCGTCGAGGGCCTGGGGCTGCTGGACGTGGAGACCCGCCGCGGCCCCGAGCGCGCCGTCGGCGAGATCCTCACCCGTTGGACCAAGCCGGACGGAACCGAGACGCTGCTCACCGGTTTCGAGAACCACGGGGGCTTCACCCGCCTGCTGCCGGGGGCCACGCCGCTGGCCAGCGTGGAGCGGGGGGTGGGCAACGGCTACGACGGCACCGAGGGAGCGCAGGCGGGCAAGATCATCGGCACCTATCCCCACGGCCCCGTCCTGGCGCGCAACCCCGAGCTGGCCGACCACGTGCTGGAGCTCGGCCTCGACCGTGCGTTGGACCCGCTCCCCCTGCCGGCTGTCGACGTGCTGCGTACGCAACGGATCACTGCCGCGCGCCGCTGACCCCCCGCGCGCGACCGGCACCCCGACGACGAGGTCCGTCCCAGGCCCCGGCAGCTGTCCGCCCTGGCCTACGAGCCGGCCGCCGGAACGGATTGGCGAGGCACGGCCTGGGTGCGGTAGTCTTCTTCCTCGGCACGCACCACTAGCTCAACTGGCAGAGCAGCTGACTCTTAATCAGCGGGTTCAGGGTTCAAGTCCCTGGTGGTGTACCAGAGAGGGCCCCGCTCCGGCGGGGCCCTTTGGCATGTCTGACCCCGGGCGGCCAGGTCTGGCCGTGCGCGCGGCCGACGGCCGCCCGATCCCGTGGTCCCGGCGATCTCACGATCTCGTCCATCGCTGCCGTGACGGCGGTCGAGGCCAGGAGATCCTCGTACGCCGCAGAGCCGCAGAGCCGCCGCCGGGCATGCAGCGCCGAGCGCCGCAAGGATTCCTCCCGCGGGTGACGGCCTGGAAGGGTGGGGTGACAGCCCTGCCCAGCCCTTCCCCGCCGGGGGGAGAAATCACCTGTTGGCCACGCGGGAAAGACAGTCGCTGGTGTGGGACAAAAGCGCTCGGCTTTGACATTTCGGAGATATGCTCGGATTTGCCCCACGATGCAGATCGGGCGAGCCTTTTTGTGTCGGATCTCTCGACCGACGCCGACCCGGCAGATCATCCTCGCGGGACCCACCGGTGTTGAGAACCAATGTGTTGAGGAGACCTTGTGGCCACCCGAGATCGCCCCACCAAGACCATCGACGACGACAGCACTGGCTCGTCGCGCGTGGACGTCGTCACCGCCCGTGGCGACAGCTCCACCCAGGAAGCACTGATCGGCACCGACGACTCCAGGCGCACGGCCAACGTGTCCTGGGGTTTGGTGTTCGCCGGAATCACCGCGTTCCTGGCGCTCGTCGTGACCCTCTCCATGGCCAGCGCGGCCATGGGCCTCGACGGCGCCAGCGGGACCGCGACCGGCATCTTCTCGGTGATCGCGCTCACGGCCGCCCTCGCCGTGGCCGGGTACGTCGCCGGCGCGCTGGCCGTCCGCGGCGGCCTGCTCCACGGCTTCCTCACCTGAGCCGGGTCGATCCTGGCCCTCGTGCTGGTCGCCGGCTGGCTCGGCTGTTCGGTCCTCGGGGCTGCCAGCAACCTCTCCGGTTCCGTCGCCGACCGGGTGACCGTGACCCAGCAGCAGGTGCACGACGCGACGAATGCAGCGGCGCTCTTTCGTCGTGTACGTGCGTCGCCATGTGTCCCTCTTCAAGGATCAAGGACGCGAGACCGTTGCCCGGTTCCGTACGGCCGATCAGCCCGCGCGGGCGCGGCCGAACTCTCCCCGCTCGCGATACAGCTCGACGGACTCCCTGAGCGCGGCCAGGAAGTACGGCGGGAACTCCAGACCTTGCGACTGCGCCCAGAGCACCTGCGCCTCGAACCGGCCGATCTCCTTGGCGTACTTCTCGAGGTCGTCGTCGAAGCCCAGCTGGTGGATCACCTCGCCCATCTGCTCCCGGCGTTGCGGCATCCCCAGGGTGCCCGCGAGCTCGAAGGATGCGCGGCGCAGCAGCCGGGCGACGTGCAGCTGCCAGGGCCGCAGCTCCGCGTCCTGGATCATCTTCTGCGCCGACATCTTGTAGAACGCGAAGTGCCCCGGCTCCTGCACCTTGATGGGGTGGATGATCGTCGAGGAGATCGCCCGCTCCCCCATCTCGTCCAGACCTTTGATGATCGACGAGTACGCGAGCACCGCCTGCCGCTCGGTGGAGGCGCCCGTCAGGTAGTAGAGCAGCCGGGCGATGTCCTGCACCGGCTTGAGGGGAGCCAGCGCCCCCAGCAGCTTCATGCTGAAGGCCACCTCGAGGTGCGGCTGGGCGGGGGCCAGGCCGAGATCCTGCTGGAGCTGGTCCAGCACGTGGCCGTGAGCGAGCTCCTGGTCGCTCCAGACATCGGCGTAGAAGAACCGGTCGACCTCGCTGGGCTCGGGGAGGATCAGGAGCAGCTCCAAGACGTTGAGCTCCACCTCGAGCTCGACGCGGGCGAGGTAGTCGATGGTGCTGGCGAACCGCGTACGGACGGCCTGGGGGTCGAGGATCGTGCGGTCGACGCTCTCGATCCGGATCGGCGGGTGGTCGTGCTGCAGGCGGGAGACGTGATCGTGAAGGGTCTTGTCGGTGATCAGGGCGCTCCCGCGCGTGAGGCGGCTGGTCACCCCTTGAGGCTAGGGCGAACGCCGACGAGGTGACAAGCCGAGGGCTGCCCTGTAAAAGCCGAGGGCCCGGCCGTGCGGCCGGGCCCTCGTCGCGTGTGGCCCACGCTGCCGCTGCTACTTCACGCCA
>ERZ501016.100-NODE-100-length-40810-cov-17.367587_pt1 | contig 40810 bp, 33 predicted proteins | sample MGYA00248889_ERZ501016 | MGnify/ENA primary metagenome ERZ501016 (study PRJEB25958, sample SAMN03398594) | human skin metagenome | study: EMG produced TPA metagenomics assembly of the Human Skin Microbiome Metagenome (human skin metagenome) data set. | reverse complement strand
GGCACGCGAGCGGTCGACGCCCGTCCCGCGGGCGGGTGCCGGCGCCGCGGGCACGGGAGCGGCGGGCCGTACCGGCTGGCGTGCGGCGGGCATGACCCGGGTCGAGTCGGCCGCGTCGAGTCGCTCCGTCGGCGCCGCGTCGGCGACCAGCGGCACGCTCGCACCGCGCACGCCCTCGCGGAGGCGGGCGACGACCGCCGAGGCGTCGGCGGGCCGGTCCGCCGGATCCTTGGCGAGCAGCGCGTCGACGAGGTCGGAGTACCAGGCGGGGGTGCCCGGCGCGACCTCCGTCAGCGGCGTCGGCTCGTCGTTCACCTGGCGCAGGAGGGTCGCCATCGGGGTCGCACCGTTCAGCGGCGGCTCGCCCGCGACCATCTGGTAGGCGACGCAGCCGAGCGCGTAGAGGTCGGAGCGGGCGTCCACCGCCTCGCCACGGGCGTGCTCGGGCGACATGTAGTCCGGGGACCCGACGACCTCCTGCGCCGCCGTGAGCTGGGTGGAGGTCGCCTCGTCGACGATCCGGGTGATGCCGAAGTCGAGGACGCGCACCCGGCCGGTGGGCCCGACGACGATGTTCGAGGGCTTGACGTCCCGGTGCACGACGCCGCGGGCGTGGGCGGCGGCGAGCGCCTCGGCGACCTGCCGGGCGACGTCGGCCGCCTGCGGGACCGTGAGGGTGCCGCGCTCGCGCAGCAGGTCCGCGAGCGTCGGGTCGGACAGCAGCTCCATGACGAGGTAGCCGGTCTCGCCCTCGACGCCGAAGTCGTGGACCGTGACGATGTTCGGGTGGGCCAGGCTCGCCGTCACCTGCGCCTCGCGGGTGAAGCGATCGCCGACCGTCGCGTCGTGGGCCTCGGAGAGGTCGACCGTCTTGATCGCGACGTCACGCCCGAGGCGCTCGTCGTGGGCGCGGCGCACCGTCCCCATCCCCCCACGCCCGAGGACCTCTCCGAGGCGGTACCGGCCGGCGATCGTCGTCTCGTCCATGCGGGCCATACTCCCGCGAACGCCCGTGCGGGTGAAACCACCGCGGACCGCCCCTCCGCCGTGCCCCCGCCGCGCGACCCCTCGCGCGTGGAACACTGGCGACCCGTGAGCATGCCGTCGTCGCCCCAGGACCTTGTCCGTCGCCTCGCCGCCGCGGGGCGCGCCGGCGCCCAGACGTTCCGCGGCGAGGAGCGCGCGTCCACCCCGCCCGGGCCGACGCCGAAGGCCTCGCCGGTCGCGGCGCCGACCACGACGGCGGCGGACGCCACGACCCGCGCGATCGCGCCGACCCGTTCCCCCGAGATCGACGTCCGCGTCGCTGCCGCGACCTCCCCCCGGCTCGCCGAGCTCCTCGCCCCGGAGTGGGACCAGACGACGCTCGACCGGCGCACCTGGCGCACCGACCTCGCGCAGGCCGAGATGGTGCTCCTGGAGTCCGCCGGCGGAGAGGTCGTCGGCTGGCTCGGGGCGGACGCGGAGCTCACCGGCGTCGTCGAGCAGGCCGTCGCCCAGGGCATCCCCGTCCTCGTGTGGCTCACCGCGGGCCCGGTCCCGGACACGGGCTGGCTGCGCGCCGCGACCGCCGTCGGGGCGGTCACGGGCAGCCTGCGGGACCAGGCGGCGACGATGCTTGGCCGGGACGTCGCGCTGTGGCACCCGTTCGGTCAGCCCCGCCTGTCGGGCCTCGACAGCGACACCCCGACGACGACCCGGCGGACCACGGGTGCCCTCGTCGTCGTCGACGGGCTCTCCGACGTCGGCGACCCGGCAGTGCTCGACGAGGTGATCGCCCCCGCCCTCTCGAAGCTCCCCGCGAGGCAGACCCCCGTCGCACGGGTCGCCGGGAAGTCGTCGACGACGACGCTCCCGCCGCTGCTCGGCGAGCGGCAGGTCGAGTACGGCTCGTGGGACTCGGTGCGCGCCCGGATCCCCGACGCGGCCGTGCTGCTCGACCTCACCGGTTCCTGCCCCGCCGCGGTGTGGACGACGCTGCACGCGGCGACGAGCCGCACGCCGGTCGTCGGGACCGACGGCCTCCTCCCGCGGCGGGAGGACGACCGGCTGCCGGCCGAGCTCGAGACCCTGATCACCCGGCGCGACGACCAGCGCGAGCTGCGCAGCGAGCTCATCGCCCGCATCGAGCAGGCCGAGCTGCGTGACCGGGAGGGGCTGCGCCTGCAGCGCGCGGTGCTCCACGGCCACAGCGCCGCCGACCGGGTCGACGCGCTCCTGGCCGCCGCCGGGCGACCGGCCCCGCACCGCGACCGCAGCGTCTCGGCGATCGTGCCGACGAACCGCACGCACGAGCTGGACAACGTCCTGGCGAACGTCGGCCGTCAGAGCCACGACGCCCTCGAGCTCGTCCTGGTCCTCCACGGGGTCGAGCCCGACGAGAACGACCTGCGGGCCCGTGCGGCCGACCAGGGGATCGAGCGCCTGGAGATCGTCCGCGCCGACCCCTCCCTCACGCTCGGCGCGTGCATGAACCTCGGCGTCGACCGGTCCGCGGGCCGGTACGTCGCGAAGATGGACGACGACAACTTCTACGGCGAGCACTACCTGGCCGACCTGCTCGACTGCTTCCGGTACACCGATGCCGGCATCGTCGGGAAGTGGGCGCACTACGTGTGGCTGCGGTCCAGCGGCGCCGTCGTCCTGCGCTACTTCGACTCGGAGAACCGCTACGAGCGCCGCGTCCAGGGCGGCTCGATGCTCTTCGAGGGCGACGTCGTCCGATCCGTCCGGTTCAGCGACATCCCGCGCGCGGTCGACTCCGACATCCTCGACCGGTCGATGGCCGAGGGCGTGAAGGTCTACTCCGGGGACCGCTACAACTACGTCTCCATCCGTGGCAGCGACCGGCACGCGCACACGTGGACGGTGTCCGACGCGACGTTCATGACGGCCACCGGCCGCCTGCTGTTCCACGGCGACCCGCGCGACCACGTCAGCATCTGACGACCGAGACCGAGCGACCGACGACCCCGGGGCGACCGCCCCGACGAGAGGAAGGCCCGACCGATGGCCATCGACCGCCAGACCGTCCGCACCCAGGGGCGCCGCGTCGTCCGGAAGGTCGCCCGCACGGTGCCCCTGTCGGCCCTCGCCTCCCTCCCGGCGCAGGGTGGCCCGCTCGGCCACCGCGCGCTCCTGGCGCAGGCCCGCCTCCTCCTGGGGACCCCGGACGGCACGGAGCGCGGCCTGGCGCTGCTGCAGTCCGTCCCCGACAGCGCGCGGGACGGCGCGACCCACGCGCTCATGGCCCAGGCGCTCGTCGACCTGGGCCGCCCCGAGCAGGCGCGGGTGCACGTCGAGTCCGCGCTCGCCGACGGCACCCCGAACGTCCAGGGGGTCGTCACCGGGCTGCGTGTCGCCCGAGCGCTCAAGGACTCGGCGCTCCTGGGCCGGATGCAGGACCTCGCCACCCGGGCCGTCCCCCGGGACGCCCGAGAGGCCGACCTCCTCGTCGTCTTCATGCCGACGGACGACACCGACCTCGCGGCGCGGTTCGTCGAGAACGCCCGGACCCGCTGGCCGGTCGACGTCGACGCCACCGCGCTGGCCCGCTACGAGCTCGAGACGGCGATCCTGTCCGCCGGGGACACCGAGCAGCAGCTCGAGACCGCCCGGCACCTTGCCGCGCAGAGCGCCGTCGGCCTGCGCGCCGCCACCCGGGTCCTCCCGGACCTGCACGCGTGGGAGGCGCTGCGCGAGATCTACCGCGCCGCCCCCGCCGAGCACGTCGAGCAGCTCTACGTCCGCCACGCGCAGTCCGCCGCGAGCCGTGCGCTGCGCGCCGGCTGGGTCGAGACGACGGCAGCGATCTGCGAGCGGCTCATCGAGACGGCCCCGACCTCCCGCCAGGTGCGCCGCCTGCACCAGGAGGCGCTCGACGTCATCCACACCGCGGAGGTCGGGTGGCCGGTCGACGTCCCCCGACCGCGCGCCTACGAGCCCCGCCCCCGGGCCGTCCTCTCGCTCCTGGCGCAGTCGCTGCCGCACCGCTCGGGGGGCTACGCGACCCGCAGCCACGGCGTCATCACGGGCCTGGCCGCCCTCGGCTGGGACATGGAGGCCGTGACCCGGCTCGGCTTCCCCTACGACCGGTGGGACCCGAAGGACCGCACCGAGGTCGAGCCCTTCGACGTCGTCGACGGCATCACCTACCGTCGGCTCCTCGAGCCCGGCGAGCGCGCCTACGACGACAGCCCCCTCGCGCCGTACATCGAGCGCTTCGCGCGCCGTCTCGAGGACGGGGCCCGCCGCCACGGCGCCGCCCTCATCCACGCGAGCAGCTTCCAGAACAACGGCCTCGCGGGTCTGCGGGCCGCGCGCCGCCTGGGCATCCCGTTCGTCTACGAGATGCGCGGGCTCGAGGACCTGATGAAGGTCTCCCGCCGCCCGGCGTTCGCGACGACGAGCGCGTACCGCTGGATGACCGGCCTCGAGACGCACATCGCCCAGCAGGCCGACCTCACGTTCGTCATCACCGAGGCGCTGCGCGAGGAGATGATCCGCCGGGGCGCCCCCGCCGACCGGCTCGTCGTCCTCCCCAACGGCGTCCACACCGCGCAGTTCGAGCCCCGCCAGCCCGACCAGGCACTCATCGACGAGCTCGGGCTCGCCGGGAAGACGGTCATCGGCTACGCCGGCGGGCTCGTCGACTACGAGGGCCTCGACCTGCTGCTGCGGGCTGCGGCCACGCTCAAGGCCGAGCGGGACGACTTCGCGGTCATCATCGTCGGCGACGGCCACATGGAGCCCCACCTGCACGCCCTGGCCCGCGACCTCGACGTGACCGACGTCGTCCAGTTCACCGGCCGGGTCCCGCACGCGGAGGTCGCCCGGTACATCTCGATCTTCCAGATCACCCCGTTCCCCCGGCTGCCGCTGCCGGTGTGCGAGCTCATCAGCCCGATCAAGCCGTTCGAGTCGATGGCGATGGGCAAGGCCGTCATCTCCAGCTCGGTCGCCGCGCTGACGGAGATCGTCGAGGCCGACGTCCGCGGCCTGGTGTTCGAGAAGGGCGACGCGGACGACCTCGCGGCGAAGATCCGCACCTACCTCGACGACCCCGCGCTGCGCGAGCGGCTGGGCCGCCAGGCCCGCGAGTGGGTCCTCGCCGAGCGCGACTGGTCCGACATCTGCCGCATCGTCGACGGCCAGTACCACCGCCTCCTCGACTGACCCACCGCCGCGGGAACCGCAGCGCCCCGCCCCGGTCGTCCGGGGCGGGGCGCTGCCGCGTCGGGCGAGGCGCCGCGGCGCCTGCTCAGGTCGCGTCGCTGCCGGTCGGCACGTCGTCGAGCGTGATGTCCTGCGGCGTGCGCTTCGTCAGGCCGAGGCGGGCGAGGTAGCGGTAGATCATCGGCGTGAGGGTCCGGACGTAGCTGGCCGTGATGTGCGTGCCCTGGCGGTAGAGCAACGTCCCGTCGATGACGGCGGGGCAGACGTCCGACCTCTCCGGGCACATCCACGGGTTGAGGTCGAGCACGGGCACGCCGACCCCCTTCGCGGCGGCCGTGAGCGCGGGGGTTCCGCTGCCCTCACGGGCGCCGTCGGTGGCGGGGAACGCGCAGGCGAGGTAGTCCCCCGGGTGGGCGTCGACGCAGTCGTAGACCTTGCTGCTCGGCGGCGTGGGGTTGTCGGCGAGGACGACGACCTTCGTCCCCATCTGCTGGACCTGGGAGAGGACGTCGACCATCCCGTCGACCCGGTCGCCCCGACCACCGGATCCCTGCGAGGTGACGAGGATGTCCGGGGGGCGCTTGCGCATCGCGGCGACGGCGTTGCGGCCGAAGGCGTTGCAGTCCTCCTTCGCCCCCGACGAGGTGAAGGTGCACGAGGACTTGAGGTAGAGGTCCAGGCGCCAGCCCTCGTCATTGGCGATCGCCTTGAACGCCGGGAACCACTGGCCCATCTTGCTGTCCCCGGCGATCGCGATGACCTTCTCGGCCTTCGGGTCGCCGTACGAGCACCGGGTGCGCACCTGCGAGTCGCCGGGCTTCACCTGGCAGTCGTCCGCGTAGTAGCTCGGGACGTCCTTGGGGGCAAGGGCAGGGTCGGGCGTGACGCGCCCGCTCGTCGTGAAGACCGCCTGCGGGTCGGCCCGTACCGTCCACTCCTTCGCGCCGGGGTCGGCGACGAGACCGCGCGAGCCGGCGGTCGCGGCACCCCGGTCGTAGACCGGCACGGTCCGTCTGACGGCGTAGCCCGAGAGGCCGGTGACGAGCATGGCGGCGAGGCCGAAGGCGATGCCCCGGACGGCCCGGGCGGCGAGCGCCCGGTTGAACCGGATGGGGTCCTCGATCACGTGCTTCGTCACCCACGCCAGCGCCAGGGACAGCAGCCCGATCGCGGCGAGCCCGGGCCAGGAGATCGCCGGCCAACGGGTCTTCGCGAGGATGATGAGCGGCCAGTGCCATAGGTAGATCGCGTACGACAGCCCGCCGATCCACGTCATGGGGGGCAGCGACAGCAGACGCGCGACGGCCGTGCGCTGCCCGAAGCGGGAGCTGCACCCGGCGGCGATGATCGCCGCGGCCCCGAGCGTCGGCAGGAGCGCCAGGTGGCCCGGCCACGGACTCTTGCTCGTGAGGACGACAGCCGACCAGCCGATGAGCACGAGCCCGGCGAGGGCGAGCGCCTGGGCGGCCCAGCGGCCGAGCCCGTGGAGGCGGACGACGAGGAACGCCAGGAGCGCGCCGATCGCCAGCTCCCACACGCGGGTCGTGGTCCAGAAGTACGCGGTCGCGGGCTCCGCGCGGGTGTGCAGGACGGAGTGCACGAACGACGCCAGGGCCGTCGCCGCGAGCATGGCGGCGAGGACCGGCTTGGCCTTGAGCCGCGCACGCCGCGCGAGGAACAGCCCCACGAGGATCATCAGCGGCCAGACGACGTAGTACTGCTCCTCCACCGACAGCGACCAGTAGTGCTGCAGCGGCGAGGGTGCCGAGTCCTCCGCGAGGTAGTCGACGCTGCGGTTCGCGAGCGCCCAGTTGACGACGTAGAAGGTCGACGCGACGACGTCGGTGGCGAGATCGCCGCGCGCCGCTCGGGGAAGGACGAACCACCCGACGACGGCGGTGAACAGCAGCACCGTCGAGGCGGCGGGCAGCAGACGCCGGGCCCGCCGGGCGTAGAAGTCGCTGATCGAGACCGTGCCGGTCTTCGTCGACTCGCGCAGCAGGAGCGAGGTGATGAGGAAGCCGGAGATGACGAAGAAGACGTCGACCCCGACGAACCCGCCCGGCAGCCACGGGAGCCCGAGGTGGTAGAGCAGGACGGTCCCGACCGCGATGGCCCGCAGGCCCTCGATGTCACCCCGCAGCGCGGTCCCGGCGTGGGACCGACGGGCTGCGGTGACCTCCTCGGACGACCGGGCGACGCCGACGCCGTCCTCGGACCGGTCGTCCGCGACCGCGCCACCGACGGACGCGGGGACAGCCGGTCGACGACGGGCCCGGCGGGCGGCCTCGGCGCGGGCGGCCTTGACCTGGGCCCGGCTGGTGAACTGGGTGAGGTCCTCGGTCACGCCTGCGCGTGCTCCCGGAGCGTCGCCATGACGACCTGCGCGATCCGCTCACCAGCATGCCCGTCCCACAGCGGGGGAGTCGGCCACTGCGCAGCGCGCCCGGCGGCGAGGACGGAGCGAACCTCGTCGGCGAGGGTGTCCCGGCGCACGAGCCGGTTCGTGCCGTGGGTGATCGTCACCGGGCGCTCGGTGTTCGGGCGCAGCGTGAGGCAGGGGACGCCGAGGATCGTCGTCTCCTCCTGGACGCCGCCGGAGTCGGTGACGACGCCCGCGGAGCCGGAGATGAGCCCCATGAACTCGATGTACCCGAGCGGGTCGATGACGCGCATGCCGTCGTGGCCGAGGAAGCCGGCCTCCTCGAGACGTGCCCGGCCGCGCGGGTGGAGCGGGATGACGACCTGGGCCTGGTCGGCGACGGCGTGCATCGCGGCGACGAGCTCGCGCACGTCGTCGGGGTCGTCGACGTTCCCGGGGCGGTGGAGCGTGGCGACGAGGTAGTCGCCCTCGATCCCGACCTCGGAGCGGACCGCGGCGGGGTCGAAGCGCTCCTTGTTCTTCAGGAGCGTGTCGATCATCGGGTTGCCGACGAAGTGGATCTTCTCCGGCGCGACGCCCTCGTTGCCCAGGTGGGCGACGGCGTCGACGCTCGTCGTGAGGAGCAGGTCGGAGAGCCGGTCGGTGACGAGCCGGTTGATCTCCTCGGGCATCGTCATGTCGAAGGAGCGCAGACCAGCCTCGACGTGGGCGATCGCGATGCCCATCTTCGAGGCGACGAGCGCGGCCGCGACGGTCGAGTTGACGTCGCCGTAGACGATGACCATGTCGGGACGACGGTCCTCGAAGAGCTCCTCGAGCGCCTCCATGACCTTCGCGGTCTGGCGCCCGTGGCTGCCGGAGCCGACGCCGAGATTGACGTCCGGCTTCGGGATGCCGAGCTGCCGGAAGAAGACGTCGGACATCTTGTCGTCGTAGTGCTGCCCGGTGTGGACGAGGAGCTGCTCGACCGGCTGCTCGCCGAGAGCGGCGAGGACGGGAGCGGCCTTGGGGAAGTTCGGGCGGGCGCCGGTGACGTGCACGACGAGGGGTGCCATGGGGACCTTCCACGGGGGGTCAAGTGGTCGAAACAGTCTTGCACGGGGGGACCGGTGGGACCGGTCGACCGCCGACGGCGCGCCCCGGAGCACGCCGCAGGTCCCGGCGTCGGGCGGACGCCGGGACCTGCGGGAGCGACGAGGCTCAGGCCTGCTTGATCGCGGAGATCTCGAGCTCGAGCTGGATCTTGTCGGAGACGAGGACGCCACCGCTCTCGAGCGCGGCGTGGAAGTTGACGCCGTAGTCCTTGCGGTTGATGGTCGTCGAGCCCTCGAAGCCGATGCGCTCGTTGCCGTACGGGTCCGTCGCGGCACCCTGGAAGTCGAGGTCGAGCGTGATCGGGCGAGTGGTGCCCTTGATCGTCAGGTCGCCGGTGACCCGGAGGGCGTCCTCGCCCGCCTTCTCGACGGAGGTGGAGGTGAAGGTCATCTCCGGGAACTCCTCGACCGAGAAGAAGTCGCCGGTGCGCAGGTGGCCGTCGCGGTCCGCGCTGCGCGTGTCGACCGAAGCCATCTGGACCGTGACGTCGATCTTCGCGTCGGCAAGGTCGGGACCGGTGACGGCCTGGCCGGAGTACTCGGTGAACGAGCCACGCACCTTGGTGACCATCGCGTGACGGGCGACGAAACCGATCTGCGAGTGGGTGGGGTCGATGACGTAGGTGCCGTTGAGCTGGTCGAGCGTGGTCATGCGGTGCTCCTTGGGGTCGGAGTTGTTGGTTGAATGTTCAACAAGTTCTCACGAACGCACCCCGCTGTCAAGGCGGCCCGCGCGCTGGTCACGAACTGGTCTCGATCCTGCGCGGGACGGCCGCGGGGGGGGTGGCGCGAGACCCTCGTCTCATGGGACGGACCGCATCGCCAGTGACCGCCATCGTCGCTGCGGGCGTCGGCGCGCTCGCCGTCGCGGGGTGCAGCACGCCCGCCGCGAGCGCGCCACCGACCTCGACGACGGTCGATTCCCCCGCGACCACCACGACGGCTCCGACGTCTGCACAGGCGGTCGACCCCGGCGTCCGGGCCTACCACCCGAAGCTGCTCCGGCCACGGCCCACCGCCCTGTCCGATCCCCGCGTGGAGGCGGTCGTCGTCGGCCGCGTGGTCCGGGAGGGGCACGACCCCCGCAGCGGCGAGGTGGACTCCTTCATGGCGGTCCACGAGGTCACCGTCGAGGTGAAGGATGTCCTGCGCGGCGACCTGGGCGGTCTCGACACCGTGACCGTCGGCAACGGGATGTACGAGTGGGCCGAGGGCGGTGAGAGCGGCGCCCAGGACGCGCGTCGACTCACCGAACCGGGTGAGCCGTGGCTCGAGCCGGGCGACGCGGTCGTCCTCGTCGTGGGCACGCAGTCTCCGTCCGAGTCCGTCGGCGGCCGGCGACCCACGGCTCACGGCGCCGCGGGCACCTACCGCGTCGTCGACGGTCGCGTGTCGGGGGCTCCGCGCACCGCCTCGATGCAGGAGGCGCCCGGCCTGCCCGGCCTCCTCGTCGGCCGGACCCTCGACGGGCTCGCCTCGTCCCTCTGACGACCGCTGGCGCCACCCCCTCCGGTCGTGCCGCGGCGCGGGGCGGCCGGCCCACTAGGGTGGAGCGGTGACCTCCGCGCCCCGCCGCGCCGCCACCGTGCTGCGCAACGCCCCGGTGACGGCGTCGGTCCTCGCCCGGCACATTGGGCGCGACCGGTGGAAGGCCACCTCCGTCCTCCTGCGGGGCCTGCCCACGGGGGTCCGTACCCGGCTCCTGGGCCGGTTGACCGACCCGACCGTCCTACGAGCCCTCACCCTCGACGCCGACGGGGACCGTCCCGCGGCCCGGGCCCTCCTCGCCGAGCTCGCGACGACGGCGACCGGCGCCCGGCTGCGGGACGTCGTCGCGGCCGCCGCGACGATCCACGAGATCGACATCGCCGAGACCGCGCTGGCGCGGGTTCCGTCCGACGACCCCGATCGCGCCCGCCTGACGGCGCTGTGCCTGCTCGAGCGGGGCCGGTACACCGAGGCGCTCGAGGCGCTCGACGCCCCGGGCGTCGCCCGGTCCCGCGCCCGGTCGGCCCTCGCGAGCCGGCTGCGCGGCGAACGGGACCTCTTCGACGTCGCCACCCGGGTCGGGCGAGCCGGCGGCCCGGCCGTGCGACGCCCCGGCGGCCGACCGGTCGAGCGCCTGCGGGTCCTCCATGTCGTGACGAACGCCCTGCCGGAGGTCCAGGCCGGGTACACCCTGCGCACCCAGGGCATCGCGCTCGCCCAGGCCGCGGCCGGGCACGACGTCCACGTCGTCACCCGGCTCGGCTTCCCCGTCGACATCGGACGGGTCGCTGCGGAGCGCACCGTCGACGTCGACGGGATCACCCACCACCGGCTCATCCCGACCCGCCCGTTGCCTCTCACCGCCGCCGGGCGGCTCGACGCCGGGGTCGAGGCCCTCGCCGAGCTCGTCGCCGACCTGCGCCCCGGCGTGCTGCACGCCCACAGCAAGCACGACAACGCCCAGCTCGCGCTCGCCGTCGGCGCACGGCTGGGGATCCCCGTCGTCTACGAGGTCCGCGGGTTCCTCGAGGAGACGTGGCGCAGCCGCGGCGGGGCGACCGATGCCGACGAGTACGCCCTGGCCCGAGCCGCGGAGGACGCGTGCATGGCCGCCGCCGACCACGTCGTCGCCATCAGCGAGTCGCTGCGCGCCGACGTCGTCTCCCGGGGGGTGCCCCCCGAGCGGGTGAGCGTCGTCGCGAACTCCGTCGCCGACACCTTCCTGCAGCCGCTGCCCCCCGCGGAGGAGACCGCCGCGCTGCGCGACTCGCTCGGCATCCCGGCCGGGCGCACCGTCTTCGGCATCGTCAGCACCCTCTACGACTACGAGGGCCTGGGGACGCTGATCCGGGCGCTGGACCACCTCGTCGACGGGACGACCCCGCACGACGCCGGCCCGCACGTCCTCCTCGTCGGGGACGGCCCCGAACGGGCGGCGCTGGAGGAGCTCGCAGCCGACCCGACGCACCCGCTGCGCGCCGAACGGGTCACCTTCGCCGGACGGGTGCCCCACGCCCGCGTCCGGGAGTACCACGCCGCGATCGACGTGTTCTGCGTCCCGCGGTGGGACTCCCCCGTCACCGCTCTCGTGCCCCCGCTCAAGCCGCTCGAGGCGATGGCCAGCGGTCGACCGGTGATCCTCTCCGACCTGCCCGCCCTGCGCGAGCTCCTCGCCGACCCCGACGCCGGCCTGCTCGCCACTCCGGACGACCCGCGATCATGGGCCGCAGCGATGACCTCCCTATATGATGCGGCGGATCGACGCACCCGGGGGAAGGCCGCCCGGGCCTGGACCTCGGAGCACCGCACGTGGCGGGCCGCGGTCGAGACCTACCGCCGGGTGTACGCCGGCATCGGCGCCGCTGCCGACACCCCGACCAGTGCCTGCACGACCACCGACACCGAGCCGCACGGCCCGGACGAAGGAGACACGGACCATGACGGCTGACGTCGCGATCATCGGGCTGGGCTACGTCGGCCTGCCGCTGGCGCAGGAGGCCTCCCGCGCCGGCCTGGGAGTCCTCGGATACGACATCTCGCAGCGCGTCGTCGACGGTCTCAACGAGGGCCGCAGCCACGTCGACGACCTCTCCGACGACGACATCGAGCAGATGCGCCAGGCGGGCTTCCGCGCGACGACCGACGCCGCGGAGATCGGCGGCGCGAAGACCGTCGTCATCTGCGTCCCCACGCCCCTGTCGGAGGACGGCGGGCCGGACCTGCGGCCGGTCGAGTCCGCGGTCGCCACCATCGCCGAGAACCTCCAGCCGGGCATGCTCGTCATCCTCGAGTCGACGACCTACCCGGGCACGACCGACGAGGTCGTCCGTCCCGTCCTCGAGAAGGGCGGGCTCGTCGCCGGCACCGACTTCCACCTCGCCTTCTCCCCCGAGCGCATCGACCCGGGCAACGAGACGTTCGGCGCGAAGAACACCCCGAAGGTCGTCGGCGGGCACAGCCCGGCATGCACCGACGCCGCCGCGGCGTTCTACGGCCGCTTCGTCGACACCGTCGTGCGTGCCAAGGGCACCCGCGAGGCCGAGACGGCCAAGCTGCTCGAGAACACCTACCGGCACATCAACATCGCCCTGGTCAACGAGATGGCGCGCTTCTGCCACGACCTCGGCATCGACCTGTGGGACGTCATCGCCGCCGCGAAGACCAAGCCCTTCGGCTTCCAGGCGTTCTACCCCGGCCCCGGCGTCGGTGGGCACTGCATCCCGATCGACCCGAACTACCTCAGCTACAACGTCCGGGCCAAGCTCGGCTACCCGTTCCGCTTCGTCGAGCTCGCGCAGGAGATCAACGCGACGATGCCCGCGTACATCGTCCAGCGGGCGCAGAACATCCTCAACGAGGACGCGAAGGCCCTCAAGGGTGCGACCGTCCTCCTCCTCGGCGTGACGTACAAGCCGAACATCGCCGACCAGCGCGAGAGCCCGGCCGTCCCGCTGGCCCAGCAGCTGCTCGCCAAGGGCGCGGTCGTGACCTACCACGACCCGCACGTCACGGAGTGGACGGCCGCGGGCGACCAGGTCCAGCGCGTCGAGGACCTCGAGCAGGGGGTCCGCGAGGCCGACCTGACGATCCTCGTCCAGAACCACCGGGAGTACGACGTCGACGCCCTCGCCTCCCAGGCCGTCGCCTTCTTCGACACGCGTGGCGTCGCCGCCGACGGGGAGAAGGTCCAGCGCCTGTGACCGAGGCGGTCGCCCGACCGCGACCGGTCGCGCTCAGCCCGCAGGACGCGGAGGCCCTCGCCCACAAGAACGGCCTCCGCGTCCTCGGCCGTCGCCCCCCGCTGCCGACGTACCTGCGGGACGTGTGGCGCCGTCGATCCTTCCTGTGGACCCTCTCCTCCGGGCAGAGCTACGCGAAGAACCAGCAGAACCAGCTCGGCCAGCTGTGGAAGATCCTCGACCCGCTGCTGCTCATCGGCAGCTACTACCTGATCTTCGGCGTCATCATCGGGACGACGAACGGCACGGGGAACAAGATCGGCTTCCTGTCGGTCGGCGTCATCATCTTCGGCGTCATCTCCGCGTCCGTCACCTCCGGCTCGACGTCGATCGTCAACAACACCAACCTCGTCCGGGCGCTCCACTTCCCCCGCGCGATCCTCCCGCTGTCGGTCGTCCTCACGCAGTTCATCGCCCACATCCCGGCGTTCCTCCTGCTCCTGGGGGTCATGGTCCTCACGGGCGAGCACCCGACGCTCCACTGGCTCCTGCTCCCGGTCGCCCTCGGGCTCCAGGCGATGTTCCTCGCCGGGACGGCGATGATCGGGGCGCGGCTGGTCAACCTCTCCCGCGACCTGGGCAACCTCATCCCCGTGGCCATCCGCGTCCTGCGCTACCTGTCCGGGGTCTTCTTCCCCGTCGCCGCGGCCGCCGAGCGCATCGGCGGGATCGGCGGCAGCGCGATCGAGTACCAGCCCTTCGCGCTCGCGATGACCACGGTGCGCGAGGCGCTGATGAGCAGCCCCGGGTACGAGTTCCAGCCCGTCGCGTGGATCGTCTTCGCCGCGTGGGCGGTCGGCACGCTGATCGTCGGGACCGTCTTCTTCTGGTGGGACGAGGCGAAGTATGGCCGCGGCTGAGCCGGCGTCCGGACCGGACGGCGCGACGGCGGCGCCCCGCGCGACCGTCGTCGTCTCCCACCTCGACGTCACCTACCGCGTCACCGGCGCCGGCCGGCCCGCCGGCGACCGGAGCGCCCTCGACCGGCTCCTGCGCCGGGGCGAGCCGGCTCCGGGGCGGGTGAAGACCGTCGAGGCCGTCAAGGACGTCTCGTTCGTCGCTCACCACGGCGAGTCGATCGGCATCATCGGCCGCAACGGCTCCGGGAAGTCGACCCTGCTGCGGGCCGTCGCCGGGCTCATCCCGCCCTCGGGCGGCCAGGTGTGGGTCGCGGGCGAGCCGGCCCTCCTGGGCGTCAACGCCGTCCTCATGGGCAAGCTCACGGGCGAGCGCAACATCTACCTCGGGTGCCAGGCGCTCGGCCTCACGAAGGCCGAGATCAAGGAGCGCTTCGACGAGATCGTCGACTTCTCCGGCATCGGCGACGCGGTCTACATGCCGATGTCGACGTACTCCTCGGGCATGGGGGCGCGGCTGCGGTTCGCGATCTCCACGGCCGCCCAGCCCGACGTCCTCATGGTCGACGAGGCGCTCGCGACCGGTGATGCCGACTTCCGGGCGCGCAGCGGGGAACGCATCGCCCAGATGCGCGAGAACGCCGCGACGGTCTTCCTCGTCTCGCACAGCAACTCGACCGTCCGCGAGATCTGCGACCGCGCGCTGTGGATGGAGGCGGGCGAGCTCCTCATGGACGGGCCCGCCGAGGAGGTCCTCGCGGCGTACGAGGCGACCCTGCCCAAGCGCCGCAAGAAGAGTGCGCCGCCGGAGGACCCGACGGTGCCGGGCGTCGAGCGCTGGGCCGGTCGCAACCGCTGGGAGACCGCCGCCGAGCTGTCCCGCCGGACGCACGGCCCGGGCGTGGACACGGTGCTCCTGGCGACCGGTGCCGATGCCGGCACCCTGCTCACCCTCGTCCCCCCGGCGACCCGCCACCGGTGGCCGGTGCTCCTCGTCCAGGCCGGGGTGGTCCCCGAGGTCACCCGGACCGAGCTGGCCCGCCTCGCCCCCCGTCGGGTCGTCCTCGTCGGCCCGGCGATGCCGGAGGTGACGGCGCAGCTCGTCGAGCTCGGGATCGACGAGGTCGAGACGTGGGAGGTCGAGGACGCCACGCAGGCCTCGCTGCGCGCGGCCGAGGAGATGGTCGACGACACCCCGCACCCGCCGTACGTCCTGCGCGACAGCCAGCGCCGGCTCGCCGTCCCCCTCGTCCTGGAGGCCGCGCGGTCGGGCTCGCCGCTGCTCGTCCTCGACCCCGACCTCGACGACGACGGGGTCGTGGAGCTGCTCGGCGAGTGCGTCCCCAGCGGGGTCGAGGCGATGGTGGCTCCCGAGACGATGTCACCGGAGCTGCGGCAGCGCCTCGTGGGGCGCGCCGTGAAGCTCGACTGGGAGCCGCTGGAGAAGGCGTTCGTCACGCGGTCGACGGCTGCCGACGACGAGGGTCCGGTGGAGACCGCGTACGTCGTCGCGACGACCGGGGCGGTGGAGACCGTCCTGGGCGCCGCGGTGGCCGCCCTCGACGCCGGCGCGCCGTTCCTCGGGGTGACGAAGGACGACGTGCCCGACGCGACGGCCGAGGCCCTGCGCCGGCTGCGCCCGGGACGGATCGTCGTCCTCGGTGACAGCCCCTCGCCCGGCGTCCTCAAGGCCCTCGGGGAGCTCGTGCCGTGACCCGGCCCCTGCGCTGCCTGTCCGTGACGGTCGTCCACCGACCGGACGACAGCCGCGTGCGGACCCGGCTCGTCGGCGCGCTGCTCGACGCCGGCTGGGAGGTCGTCCAGGCGGCCCCCTTCGGCGCGTTCGACCTGCCCCTCCACGGTGGTCCGGACGGGCTGACGACCCTCGACCTGCCTCGCGCCCGGGGTCGTCGCCGCGGCGCCGCGTGGCGGGCCGTCCGGGCCCTGCTGCGCGACCGGGCCGGGGAGTTCGACGTCGTGCTCGCCCACGACCCCGAGATCCTCACCGCGGCGGTCGGGCTCGGGATCGACCACCTCGTGTGGGACGTCGAGGAGGACACGGCGGCCACGTTCGTCGTCAAGGAGTACCTGCCGAAGCCCGTGCGGGGGCTGGCAGCGAGCGCCTGGCGGGCGTTCGAGCGGGTGGCCGAGCGGCGCTGGTCGCTGCAGCTCGCCGACCACGCGTACGCCGCGCGCTTCCACCGGGAGCACCCGGTCGTGACGAACACGGTCGTCGTCCCGACGTCGGTGACGCCCGTGGGCGACGACCGGGTCGTCTACCTCGGCACCGTGACGACCGCCCGCGGGTGCACGGAGATGGTGCGGCTGGCCGAGATCCTGCGCGAGGCGACGGCCGGGGACGAGCGGCCCGTGCGGCTCGACGTCATCGGGCACGCCGCCGATGCGGCCTCGGAGGAGATGCTCACCAGGGCGCGTGAGCAGGGTCTGCTGACCTGGCGGGGGTACGTCCCGAGCGAGGAGGCGCTGCCGCTGCTCGACGGCGCGCTGTGCGGCATCTCGCTCCTGCACGACCTGCCGAACTACCGACCGAGCATGCCGACGAAGGTCGTCGAGTACCTGGCGCGGGGCGTCCCCGCCGTGACGACGCCCCTGCCCGTCGCGGTCGCCCTCGTCGAGGCGAGCGGCGGGGGCCTGGTCGTGCCCTTCGAGGACCCGCAGGCCGCGGCCGACGCGATCCTCGCGCTGCGCGCCGACCCCGAGCGGGCGGCGTCGATGGGGGCCGCGGGGCACGCCCACGTCGCCGAGCACTACGACTGGGCCACCCAGGGGCCGGCGTTCGCCGCCTCCCTCGCCCAGGTCGCCGCGGAGCGTTCGCCGCTGCGGTGACCCGCGCTCTCCTCGCGCCTCGCCAATCGACTCGCGGTCACCGGATCCGATGACTGCGAGCAGATTCGGTGCGCGCGAGGCGACCGGCAGACGCCAGCGCGCTCCCTCGACCCCCGCGGAGCGGCCCCGTCACCCGCCAGGACGGTCCGGTGAGCGGGAACGCTCACCGACCATGTAGCGTTGCCCCCACGAACACACGATTCCCGGGACCGCTCCGCGGAGTCGTCGGCTCCGCAACGGTTCCCGACGGCACAGCGATGCGCGCCCGCTGACGAACGAGGGGGTCACGCCATGGGGCGCGGCCGAGCCAAAGCCAAGCAGACCAAGGTCGCTCGCGAGCTGAAGTACTACTCGCCGGAGACCGACTTCTCCCAGCTGGAGCGTGAGCTGCACGGCTCCACGAAGGAGCGCGACGAACCGTCGTACGACTCCTCCCGCTGGGACGAGGACGACGACGACCCGAGCGGTCGTCGCATCGACTGAGCCACCCTCGTTCGGTTCGGGGCTCCGGCGCGACCGCCTCAGCGGACGACGACGCCCCGACGTCGAGCCTCGGCCACCGCAGCCTTCCGGGTCGAGACGCCGAGCTTGCCGCAGACGTGGCGCAGGTGTCCCTTCACCGACGGCTCGCTGAGGAAGATCTCCGCACCGATCTCGCGGTTCTTCAGGCCGCGGGCGACGCCGGAGAGCACCTCGTACTCCCGTCGGGACAGCTCGACGGGGCCGCGGTCGCGCCCGTCTGCCGGCCGGACCGGGATCGCGCCGGTGACGACGGGTGCCATGACGAGCTCACCCCGGACGGCGGCCCGGATGCCCGTGGCGACGTGGACGGGCGCGTTGTGGCTGAACATGTAGCCGGCCGCGCCCGCGTCGATGCACGCGACGAGCTGGGGGTCGCTGTCGTCGTCGGTGAGGATGACGACCCGCGCCCCGGCCGGGCCCGTGAGCACCCGGGTGACGACGGTCGCGGCGATCGGCGAGCCGTCCGCCCGGCACAGCGCGAGGTCGAGCAGGACGACGTCGACGCCCACCGCCGCATCGACGGCGGTCTCGACGTCCGGGGCGACCGCGACGACCTCGAGGTCACCCTCGGCGCGCAACCCGTCGACGAGGCGCGCGACCTCGGGACGGGGATCGGCGACGAGGACCCGGATCACGGGTGCTCGCCCACCACCTGCACCGCTCCCCCGTCGACGCCCTTGGCGCCCTGGACGACGTCCCCGCCGGTGGCCTCGCCCGCGGTGACCTCGCCGAGCACCCACGCGTCGATGCCCTCGGCGCCCAGGACCTCGCGGGCGGTGTCGGCGTGGTCGGCCGGCAGGACGGCGACGAAGCCGACACCCATGTTGAGCGTCCGCTCGAGGTCCTCGCGCGGCACCCCGCCGGCCTCCCCGACGAGCGTGAAGATCCGCGGCGGGGTCCACGTCGCGCGGTCGACCGTCGCGAGGGTGCCGGTCGGCAGGACGCGGGCGAGGTTCGCTGCGAGCCCCCCGCCGGTGACGTGGCTGAGCGCGTGGACACCAGCGGCCGCCGGGCCGTCGCCGCGCAGCCGCTCGATGAGCGTCAGCAGCGGCCGGGCGTAGATCCGCGTCGGGGTGAGGAGCGCCTCGCCGAGCGTGCCGGGCAGGTCGTCCAGCTCGTCCTCGAGGGCCCACCCGGCGGCGTCGACGACCCGCCGGACGAGCGAGTACCCGTTGCTGTGCAGGCCGCTGCTCGCGAGGCCGAGGACGACGTCCCCGGGTGCGACGAGGTGGGGGCCGATGACGTGCTCGTGCTCGACGACCCCCGTCGCGGCGCCCGCGACGTCGTACTCGCTCGGGCCGAGCAGGCCGGGGTGCTCGGCCGTCTCCCCGCCGACGAGGGCAACCCCGGCGCGGGCGCACGCGTCGGCGATGCCGGAGACGATCGCCGCGATCCGCTCGGGGACGACCTTCCCGCACGCGATGTAGTCGGTCATGAACAGCGGCTCTGCGCCGCAGACGACGATGTCGTCGACGACCATGCCGACGAGGTCGTGCCCGATCGTGTCGTGGACGTCGAGCGCCTGGGCGATCGCGACCTTCGTCCCGACCCCGTCGGTGCTCGTCGCGAGGACCGGCCGGCGCATGTCCTTCAGCGCGCTGGCGTCGATCATCCCCGCGAAGCCGCCGAGACCGCCGAGGACCTCGGGTCGGGTGGCGTGCCCGACGGCGGCCTTCATCAGCTCGACCGCGCGGTCGCCGGCCTCGACGTCGACGCCGGCGGAGGCGTAGGTGATGGGCTCGGCGGGCGGGGTCTGCTCGGTCACCGGCTCAGGGTAACGAGATCGTCGCGTCCAGCGTCCCGACCGTCGTCACGTCGACAGGCTCGGCGCTCCGCTCCGGCGGCGGCTCGGCCCGGACGTGCGCTCGCGCCGGGGCGGCCGCGTCGACCGGCACCTCGAGCTCGAGGACGTCCTTGCCGTAGCGCCCGTCCTGCGGCAGCGCGACGGGGTAGCGGCCGGTGAAGCACGCGGTGCACAGCCGGTCGGCCGGCTGCCGGGTCGCCCCGACCATCCCGTCCTCGCTGATGTAGCCGAGGCTGTCGGCACCGATCGACGCACGTACGTCGTCGACGCCCAGGCCGGTGGCGATGAGCTCGGCGCGGGTGGCGAAGTCGATGCCGTAGAAGCAGGGCCAGCGTACGGGCGGGCTGGAGATCCGCACGTGGACCTCGGCGGCGCCGGCCTCGCGCAGCATCCGGACGAGGGAGCGCTGGGTGTTGCCGCGGACGATCGAGTCGTCGACGACGACGAGCCGCTTGCCCTTGATGACGTGCCCGAGCGGGTTGAGCTTGAGCCGGATGCCGAGCTGGCGGATCGTCTGGCTCGGCTGGATGAACGTCCGCCCGACGTACGCGTTCTTCACCATCCCCTGCCCGAACGGGATGCCGGACTCCTGGGCGTACCCGATCGCCGCGGGCGTGCCGGACTCCGGGGTGGGGATCACGAGGTCGGCCTCGACGGGGTGCTCCCGTGCGAGGACGCGCCCCATCTCGACGCGGGCCTCGTGGACGGCGCGGCCGGCGATGGTCGTGTCAGGGCGGGCGAGATAGACGTACTCGAAGACGCAGCCCTTCGGCTCGGGGTCGGCGAACCGGCTCGTGCGCAGGCCGTCCTCGTCGATCGCGACGAGCTCGCCCGGCTCGACCTCGCGGACGAGGGACGCCCCGACGATGTCGAGCGCCGCGGTCTCGGAGGCGACGACCCAGCCGCGCTCGAGCCGGCCGAGGACGAGCGGGCGGATGCCCTGCGGGTCGCGGGCGGCGTACAGGGTGTGCTCGTCCATGAAGACGAAGCAGAAGGCGCCACGCAGCAGCGGCAGGACCTCGCGGGCGCGCTCCTCGACCGGCGTGCCGGGCGAGTCGGTGAGCAGGGCGGTGACGAGCGCGGTGTCGGTCGTGTTGCCGTGCCGCAGCTCGCCGCGGTGCGCGCCGTCGGCGCGGGAGTCGACGAGGTCGCGCAGCTCGGCCGAGTTGATGAGGTTGCCGTTGTGCGCGAGCGCGACCGTGCCGTCGTCGTGCCCGCCGAGGGTCGGCTGGGCGTTGTGCCACGTCGAACCGCCCGTCGTCGAGTACCGGCAGTGACCGACGGCGATGTGCCCGGTGAGCACCCCCAGGTGCTGCTCGTCGAACACCTGGCTGACGAGGCCCATGTCCTTGTAGACGAGGATCTTCGACCCGTCGCTCGTCGCGATGCCCGCCGACTCCTGCCCGCGGTGCTGCAGCGCGTAGAGCCCGTAGTACGCGAGCTTGGCGACGTCCTCGCCCGGCGCCCACACCCCGAAGACGCCGCACGCGTCCTGGGGGGAGCGGTCGTCCTCGAGGAGGTCGTGCGTCAGTCGTCCGTCGCCGCGTGCCACCGCAGCAGTCTCCCACGCGGCCCGTCGGGCCCGGCCCGCGCGTCAGGTGGGGGGACGCAGGAGCGCCCGGGCGGCGTCGGCGACGAGCGCGTGCCCCTCGGGGCCCCAGTGGATGCCGTCGGGGTTGCCGCGGCCGGAGCGGACGTGGTCGTCGGTGACGCCGAGATCGAGCAGCGGCAGCCCGTGCGTGGCGGCGACCCCCTCGATCGCCCGCCGGGTCCGCGCCCGGGCGGGATGGGCGAAGCCGTACTCGCGCGAGCGGTGGGTCGCCGGCAGGGTGGCGATGACCGGCGTCCCCGGGCGCACGGCCCGCAGCGCCGTGACGATCCGGCCGAGGTGGTCGGCCGTCGCTCCCGGCGACAACGCCTGCGGCCGGCCGAGCCGGGCGGCGTGCGGCTGCGCGGCCTTGTAGCCGGCACGCACGCGTCGTCGCAGCCCCGCCGGGCGGATCGCCCGGATCGACTCGCGCACGGTGGTCGGCAGCGGGGAGGGCATCGAGTCCATCGTCGACGTCGCGACGATCACGGCCCCCGCGCGGGGCAGCGCGGCCCACAGCGCCGGGTCGGCCGTGAGGGCCCACCACGCGTCGCGGCACGTCCAGCCGGCGCGGGCGGCCAGGTGCAGGTCCCAGCCGAGCGCGTCGGCGAGCCGCACGGGCCACAGGGCGGGGTCGTCGGCGGGGACGAGGCGGCGCGCGTCGTGGTGGGTCAGCGAGTCGCCGAGGACCACGAGGGCGTCGCGCGGCACCGGCTCAGCGGCGGAGGGCGGAGGCGACCGCCGCGGCGACGGCGCCGAGGATCGCGCCGAGCGCGAGCCCGACGACGAGCATGTACCCGGTCGTCGAGCTCTCGGTGAACGGGCCGCCCTGCGGGCCGAGCCGGTCGATGAGGAGGAAGACCAGCGCCCCGAGCACAGCCCCCGTCGCGAGGAAGGCGGGGATGCGGGGCTCACGGGTGGGGCGCACCCCACCACGGTAGGTCACGGGCGAGGATGTGCCCGTGGACCCCTCCGAGATGCGCCTAAACGCGCCCCGCGTGCCCGACCCCGCCGACGCCCCCGCCCTGCGCTGGGGCATCCTCGGCCCGGGGTGGATCGCGGACGAGCTGACGACCTCCCTGCGGCACACGAAGCAGGAGGTCGTCGCGGTCGGTTCGCGCTCGTCGGAGCGGGCGTCGGCGTTCGCCGCGCGGCACGGCATCGACCCGGCGCACGCGCACGGCTCGTACGAGGCGCTCGTCGCGGACGACGTCGTCGACGTCGTGTACGTCGCGACGCCGCACTCGGAGCACCACGAGCACGCGCTCCTGGCGATCGCCGCCGGGCGGCACGTCCTCGTCGAGAAGGCGTTCACCGCGACGGCGGCGCAGGCCCGGGCGGTCGTCGACGCGGCCCGCGCGGCGGACGTCTTCTGCATGGAGGCGATGTGGACCCGCTTCCTGCCCCACGTCGACGTCATCCGGGACGCGCTCGAGCGCGGTGTCCTCGGGGAGGTCCTCGCGGTGCACGCCGACCACGGGCAGAACCTCTGGCCGGTCGGGCCGCGACGGCTGGCCGACCCCCGGCTCGCCGGCGGCGCGCTGCTCGACCTGGGGATCTACCCGCTGTCGTTCGCGCACCTGGTCCTCGGGGAGCTGGAGCTGCGCAGCGTCGACGGCGAGCTCACGCCCGAGGGGGTCGACGAGTGGGTCGTCGCGACCCTGGCCGCGGCCGGGTCGCCGGGCTCGCGCCCGCGGCTGGCGCACGTGAGCACCTCGATGGGGGTGCGGACGCCGACGACGGCGTCGGTCTGCGGGACGTGGGCGCGGCTGGACGTCGACGGCGACTTCTACGCCCCGAGCCAGGTGCGGCTCGTCGGGAACGACGGGATGGTGCTCGGCGCGTGGGGCCGGGCCGCGGGGACCGACCACGGCGGTCTGCGCTACCAAGCGGCCGAGCTCGCCCGGCGGCTCACGGCCGGTGAGAAGGAGAGCCCGCTCATGCCGCTCGACGACTCGATCCACCTCATGGAGCTCATGGACGCGATCCGCGCGCGCCTCTGACCGTCGGGGAGGATGGGCGCATGCCACCTCGTCGCCGCATCGCCACGGACGCCGGTCGGGCCGCCCTCGCCGCGTGGCAGGCGGACCCCGCCGCGGCCGACCGGACGACGACGGCCACGGCTGTTCGATGGGCCCTCGAGGAGCTCGCGACCCGCTCCCCCGGGCGCACGGTCGAGGTGCGGGTGCCGCCGTTCGGGGCGACGCAGTGCATCGAGGGTCCGGTGCACACCCGGGGCACGCCCCCGAACGTCGTCGAGACCGACGCCGCGACGTGGCTGGGGCTCGTCGCGGGAACGCTCGCGTGGTCCGACGCCCTGGCCTCGGGCCGGCTGCGGACGAGCGGCCAGCGCGCCGACCTGTCCGCGCACCTGCCCCTGACGGGAGGGGGCGTGTGAGCCGCTTCGAGATCGTGCCGCACGCCGGCGGGTACCTGCTCGAGATGGACGGGCTGCCGCAGAGCCACGTCGACCTCGAGGACCCGCGGCACCTGGCGATGGAGTACATGGCGCACCTCGCGGCGGTGCTGCGCGGGGTGAACCCGCCGGCACCGGCGCCGCTGCGGGTGACGCACGTCGGCGGCGCGGCGATGACGATGCCCCGCTGGGTGCAGGACGTGCGGCCGGGGTCGCCGCAGATCGTCCTCGAGCCGGACGCCGAGCTGACCGAGGCCGTCCGCCGCGAGCTGCCGCTGCCGCGCGGGCACCGGATCCGGGTACGGGCGCAGACGGGCGAGGAGGGAGTGCCGCAGCTCAAGGACGGCAGCGCCGACCTCGTGCTCGTCGACGCCTTCGCCGGTGGGGTGACGGTGCCGGGGCTGACGACGCTGGAGATGCTCACGGAGATCCGTCGGGTGCTCGGGGCGCGCGGGGTCGTCGCGCTCAACATCCCCGACCACCCGCAGCGGCGGTTCGTCGCCCGGGTGCTCGCGACGCTCGAGACGGTCGGCTTCAGCCACCTCGGGGTCATCACGCACCGGTCGGGCTGGGACGGCAAGCGCTTCGCCAACCACGTCGTCGTCGCGTGGGACGAGCCGAGCACGGATGGCGCAGACGGTGGCGACGAGGCCGCCGAGGACCAGGCGACGGTTCTCGACCGGGAGCTCGTCGACGTGATCATCCGCGACGAGAGCGTCCCCGCCCGCGCGCGGTGGGACGACGACCTCGCAGGCCTGCGCCGCAGCGCAGCGCCTTTGACCGCAGCCGACCCGATGACCTCGGACCCGTTTCCGGAAACCCTCCTGCGCCACCGCTGACGACGGTGGTCACGCCCGCCGGCTGGGGAAAGTGGCGCCAGCGTCGGTTCCCCCGGAGGCCGAGCTCCGCCAAGCGGCAGTCCCGCCGGCGTCGACGGCGATGACCGCCCGCCGCGCCTCCTTAGGCGTCGGAAGCGGCGGGGTGACGAACCCGCAGGTTCACACCCCTCTGACTCGCGGGCGCCTCAGCCCGAGCGGCCGAAACCCGGCGAACTCACGCTCTGCGAGCTCCAAGCGACTCCCGGCCCCCTGAGCCTCAGGGGCGTCGGGCCTTCTTCGCCAGGCCCTCGAGCTTGGTGCCGAGCACCCCGAACCGCGCCAGGCGCAGCGGGGAGTCGGTGAAGTTCGCGACCATCATCTTGGTGAACAGCCGGTACTTCTCGCCCGTGTACGGGTACCAGTTGGCCTCGATCTTGTCCCCGTCCTTGTCGAGGATGACCGACTTGGCGTTGCAGAACGTGCGCAGACCGTGCACGCCCTTGTACCGCCCGTACCCGGACTGCCCGAGCCCGCCGAACGGCAGCGCCGGCGTCGCCTCGGTCGCCATGACGTTGTTCACCGACACCCCGCCGCAGCGCAGCGCCCGAGCCACCCGCTCGGCGCGCTCGAGGTCGGCGCTCCACACGCTCGCCGTCAGCCCGTAGACCGTGTCGTTCGCGCGGGCGACCACCTCGTCCTCGTCGGAGAACCGGAACACGGGGATGACCGGGCCGAAGGTCTCCTCGACCGCCATGAGCGCATCCTCCGGCAGGTCCGTGACGACCAGCGGCGGGATCACCGGGTCGGTCCCGTCCCAGTCGCCCCCGGTCCGGAAGGTCGCGCCACGGTCCTTCGCGTCCCGCACGTGCTGCGCGACGACCTCGACCTGGAAGTCCGTCGTCATCCGGCCCAGGTCGTTGTCCTCGGCCGGGGTGTCGGCCTGGGTCAGCCGCGAGACGTGGTCGACGAGCGCGTCGACGAAGCGGTCGTGGATCGACTCGTGCACGTAGAGCCGCTCGACGGACGTGCACGACTGGCCCGTCGCCGTGAGCGCGCCGAACGCGGCCCCGGCGACGGTCCGCTCGATCTCGACGTCCTCGAAGACGATCATCGGGTCCTTGCCGCCGAGCTCGAGCTCGCACGGGATGAGGTGCTGCGCCGCCTGCGCGAGGATCTTGCGGCCCGTGCGCGTCGACCCGGTGAACATGACCTGGTCGGGCCGCTGGTCGATGACCGCCGAACCGACCGCCCCGTCGCCGTAGACGACCTGCACGTGCCTCGGGGCGAACCCCGCGTCCTCGAGCAGCGACTCGACCAGCCCCTCGAGGGGCGTGTGCTCGCTCGGCTTGTGGACGACGGCGTTGCCCGCCGCGTACGCGCTCGCGATCGGCACGAGCGCCTGGAAGAACGGGTAGTTCCACGGCGAGATGACGAAGACGACCCCGCGCGGCTCGTACCAGACGCGCGACCTCTTGCCCATGAGCGTCAGCGGGGTCGGGATCTTCTCGTCCGCGAGCGCGTCCTGCGCGTTGTCCTCCAGCCACGCGAGCGCGTCGAGGACCCCGAACACCTCGGACATGAGGATGTCGCTGCGGGACTTGCCGGTCTCGGTGCGGACGCGGTCGATGATCTCCTCGCGGCGGGCGAGGACGACCTCCCGCAGGCGCTGCAGGTGGGCGCAGCGCTGCCCGACGGTGAGGCGGGCGATCGCTGGCGCGGCCCGGCGGGCGCGCTCGACGACGCCGTCCACCTGCGCGCCGGTCGGGCCGGTGGTCTGCGTGGCTTCCTCGTGCGTCACGGGGTTCCCTCCCTCAGCGACCGCTCGTAGGCGGCCTCGTCGATGTGCGCGTCGTACCCGATCCGGGTGTGGACCCGGCCCGTCCCGATGTCGGACCAGTAGAGGCTCTGGACGACGCCCTTGATCCCGATGTTCGCCATCCGCAGCACCCCCGCCACCGGCTCGGGGTACCGCGCCGCGGACGCCGCGAGGGCGACGATGCCACGGATCGCCGGCCTCGGCAGCCGGGCGCACGCGTCGAGGAGCAGCAGGAGCGAGGAGCGGTCGCTCTCGTACATGTACGGCAGCATCCGATCGATCCCGTCGGCCGCGCCCGACCCGCTGAAGCTCGGCATGTCCTCGTCGCCGGGGATGACGACGTCGCCCAGGCGCAGCAGGCCGCGCAGCTGCTTCGGGGTGAGCCGTCGGAACGCCGGGACCTCCGGGGTGATCGCGTCGATCGCCGGGGACAGCGGGTTGGCCGCGCCCTCGTGGGCGGGGGTGCTCATCGGGCCGCCTCCAGGATCGTCTCGGACGCCCGCAGCGAGAGCGCCATGATGGACAGCGCCGGGTTGATGCCGGGCGCGTTGGGGAAGATCGAGGAGTCCGCGGCGTGGATGCGGCTCGAGCCGTGCAGCGTGAAGTCCTCCCCGACGACCGAGCGCCGCGGGTCGGTGCCGATGGCGCAGCCCCCCATGAGGTGCAGGCCGATGCCCATCTCGCCCTCGACGACCTGCCGGGCGCCCATCGCGTGGAAGACGTTGCGGATCGCGTCCGCGCCCGCCCGGCGACGCCGCCGGTCCTCCGCGTCGAGGCTCTTCTCGATGACGGCGTTCCCCTGCGTGCCCAGGCGGATGCGGCCGGGGTGCTGGTCGCGGATGCACACCTCGATGCAGCCGAGGTGGGTCAGCTGCTTCATCAGGTCCATGTGCCGCGCGCCGAAGCCCGGGACGAGCATGGCGATCGACGACGGACCGGCGAAGACGTTCTCGAGCTTGAATCCCTGCCGCCGGAACCCCGGGTCCGCGCTCTTGTAGTTCTGCAGCGGGCCGTCGTGGGCGTTCACCGGGTCGTCGAAGACGCCGAAGTTCATGTACTGCGGGTGGCTGTAGAAGCCGGTCCCGATGGCCGGGAGCCGCTCGCCGAACCCCGAGGCCAGGAGCAGCCGGGAGTTGCCGATCGCGCCGCTGGCGAGGACGACCCGGTCGGCCAGGACCGTGCTCCGGGTGCCGCGCAGGTCCTGGACGTGGACCTCGACGTGGTCGGGCCGCTCGACGACCTGCACGACCTCGTGCTGCGGGCGCAGCTCGTACCCGTGCTCCTCCGCGACGGGCAGCGCGGTGATCGCCGTCGATTGCTTCGAGTCGATGCGGCACCCGCCGAGGCATTCGACGCACGAGTTGCCGTCCTCGAACCGGCAGTCGGCCTGCGCCCGGCGCAGCGGGGCGCACCGGTAGCCGTTGGCCTCGAAGCCCTCGGCGAAGATCCGGGCGTTCTCGTTGCGCCGGTCCTCCGGGACGATCTGCAGCGCGATGTTCGCCTCGGCCCGCTCGTACCAGGGCGCCATGTCCTCGCTGCGGAAGAACGGGATGCCCGAGGCCGCCCGGAAGTCGTCCCAGGCGACGTCGTCGAAGCGGTCCATGAGGGCCTGGTTGACGATCGACCCGCCGCCGACGACCTTCGGGCGGAGGATCGCGATCGCCGCGTCGGTCGTCAGCTCGACCCCGCCGCCCCAGTACAGCTGGGCGCTCGCGTCGACCTCCGTCCGCGGGTAGGTCGCGCGGGAGTAGCGGGCGCCTGCCTCGAAGCCGAGGACTCGCATCCCGGCGCGGGAGAGCTCCCGGGCGACGTTGAGCCCGGAGGTGCCCGCGCCGATGATCACGGCGTCATAGCGCGGGGTCGGTTCGGCCATGCTCGGGACGCTAGCAGCGCGTCGAACCCCCGTTCCGCTCCTCTGGTGACAGCGCTGGCACCGATCGCTGCGCCGCGGGAACCAGCCCCCGGCGCCGCCCGGGCGTCAGGCCGTCTCGGCGGCGACCGTCTCGCCGAAGAGCCGCGGCATGGTCGCCGTGTGGACCTCGCACAGCTCGGGCAGCGGCACCTCGTAGAGGCCCTCGATGACCAGCGCGTCGCCGCCGACCGTCCCCAGCGGCGCGACGGGGACACCCACCTCGCCGCACGCGAGCGTGAACGCCTCGACGTCCTGCGCCCGCACCGTGACGACCGCACGGGCACCGGACTCGGCGTGCAGCGCGCTGAAGGCGTCCACCCCGTCACGGTCCATGACCGCCGACAGGTCGACGCGCACGCCGACCCCGCCGGACATCGCCGACTCGGCGAGGGTGATCGCGAGGCCGCCGTCGGAGACGTCGTGGCTGCTCGTGACGACCCCGGCCCGGACCTGCGCGACGAGCAGCTTCGCCAGACGCTGCTCGGCCTCCAGGTCGACCACCGGCGGGCGGCCGCCGAGGTGGCCGTGGACGACGTGCGCCCACTCCCCGCCCGAGAGCTCCTCCCGGGTCGTGCCGAGCTGGAGGACGTGGTGCTCGCCCTCGCCGGGGAACGCCGAGCGCGCGACGCAGCGCACGTCGTCGAGCACGCCGAGGACGCCGACGACCGGCGTGGGGTGGACCGCGACGTCACCGGTCTGGTTGTAGAACGAGACGTTCCCGCCGGTGACGGGGATGCCGAGCGCGAGGCAGCCGTCGAAGATCCCCGCGACCGCCCGCTCGAACTGCCACATGACCGCCGGGTCCTCCGGTGAGCCGAAGTTGAGGCAGTCGGTGACCGCGAGCGGCAGCGCGCCCTTGCTCGCGACGTTCCGGTACGCCTCGGCGAGCGCGGCCTGCGCCCCGGCGTACGGGTCGAGCCGGCCGAACCGGCCGTTGCAGTCCGTCGAGACCGCGACCCCGCGGCCGGTCTCCTCGTCGACGCGGACGACTCCGGCGTCGTCGGGCATCGCGACGGCGGTGTTGCCCAGGACGTACCGGTCGTACTGGTTCGTCACCCAGCTCTTGTCGCAGAGGTTGGCCGACCCCAGGAGGGTGAGGAGCGTGTGCCGCAGCTCCTGACCGTCCGCCGGGCGGGGCAGCGCCTCGGCCCGGTCGGCCTGGAGCGCGTCCAGCCAGTCGGGTCGGGCGTAGGGCCGCTCGTAGACCGGGCCGTCGTGGGCCACCGAGCGCGGCGGGACGTCGACGATGACGTCGTCGTGCCACGTGATGACGAGCCGCCCGGTGTCGGTCACCTCGCCGACGACGGTCGCCTCGACGTCCCACTTGTCGGTGATCGCGAGGAAGGCGTCGAGCTTGCCCGGCTCGACGACGGCCATCATCCGCTCCTGCGACTCCGACATGAGGATCTCCTCCGGCAGGAGGGTCGAGTCGCGCAGCGGGACGTCGTCGAGCCACACCCGCATGCCGCCGTCGCCGGCGGAGGCGAGCTCGCTCGTCGCGCAGGACAGCCCGGCGCCGCCGAGGTCCTGGATGCCGTCGACGACGTTCGCGGCGTACAGCTCGAGGCAGCACTCGATGAGCACCTTCTCGGCGAAGGGGTCACCGACCTGGACGGCGGGCCGCTTGGCCGGACCGCCCTCCTCGAAGGTCTCCGACGCGAGCACCGAGACCCCGCCGATGCCGTCGCCACCGGTCTTCGCGCCGAAGAGGACGACCTTGTTGCCCGTCCCGGACGCCTTCGCCAGGTGCAGGTCCTCGTGCCGCAGCGCCCCGACGCACAGGGCGTTGACGAGCGGGTTGCCCTGGTAGCAGGGGTCGAAGACGATCTCGCCGCCGATGTTCGGCAGGCCGAGGCAGTTGCCGTAGCCGCCGATGCCGTGGACGACGCCCGGCAGGACGCGGGCGGTGTCGGGGTGATCGATCGCACCGAACCGCAGCGGGTCCATGACGGCGATCGGGCGGGCACCCATCGCCATGATGTCGCGGACGATGCCGCCGACGCCGGTCGCGGCGCCCTGGTACGGCTCGACGTAGCTCGGGTGGTTGTGGGACTCGACCTTGAAGGTCACCGCCCAGCCGTCACCGACGTCGATGACGCCGGCGTTCTCGCCGATGCCCGCGAGGGTCTTCCCCAGCGGCGTCTCGCTCGGCAGCTCACCGAACCGGCGCAGGTGGACCTTGCTGCTCTTGTACGAGCAGTGCTCGGACCACATGACCGAGTACATCGCGAGCTCGGCGGACGTCGGGCGACGCCCGAGGATCTCGCGGATGCGGGCGTACTCGTCCTCCTTGAGGCCGAGCTCGGCCCACGGCTGCTCGACGTCGGGCGTCGTGCTCGCCCGCTCCACGGTGTCCATGGCCTCGCGGGTGCCGGTGACCTTGTGGGTGCTGCTCATGCGGAGACGACCTGCTTCAGGACGGAGGTGAAGAACCCGCGGCCGTCGAGGCTCGGGCCGAAGCCCTCCTCGACCGCGTGCTCGGGGTGGGGCATGAGCCCGACGACGTTGCCGCGCTCGTTGGTGATGCCGGCGATGTCGCGAGCCGAGCCGTTCGGGTTGACCCCCAGGTAGCGGAAGGCCACGCGCCCCTCCCCCTCGAGCCGGTCGAGCGTGTCGGTGTCCGCGACGAACTGACCGTCCTGGTTCTTCAGGACGACGGTGATCTCCTGGCCGACCTCGAAGTCGGAGGTGAACGCCGTCGAGCTGTTCTCCACCCGCAGGCGCTGGTCGCGGCAGACGAACGTCCGGTGGTCGTTCTGGATCATCGCGCCGGGCAGCAGGTGACTCTCGCAGAGGATCTGGAAGCCGTTGCAGATGCCCAGGACGGGCAGCCCGCCGTGCGCCGCGGGAACGAGGACGTCCATGACGGGCGCGAACCGGGAGATCGCCCCGGCCCGCAGGTAGTCGCCGTAGGAGAAGCCGCCGGGCAGGACGACGGCGTCGACCCCGTGGAGGTCGGCGTCCCGGTGCCACAGGGAGACCGCCTCTCCGCCGCACGAGCGGACGGCACGGGCGGCGTCGTGGTCGTCGAGCGACCCGGGGAAGGTGACGACGCCGATCCTCACAGCGCCTGGTCCTTCAGCGCGTCGGCGACGACGGCCGCCTCCGGCTCGGTCGGCGCCGCGTACTCGTCGGCCTCGTCGTGGACGGAGACGACGTCCTCGATGACGGGGTTGCTCAGCAGCGTCTCCGCGGCGCGGCGGGCGTTCGCGAGCGCGGCCGCGTCGACCTCCCCGTCGACGGTGAGGACGAACCGCTTGCCCTGGCGGACGTCCGTGAACCCGTCGATGCCCAGGCGCGGGAGAGCGCCGGCGACGGCCTGCCCCTGCGGGTCGAGGATCTCGGGCTTGAGCATGACGTCGACGACGATGCGTCCCACTGGGGGCTCCTGGGGTGAGGGATCTCGGGCCGGGCCGAAGTCTATTCCGCGGCTCAGAAGCGTTCGCCGGTGAGCCGCTCGTAGGCCTCGACGTACTTGGCCCGGGTCTGCTCGACGACGTGCTCGGGCAGTGCGGGCGGAGCCTCGCCGGAGGCGCGGTCCCAGCCGGACTCGGGCGAGGTGAGCCAGTCGCGGACGAACTGCTTGTCGAAGCTCGGCTGGGGGCGACCCGGCTGCCACCCGTCGGCGGGCCAGAAGCGGGAGCTGTCGGGGGTGAGGACCTCGTCGGCGAGGACGAGGGTGCCGTCGGAGCGGGTCCCGAACTCGACCTTCGTGTCGGCGAGGAGGATGCCCCGCTGCGCGGCGATCTCGTTGCCGCGGGCAAGGATCGCGATCGTCAGGTCCCGCACCTGCGCGGCGCGCTCGGTCCCGATCGCCGCCTCGACGTCGGCGTACGGCATCGGCTCGTCGTGCTCGCCCTGGGGCGCCTTCGTGCTCGGGGTGAAGATCGGCTCCGGCAGGCGCGATCCGTCGACGAGGCCCTCGGGCAGCTCGATGCCGGAGACCCGCCGGTCGGCCTCGTACTCCTTGAGCCCGCCGCCGGTGAGGTAGGCCCGGGCGACGCACTCGACCGGGAGCATGTCGAGCCGCTCGACGAGGATCGCGCGGCCGGCGACCTGCTCGGGCACGTCCGGCGCTCCGGTCGCGATCACGTGGTTGTCCGCGAGGTCGGCCAGCTGGTCGAACCACCACAACGACATCCGGGTGAGGACCTCGCCCTTGTCCGGGATCGGGGTGTCGAGGACGACGTCGTAGGCGCTGATCCGGTCGCTCGCGACGAGCAGGACCGCGTCCTCGCGCGGCAGGCCCGACTCGTCGAGCGGGGCGTAGAGGTCACGGACCTTGCCGGAGTAGACGTGGGCGTAACCGGGGAGCTCGAGCGTCATGCGCCCATCCTCCCAGCAGACGCGCCGTCAGGCGCGGGCCTCCCGGCGGGCGAGGCGACGTGACACCAGCCCGGTGAGGCCGACCGCGACGAGCATCGCCCCGAGCGGGAGGAGCGCACCCGGTGAGAGAGTCACCGACACCGCGTTCATCAGCTCTCGCGGGAGGTGGTAGACCCCGCGCAGGATCTGCCGCATCCCGATGTACGTGCTCGCGTACAGGCCGAGGGCGAGGGTCCCCGCCCCGGCCAAGAACGGGCCCACCGACGAGAGGGAGGCGCTCACCGCCCACAGCAGCGCAGCGAGGACGAGGAGCGCGGTGCCGCTGAGGATGCCGGTGGTGACACCGACATCCCACTGCCGCATCTGCGGGACACGCCACCACTGCTGGAAGACGAGCCCGATCCCGACGAGGGTGATCAGCCACGCCACGGGGGCCATGCCGAGCGAGACGATAATGCGCGCAGCACGGCCCGGGCGGACTGCGGGACCACCCGGGGAGGACGTGGCCGTTGCAGCCGGGTGATCGGTTCCGGCCCGGTCGGTCGTCTCGGTCACGGCGAATCCCCTTCGATCGGTCGGTGTCACCGATCCTTCCCCACGCGACCAGAACCTGCCACCCGGACGCGCACACCGATCGACGACGCCCCGTAGACGGATCCGGCGAGCGATCGGACAGGTCAGCCGGCGGGGACCTCGATCGAGCCCTCGGCCGCGCGCAGCGCGATGTCGCTGCGGTGGTGCCCGCCGGGCAGGTCGATGCGGCCGACGACGGAGTACGCCCGCTCCCGGGCGGTGGCGAGCTCGGCGCCCGTCCCGACGACGGACAGCACCCGGCCGCCGGACGCGACGAGGCCGCCGTCCGCCAGGCGCGTCCCGGCGTGGAGGACCCAGGCGTCGGGCTCGTCGGCGGGGACCCCGCCGATCGGCCGGCCGGTGGCGGGCGCGGCCGGGTAGCCCTCGGACGCGACGACCACGGTGACGGCCGCGTCCGGCGACCAGCGCAGCGGGGGCAGGGCGCCGAGCGCGCCGGTGGCCGCGGCGTGAAGGACGCCCGCGAGCGGCGTCTCGAGCCGGGCGAGGACGACCTGCGTCTCCGGGTCGCCGAAGCGGGCGTTGAACTCGATGACCCGCGGCCCCCGGGCGGTGAGGGCGAGGCCGACGTAGAGGACCCCGGTGAACGGGGTACCGCGGCGGGCCATCTCGTCGACGACGGGCTGGGCGATCCGGGCGACGACGTCGTCGACGAGCCCCTGCGGCGCCCAGTCCAGCGGGCTGTACGCGCCCATCCCGCCGGTGTTCGGCCCGCTGTCGCCGTCGCCGACGCGCTTGAAGTCCTGGGCCGGCTGGAGCGGGACGACGCTCGTGCCGTCGCACAGGCAGAAGAGGGAGACCTCCGGGCCGTCGAGGAACTCCTCGACGACGACCCGCCCGTCAGGCTTGGCCAGGCAGGCGCGCGCGTGGGCGAGCGCCTCGTCCCGGTCGGTCGTGACGACGACGCCCTTGCCGGCGGCCAGGCCGTCGTCCTTGACGACGTGCGGCGCTCCGAGCTCGTCGAGGGCGGCCGCCGCCTCGTCCTGCGTCGAGCACACCCTGGCGACGGCGGTGGGGACGTCCGCGGCGGCCATGACCTCCTTCGCGAATGCCTTGCTGCCCTCGAGCCGGGCCGCGGCGGCCACCGGTCCGAAGCACGGGATGCCGGCCGCGACGAGCCCGTCGGCGACCCCGGCGACGAGCGGCGCCTCGGGCCCGACGACGACGAGGTCTACCCCGTGCGCCCGGGCGGCGGCGAGCACCGCGTCGGGGTCCTCGGCTCCGCCGTCGAGGGGGACGAGGGTGGCGACCTGCGCGATCCCGGGGTTGCCGGGGGCGGCGAGCAGCTCGTCGACCGAGGGGTCGGCGGTGAGCGACCGGGCGAGGGCGTGCTCGCGGGCACCGGAACCGAGGAGGAGGATCTTCATCCCGCCAGCGTAGGGCGGGGGGACGCCGCGGGTAGCGGGCGTTCCAGCGTCGCAGGCGAATCGGCCGGGAAAGCAGTGGGGGCGCAGTCCCACGGGCGGGCAGGGGGGTTCCGCCGGTGGGACTGCGCCCGGCACACGGGGCGCCCGGAGGGGGGGGAACCGGCACTCGCCATGTGCGACGTCACTGAGGTGACGGAGTTGAAATTTAGAACAACACGAGGCGCCCTTCAAGTGTCAGATGTCGCCGCAGCGACATTGACGGCGATCCGTCATCGGTGGCACCGTCGCACCGTGACGGTCGGGCTCGGACGCAGCGGCACGGAGGGGTCTCCCGACGGGGAGGTCGCCCGGTACTACCCGACTGCGGACGACGAGGAGGCGCTGGTCACCCGCGTCTACCTCGCGCTCGTCAACGAAGCCCGGCCCAGCCGGCAGTCGGCCGTCGACAGCGGGATCCCGGCGGACCAGGTCGACCGAGCCCTGCCGACCCTCGTCGCCCGCAACTTCGTCCGACTCCTGCCCGACGGCGCGCTCGACGTCCCCCCGCCCGACATCACGATGAGCACCTTCGCGGCGGACCTCGACCGGCGCGCGCGGCTCCTGCGCCACTCCGTGCGATCCGTCCGGGACATCTACGACGCCGCGCGCGCCCGCCCCGAGCCCGACCGGACGGAACCCCGCCTCTTCCGCGAGCTCGAGACGATCGAGGAGGTCGCCGCGGCGGCCGTCGGAGCCCTGTCCCGGGCGGGACGAACCGTCCGCCTCATGCACGCCCCGACGCCGTTGGCCGAGCGCGGGCCCATCGCCGACCCGCTCACCCGGTCGCTCCAGTCGCTCGGCCGGGACGATCTCGACCTCCGGTCCGTCTTCGACGCGCGCATCATGGAGATCGACGGGGTGCTCGCCGACCTCGAGGAGCGGGCCCACCGCGGCGAGCAGGTCCGGGTGCTCTCCGACCTCCCGTTCACCGCGCTCGTCGTCGACGGCGACACCGCGATCATCGCGTTCTCGTCGGTCGATCCCAGCGGGCGTGGCTCGTTCCTCGTGCGCTCGGAGGTCATCGCCCGCGCGCTCGACCTGCTCGTCGAGCACTTCTGGGACCACGGACTCACCATCGGCGAGCACGACCCGGCGACGGTGGACGAGCTCGAACGGCGCGACCGCGCCATCCTCACCCTCCTGGCCGCCGGTGCGTCCGACTCGACCGTCGCCCGCCAGGTGGGCGTGAGCCAGCGAACCGTGGAGCGTCGCGTCCAGCGCCTCATGGAACGGTTCGGCTCCCGCTCGCGCTTCCAGCTCGGCGTGGAGGTCGCGCGCCGGGGCCTGCTCTGAGCGGCACCCTCCCGGAGGGGACACGGCCCGTTCGCCGGCACGTCACCGGACGCTGGTTACACTCCCGCGTTACCCCCGAACGAATGAGACATCGTGACGCCACCTGCACCTGACGGGACCGCCGACCGCGACAGCGCGCCGGACGTCGAGCGCGAGATCGCGATCGAGCAGGCGCACCTGGACCGGGTGCTCGTGGAGCTCGCGAAGGCGGCGGACCGCGCGGGTCTCGTGGCGGTCGACGGGATGTCCCGGGGACGCACGGACCGGACGGGCGACGTACGCGACGAGGAGATGTCCGGGCTCTTCGAGCGCGATGCCCTCGTCTTCAACGCCGCGCGGCGCCAGGCATCCCTCTCCACCCAGCACGAGGGTCTCGTCTTCGGGCGGCTCGACCTCGACCACGGCTCGACGATGGACCTCGCCGACCGGGAGGTCCGGTACATCGGCCGGCTCGGCGTGCGCGACGACGAGTACGAGCCGCTCGTCGTCGACTGGCGGGCGCCGGCGGCCTCGGCCTTCTACCGGGCGACGCCGGTCGACCCGCACGGCGTCATCCGCCGGCGGGTGCTGCGCAGCCGGGAGGACGTCGTCGTCGGGGTCGAGGACGACCTCATGGTGCCCGAGGCGCCGGCCGACCTCGTCGTCGTCGGCGACGGGGCGCTGCTCGCCGCCCTGACCCGCAGCCGCGGCGGCCAGATGCGGGACATCGTCGCGACGATCCAGCAGCATCAGGACGAGGCGATCCGCGCCGAGGCCCGCGGGGTCACCGAGATCACCGGCGGACCGGGCACGGGCAAGACCGTCGTCGCGCTGCACCGCGCGGCCTACCTGCTGTACTCCGACCGGCGTCGGTTCGAGGTCGGCGGGATCCTCGTCATCGGGCCGTCGGCGGCGTACACGGCCTACATCGAGCGGGTGCTGCCCTCCCTCGGCGAGGACTCGGTGACGTTGCGTGCGCTCGGGGACGTCGTCGACGCCATCGACACCTCACGCCTCGACCCGCCCGCGGTCGCCGCGGTCAAGGGGTCGCTGCGGATGCGCCAGCTGCTCGCGCGGGTGGCGGGGGCCGCGGTGCCGGGATCGCCCGCGTCGTTCCGGGCGTTCGTCGGCGGTCACGCGCTGCACCTCGACGCCCACGAGCTCGAACGGGTGCGGCGCGGCGTCCTGCGCGGGCAGCGGCGCAACCAGGCCACGAAGGCGGCCCGCGAGGCGCTGGCCCAGGCGGCGTGGAACGCGGTGCGCTCCGGCGAGCGTGACGAGTTCATGTCGGCGTTCGAGGACTCGCTCGCGGTCGACGACTTCATGGCCGCGTGGTGGCCGCAGATCGATCCGCGTGAGGCTCTGCTCTGGCTCGCGGACACCGATCTCGCGTACTCCCTCGCTCGCGGGGTGCTCGACCTCGACGAGGCCGCGGCGGTGGCCGGGTCGATGCGCGAGGCGTTGGAGCTGGGCACGTGGACGGTGGCCGACGTCGCGCTCGTCGACGACCTCGCGCAGCGGCTCGGGGTCGTCGAGGAGGTCGAGGAGGAGCGGGAGTTCCTCGAGATCGAGGAGCTCGACGGGGTGGAGGAGCTCGGTGGCCGCGCGCGGGTCCCGGGGTCCGACGTCGGGTACTCGACGATGCCGCGAGCCCCGCGGGAGCGGTTGCTGCGCGGGTCGATCGGACGGGTGGCGGAGTTCGCGCACGTCCTCGTCGACGAGGCGCAGGACCTGTCGCCGATGCAGTGGCGGATGATCGCCCGGCGCGGGGGACGGGCGTCGTGGACGGTCGTCGGGGACGCGGCGCAGGCGTCGTGGCCCGACGCCGCCGAGGCCGCCCGCGCGCGGGACGAGGCCTTCGGGAAGGCGCCGCGCCGCTCGTTCCACATGGGTACGAACTACCGGAACGCCCGCGAGATCTTCGACTACGCGCGCGACGTCATCCTGCCGCTCGTGCCGGACGCGGACATCCCCACCGCGGTCCGCGAGACGGGGGTGCAGCCGGTCGAGGCGACGTTCGAGCTCGGGATCGGGATCGACGGGGTGCGGGACACGGTGCGCGAGGCCGCAGGGGCGGCCGTCGAGACGCTGCTGGACGACGTCGACGGGTCGATCGCAATCATCACGCCTGCTCGGTACGCCGACCGGGTCGCCGACCTCGAGGGGTTCGCCGACGGGCGGGTCCGGGTCCTCGACCCGCTGTCGACCAAGGGCCTGGAGTGGGACGCGACCGTCGTCGTGGACCCCGACGCGATCGTCGAGGAGTCCCCCGGCGGGGTGCGGGTGCTCTACGTCGTGCTGACCCGCGCCGCCCACCGGATGACGGTCCTCCGCCCCCGCACCTGACCCCCTCTCCCACCTCCCCGCTTCACCCCCTCTCCCACCTCCCCCTCGCAGCACCTCCCCCTCGCATCAGCCCGACCGCCGCGGTTCTGGCCAGGCGCACCGGCCATGGCCGCTGCGGATGGCCATCACCGCGGCAGGCGCCGGCAGCGTCCTCCACAGGCGCTCCTCCACCCGGCGCCCGTCCACCGGCGGCGCCCTCATCTCCCGCCCTCCCCCGCCGCCCGGCCACGGTGGCCGCATGGACCAGACGCCGCTGAGCCGACTCACCGCCGACCGTGACGGGCGCGTGCTCGCGTCCGACCTCGCTCGCCACGGCATCACCCGGAGGTCGCTCCGCACCGCCGTCGGCCAAGGCCACCTCCTGCGCGTCCGCCCCGGCGTGTACCTCGACGGAGAGATCGGCAACCGCCCGCCGTTCGAGCAGTACGCCCATCGGGTGCAGGCGGTCCTCGCCTCGCGCCCGGCCTGGGCCGCGTCCCACCACAGCGCCCTCACGGTGCTCGGCCTGCCCGTCGTCGACGCCGACCTCTCGGTCGTCCACGTCAGCGCGCCCGTCGGCCGCTCGGCGCGGCGCGGCATCGTCCACGTCCACCGGCGTCACGAGGTCGAGCACGTGGCCGGACGGACCCGCCAGGTCGTCGACGCGGCGGCCGCGTGCGTCCAGACGGGCGCCACCAGCGGGCGCGACGCCGGGGTGGCGGCGATGGACGCAGCCGTCCGACGTGGCCTGACCTCCCGCGCACGGCTCCAGGAGGTCCTCGCATCGGGGCTCGTGCACACAGGGATCGCGGCGGCCCGGCGAGCGGTGGAGCTGCTCGACCCGCGGTCGGAGTCACCCGGCGAGTCCGTCCTGCGGGTCCGGCTGGTCGACCTGGGGCACGACCCGCGCCCGCAGGTCGAGCTCCGGTACGCCGACGGCACCCTCGGCGCGCGTGTCGACCTGCTTCTGGGGCGCACCGTCATCGAGTTCGACGGGCTGCTCAAGTACGACGGCGCCGGCGGGCGGGCCGGGCTCGTGGCGGAGAAACGCCGGGAGGACCTCATCCGCGCGTCGGGGTTCCGCGTCGTCCGGGTCACCTGGGCCGACCTGCGCCGCCCGGGGTGGCTGGAGCGGACCTTCCCGCCCGGCGGCCCGATCTGACCGGCCGGCTCACCCACCCTGTGCGCCGCGGTTGAGGCCGGACGCCGCGACCGTGGCCGCGGTCGGCGGCCGACATCGCGGCGGACGGGCCCGGGGCCGAGGGAGCGGTGCGCGGAGAGCCCCGGGTCAGGCGTCGAGGAGGGGGTGGCGCTCGATGATCTGTGCCCGACCGGGGCCGACGCCGATCGCCGACACCCGCGCGCCGATCAGCTCCTCGACCCGCAGCACGTAGCGCTGCGCGTTCTCCGGCAGGTCCTCGAACCGGCGGCAGCCGGAGATGTCCTCCGACCAGCCCGGCAGCATCTCGTACACCGGCACCGCGTGGTGGAAGTCGCTCTGGCTCACCGGCATCGAGTCGTGCCGCACCCCCTCGACCTCGTAGGCCACGCACACCGGCAGCTGCTCGAAGCCCGTGAGGACGTCGAGCTTGGTGATGACGAAGTCGGTGACGCCGTTGATCCGCGTCGCGTACCGCCCGACGACCGCGTCGAGCCAACCGCACCGCCGCGGACGTCCCGTCGTCGTCCCGTACTCGTGGCCGACGTCGCGCAGCCGCTGGCCGTCCTCGTCGTCGAGCTCGGTCGGGAACGGTCCCTCGCCCACCCGGGTCGTGTACGCCTTGAGGATCGCGATGACCCGCGAGACCTTCGTCGGCGGGATCCCCGACCCCGTGCACGCCCCGCCCGCCGTCGCCGACGAGGAGGTGACGAAGGGGTACGTGCCGTGGTCGACGTCGAGCAGCGTCGCCTGACCGGCCTCGAGCAGGACGTTCTCGCCCGCCTCGAGCCGCCGCTCGAGCAGCTCCGCCGTGTCGCACACCATCGGCCGCAGCCGCTCGACGTACGACAGCAGCTCCGCCACCACGGCATCGGCCTCGACCGCGCGGGTGTTGTAGATCTTCGCGAGCATCTGGTTCTTGACCTCGAGCGCCGCCTCGACCTTCTGCCGCAGGATCCCCTCGTCGAACAGGTCCTGGACCCGGATGCCGATGCGGTTCATCTTGTCGGCGTACGTCGGGCCGATGCCCCGCCCGGTCGTGCCGATCTTGCGCTTGCCGAGGAAGCGCTCCATCACCTTGTCGATCGTCCGGTTGTACGGCGCGATGACGTGGGCGTTGGCGCTGATCCGCAGGTTGCTCGTGTCCACCCCGCGGGCCTGAAGCGCGTCGATCTCCTCGAAGAGCACGCCGAGGTCGATGACGACGCCGTTGCCGATGACCGCTGTCACGCCCGGGGTGAGGATCCCGCTGGGCAGCAGGTGGAGCGCGTAGCTCTCGCTCGTGCCGTCGGGCTGCTCGATGACGACCGTGTGGCCGGCGTTGTTGCCCCCGTTGAACTTCACGACGACATCGACGTCCCGACCCATGAGGTCGGTCGCCTTGCCCTTGCCCTCGTCGCCCCACTGGGCGCCGACCAGCACGATCGCCGGCATCTCTCAGTCCTTCCCGAGCAGCTCGCCGACCGCGTCGGCGCTGGAGTCCCGCAGCAGCGCCGCGCAGCGCTCCTGCTCGTCGGCCTCCCCGATCGCCCCCGCCGCGCGCGACAGGGCCGCGACCGCGCGGAGGAACCCGCGGTTCGGCTCGTGCGACCACGGCACGGGCCCCTGCCCCCGCCAGCCCGCGCGCCGGAGCGCGTCGAGCCCGCGGTGGTAGCCGGTCCGGGCGTACGCGTACGCCTCGACGTCGCGGCCGTCGGCCAGCGCGTCCTCGGAGAGCGTGGCCCAGGCGGCGCTCGAGGCCGGCACGGCGGCCGCGACCGCGGCGGGGGACT
>ERZ501016.96-NODE-96-length-40982-cov-17.118430_pt1 | contig 40982 bp, 34 predicted proteins | sample MGYA00248889_ERZ501016 | MGnify/ENA primary metagenome ERZ501016 (study PRJEB25958, sample SAMN03398594) | human skin metagenome | study: EMG produced TPA metagenomics assembly of the Human Skin Microbiome Metagenome (human skin metagenome) data set. | reverse complement strand
ACACGTCAACGCGAGGGCACCCGCAGGGCCGGTCATAAGCAAGGGTCAGACCCCAGGTGGTGGCGCAGACACGATGCTCGCAGTCATACGCGTCAGCGACCGATCCGATCGAGGGCCGGATGCCTTCATCGGCCAGGTGGTCGGTGAACGTGATCGATGTGTACTGCGACCCGGCGTCCGCGTGACCGATCAACTTGCCGCGCACGACGGGGTGCCCCTCGCGGCCGCGTTGCCACAGCGCCATCCGCACCGGGGCGTCGACGAGCTCGACGGCCTTGGTCGACGCGACGTTCCACGCGACGATCTTCTGGGCGAAGACATCCAGGACGAACGCGACATACACGAACCCGGCCCACGTGCGGACATACGTGAAGTCCATGACCCAGGTGCGGTTGGGCGCGGGCGCGGTGAAGTCACGGTCGAGCAGGTCACCAGCCCGTTTGCCGTCCTTGGCCGGGATCGTGGTGCGGACCCCCTTGGCTCGTCGAACGCCTTGCAGGCCAAGGGCCCTCATCGCGCGGTCCACCGACCCGGGCGAGGCATCGGCGTCGGCGCGTTTGACCAAGGCGGTCATCTTCCGGCGGCCGTACAGGCCCTCGGGCGTCATCCGGCGTACGCCCGCGTGGTCGACGGTCCACACCAGGTCGCGGACCCGATCGGTGACGATCGCGTCAGTAACCGTGCGTGTCGCGACCGGGCGGGTTGCCCCAGCCCACTGACGGTAGGTCCGCGCGGCGACCTGGCAGCCCTGCTCGCGCAGGACCCGGCAGATCGACTCGACCGCGTGACCCTCAGCTCGCATCTCGTCAATGAACGCGACGATCAGCGATCGCGGGGGTCGAGTTCCCCCGCGAAGAAAATTGAGGCCCGGCGCAGGATCTCGTTGTCCTCTTCCAACCGGCGGACCTTGGCCTTGAGCTCCTTGATCTGGGCCAGCTCCTCGGTGGTGGCCCCTTGGCGCTGGCCGCCATCGACCTGGGCCTGCAGAACCCAGCGACGTACCGACTCCTTGCCCACACCCTCACGGCGAGCGACGACCTCAGCAGCAGCGGTCAGCGACGGGTACTCCGGCAAGTGCTCCATCACCTGGCGCACACACCGCTCCTTGACCTTCGGATCGATCTTCTTCGGCATGGTTCGCATCCTTCCAACTCACAAGGATGCGGCGCGATACCTGGGGCGCTTCAGAGTGCCAGCGTTGGGTGTTGTACCAGTCCTGGTACTGGTCGCATAGGGCCTGCATGTGCGTCAGCGTCTGGGGCTGGTGCCCGCTGGCTGCGAGCCACTTGTTGAAGGTCTGGTGGTGCCGTTCGACCTTCCCGCAGGTCTGGGGGTGGTACGGACTGGAGTGGATCAGCCGGACGCCGTGCCGGTCGAGGTTCTGCGCGAACCGTGATCGTTGGGTGCCGCCACGGCGGGCGGTGGTGGAGAACGCGGTCCCGTTGTCGGACAGGACGATCGCCGGTGCCCCGTAGCTGGCGATGGCGGCGTTGACCGCGGCGATCGCGTCTTTGGTGGTTTCGGCCCAGCAGGCACGGGTGGCGACCAGGGTGCGGGTGCAGTCGTCCAGGACCTCGATCACGCACACCCGTCCCACCGGCAGCCCGGTGATGGTGGTCCCGTCGATCTGGTAGCAGTCCCGCGGTCGCGCGTACACGAACCGTCGGTAGGACGAGCGGGGCCGCTTACGAGGCGTTTTGGTGAGCAGCCCAGCCCGGTCCAAGATCGCGTTGATCGTCGACCGGGCCGGCACCACCAAACCCTGCGAGGCCCAGTCCTGCTCGGCCGCTTCGACCAGCAGCGCGGCCCTGATCATGTCCGCGCCGTTGTCCGGGCCCAGTTCCTCGCGCAGCGCGATCACCCGCGCACGCACCCGCTCAGGAGTGGCGTTCGGTCGGTTCCGAGGCGCTCGGGACCGCGGCTGCCACCGTCCCTCGAGCTTGACACGTTCTCGGTGTCGATAGGCCGTGGCTCGAGGCAGGCCGTGCGAGCGCACGAACGCGGCGAACCCTTGCGGGAACGCCGCGTCCGTGCCGTGCTCGGCCTCGATCTTCAACGCGTTGTCCAACAGCTGCATGACCGCCGCCCGCTTCCTGCACATCCGCAAGGGATAGCGCACTCAGCGCCCCACACGCCCCGAATCACGTGTCTCACATGATCCAGGACATGCCAGTCTCAAATGTCCCCGGACCTAACATCCAAGGATCTTGGACCAAACCCTCACGACCGTGGTGGGCGGGTGACTACCAGCCGTGCTGCTTGTTGGCGTTGTCGGCGGTGGCTCGTGCGTCCGCGACGCTGTCGCTGTCACCGGTGTCGGGCCGGTAGGTGCGCGCCGACTGGTGGGTGGGGTCGTTGGCGTCGTCGTCCAGACCCACCTTGTCGGCCACCTTGCGCAGGAGACCGCTCAGGCCGCCGTGCCCCTCGGAGGCCCTGGTGGCACCGTCGCCGCTGCTCGTCCCGCCCGGCAGGTCGGAGTCGACCTCGGCCCCGGTGGCGACGAGCACCTCGGGGAAGTGGCAGGCGCTGCGGTGGCCGTCGTAGCCGTCCGGCCGGTCGACGAACTCCGGCACCTCGGTCGTGCAGCGCTCCTGGGCCTTCCAGCACCGGGTGTGGAAGCGGCAGCCCGCGGGCGGGTTGGCCGGGGACGGCACGTCACCCTGCAGGACGATCTGCTCGCGCTTGCCACGCAGCGTCGGGTCCGGCACGGGGACGGCCGACATCAGCGCCTGGGTGTACGGGTGCGTCGTCCGCTCGTAGATCTCGTCCTCCGTGCCCAGCTCGACCATCTTGCCGAGGTACATCACGCCGACCCGGTCGGAGATGTGCCGCACCACCGACAGGTCGTGAGCGATGAAGATGTAGGACAGGCCGAGCTCGTTCTGGAGCTTCTCCATCAGGTTGACGACCTGCGCCTGCACCGAGACGTCCAGCGCCGAGACCGGCTCGTCGCAGATCAGCACCTTGGGGTTGAGCGCGATGCCCCGGGCGATGCCGATGCGCTGACGCTGGCCACCGGAGAACTGGTGGGGATAGCGGTTGATGTGCTCGGGGTTGAGCCCCACGAGGTCCAGCAGGTCCTGGACCGCCTTGCGTCGACCCGACTTGGGCACGACGTCCGGGTGGATGTCGAAGGGCTCGCCCACGATGTCGCCGACCGTCTTGCGCGGGTTGAGCGAGGTGTAGGGGTCCTGGAAGACGATCTGGATGTCTCGGCGCAGCTTGCGCATGGCCGAGCCCTTCTGGGAGTACATGTCGACGCCGTCGAAGTCGAGCGTGCCCGACGTCGGCTCCTCCAGGCGCATGAGCAGGCGCCCCAGGGTCGACTTGCCGCAACCGGACTCGCCCACGATGCCCAGGGTCTCGCCCTTGAGCAGCTCGAACGAGACACCGTCCACGGCCTTGACGTGACCCGTCGTGGTGCGGAGGATTCCGCCCTTGATCGGGTAGTGCTTGACGAGGTCCTTGGCGACGAGGATCGGCTCAGCCATGGAGCACCTCCTGGGAGAAGTGGCACGCGGACAGGCGACCGGGAGCCACCTCGAGCAGCTCGGGACGGTCCTGCCGGCAGACGTCCTGGGCGTAGCGGCAGCGCGGGTTGAACGAGCAGCCCGGCGGGATCCGCAGCAGGTTGGGCGGCAGGCCACCGATCGCCGACAACGTCTCGCCCTTCTGGTCCAGGCGCGGGATGGAGTCCAGCAGCCCCTTGGTGTAGGGGTGGGCCGGCTTGCGGTAGAGCTCGTAGACGTCGGCCTGCTCCACGATGCGGCCGGCATACATCACCGCGATGCGGTCGGCGACGTCGGCCACGACACCGAGGTCGTGGGTGATCAGGATCAGGCCCATCTGGCGCTCCTGCTGGAGCTCGGCCAGCAGACCCATGATCTGCGCCTGCACCGTCACGTCGAGCGCCGTGGTCGGTTCGTCGGCGATGAGCACGGCCGGGTCGAGCGCGATGGCCATCGCGATCATGATGCGCTGGCGCATGCCACCGGAGAACTGGTGCGGGAAGGCCTTGACGCGGGACTTGGCCCCGGGGATGGCCACCCGCTCCATGAGGCGCACGGCCTGCTCGAGCGAGTCGGACTTGTTCATCCCGCGGTGCTGGCGGAACATCTCGGCGATCTGCCAGCCGACCGGAAAGACCGGGTTGAGCGAGCTCAGGGCGTCCTGGAAGATCATCGAGATCTCCGGGCCGCGCACGTGCCGCCGCTGGTCCTCCGGCATGGTCAGCAGCTCCTGACCGCAATAGCGGACCGAGCCCTGGGGGATCTTGGCCGGGGGCATGTCGAGGATGCCCATGATCGCCTGGGCGGTCACCGACTTGCCGGAGCCCGACTCGCCGAGGATCGCCAGCGTCTCCCCGGCGTCCAGGGTGAAGTTGACGCCGTTGATGGCCCGGGCGATGCCGTCGTCCGTGTGGAACTCGACGTGGAGGTCCTCCACGTCGAGGAGGCGGCCGTCGATCGGCTGGTAGGCCGAGCCGGCTTCCTGGGGTGCCCGCGCATGACGGGCCGTGTGGGTCGTAGACATGTGTGTGTCAGCCCCTCATCGAGACTTCGGGTCCAGCGCGTCGCGGACGGCGTCACCGAGGAGGATGAACGCGAGGACCGCGAGGCTCAGGAACAGGCTGGGGAAGAGCAGGATGTGCGGCGAGGTGCGCACCGTGTCGAGGGCGTCGGAGATCGCGACGCCCCACGAGATGGTCGGGGGCACGAGACCGATGCCGAGGAAGGACAGCGTCGCCTCGGTCGCGATGTAGGCGCCCAGGTTGATCGTCGCCACGACGATGACCGGCGCCACCGCGTTGGGCAGGACGTGGCCCAGGATGATCCGTCCCGGGCGGGCGCCGAGCGCCCGCGCCGCCTGGACGTACTCCAAGGACTTCACCTGCAGGACGGCGGAACGCATGAGTCGCGCGATGCCCGGCCAGCCGAACACGGTCATCACCAGCACCACCTTGCCGACGACGGCCCAGTAGCTCGTGTCGGCGTTGGACGGGAAGGAGGCCATGAACAGGATGCCCCCGAGCAACATGGGGATCGCGAAGAAGATGTCCGTCACGCGCATCAGCAGCGCGTCGAGCCAGCCGCCGAGGTAGCCGGCCATGATGCCGAGGGCGCCGCCGACGAGGGTCGTGCTCAGCGTGGTCAGCAGGCCGACGATGATCGAGGCCCGCGCGCCGTAGATCGTGCGGGAGTAGATGTCGCGGCCCTGCTTGTCCGTGCCGAACCAGTGGTCACCGCTCATGGCCTCGCGCACGTGGCGCAGCGAGCCGGACGTCGGGTCGATGCGGGTGAACAGCTGGGGCACGAGCGCCATCAGGAGGAAGACCACGATGAGCGCGGCGGAGATCCAGAAGAGGGGGTTCTTGCGCAGCTGGCGCCAGGCGTCCGACCACAGTGAACGCGCCTCGTCCGCTCCGGGGCCGGCCCCCTGGGAGGGGTCCGGGGCCACCTCTGCGGCGGCGACGGTGGCGGTGGTGGCGTCAGTCATGGCTGATCCTCGGGTCGAGCAGGCCGTAGAGCAGGTCGATGAGCAGGTTGACGATGAGGAAGACGAACACCAGCATCGTGACGGCCGAGACCACGGCGATGCCGTCCCGGTTGTGGATGCCGGTGAAGATGTAGCCGCCGACGCCGCGGATGTTGAAGATGCGCTCCGTGACGATGGCGCCACCGAGCAACGACCCGAAGTCGGCGCCGAGGAAGGTGACGACGGGGATCATCGAGTTGCGCATGGCGTGCAGACCGATGGCCCGCTGCCGGGTCAGACCCTTGGAGATGGCCGTGCGGACGTAGTCGGCGCGGAGGTTCTCGACCAGGTTGGTGCGCATCAGCCGGGCGACGTACGCGATCGACAGGGACCCGAGGACGAACCCCGGCAGCACCAGGTCGTACAGCGTCGGGTCGTTGGCGGCGGTCACCGGGAACCAGCGAAGCCGGACGCCGAGGAGGTACTGCAGCGTCGAGCCGATGACGAACGAGGGGATCGAGATCGCCACGAGGGTCGAGACCATGACGAGGTTGTCGATGAACTTGCCCTTGCGGATGCCGGCCAGCACGCCGGCGACCAGGCCGATCACGATCTCGAAGGCGATGGCGATCAGCGCGAGCTTGGCGGTGATGGCGTAGCGCGAGGAGAGGTCCTCGGCCACCGGCATCCCGTAGAAGTTGGTGCCGAGGTCGCCCTGGACGAGCTTGCCCATGTACTTGCCGTACTGGACGAGCAGCGGGTCGTTGAGGTTGTGCTCGGCGCGGAACTTCTCCACGTAGGCGGGGGAGCAGGGACGCTCACCGCACTTGCCCTCGGTCGGATCGCCCGGCAGGGCGAACACCATGGCGAAGATCAAGAACGTGGCACCGATGAGCACCGGGATCATCTGCAGGATCCGGCGAATGATGTATTTGGTCACGACACCTCCTCAGATGGTCGTGCCTGCGGCGGCTGGGCCGCAGACGTCTCGGAGTCGTGCTCCGAGCGTGAGCTGCGATGCCTCCGCCGGAGGGGGGATGGCATCCGGCAGACGGCTCACGTGGCGACGCTGCTCACGCGATGGCTGTGGTCAGACCCGTGGGGGGTCGGGATGGGGAGTGCGAGCGGCCTCAGCGTAGCGGCACCGGGGGTGATGTCCGACATCGCCCCCGCACAGGCGTGGGTGCCCGGCACGTGCCGGGCACCCACGACTCAGGTGTCACCTGTCGGACTGAGGCCCGTCAGCTCACTTGAGCTTGATGCCCACGTAGTCCGGCTTGCCGAACGCCGAGATCTTGACGTTGGTCACCTTGGGGGACCAACCGATGGTCGACTTCGGGTACCAGAGCGGGATCGACGGCATCTGCTCCTTGAGCATGCCCTCGGCCTCCTGGTAGAGCTCGTTCGCCTTGGCCGAGTCGGTCGCCGCGGCGGCCTCCTTGAGCTTGGCGTCGAAGGCCGCGTTGGAGTAGTCGCCGTCGTTGGAGGACGCGCCCGTCGCGAAGATCGGGGTGAGGAAGTTCTCGATCGACGGGTAGTCCATCTGCCAGCCCGTACGGAACATGCCCTTCATCTCGCGCTTCTTGACCTGCGTGCGGAAGGTCTTGAAGTCCACGACCGGGGTGGCGACGCAGTCGATGGCGAGCGCCTCCTTGATCGACTGGCACGTGGCCTCGGTCCAGTCCTTGTGCGACGCGTCGGCGTTGTAGGACAGGGTCAGCTTGCCCGTGAAGCCACCGGCCTCCTGCAGCTTGGCCTTGGCCTTGGCGGCGTCGTAGGTGCAGAACTCGCCGCAGGCGCCGGCCTTGTAGCCGTTGACGGTCGTGGCGACCCAGCCGGTGGCCGGGGTACGCGTGCCGTTGAACTGCGACTTGATGACGGCCTCGCGGTCGATGGCCATCGAGATCGCCTGGCGGACCTTGGGGTTCTGGACCGCCGGGTCTGCCTTGGCGGACGCGAAGGTGACGGTCGAGATGCCGCCGTACTCCTTCTGCGCGTTGCGGTCGGGCAGGTCGGTCTTGTACTTGTCGGCCGTGATCGCCGAGGACGGGACCTCGTCCGTGACGTCCAGGTTGCCGGCCATCACGTCGTTGTAGGCGGCCGAGGAGTCCTGGTAGATCTTGAAGGTGATCTGGTCCAGGGAGCCCTTGTTGGAGCCCGAGTAGCTCGGGTTCTTCTTCAGGACGATCGACTGGTTCTTGGTCCAGGACTCGACCACGTAGGGGCCGGCGCCGACCGGCTTGTCGCCGAAGGCCTTCGGGTCCTTGGTGAACGAGTCCGGCAGCGGCGCGAAGGCCGAGTAGCCGAGGCGCTCGGGCAGGTTGGACACCTTGTCGGTGGTCTTGATGGTGAAGGTGTGGTCGTCGACGACCTTCAGGCCGGACATGGTCTTGGCCTTGGGCTGCTGGCCCTCCTCGGCCTGCAGGTCCGCGAAGCCCTCGATCGGCTCCATGAAGTAGGACGCACCCTGGGCGTTGGTCGACAGGGCGGTGTAGTTCCACGCGTCGACGAAGTTCTTGGCCTTGACCTCGGTGCCGTCCGAGAACTTGTAGCCCTTCTTGAGCTTGATCGTGAAGGTCTGGTTGTCCTGGGTCTCGATGGACTCGGCGATGTCGTTCTCCGGCTTGGCCGTGTCGACGTTGTAGTGCACGAGGCGGGCGGTGACGGCGTCGATGACGTCGCCCCCGCAGGTCTCGGTGGTGGCGCCGGGGATCAGGGGGTTCTCCGGGTTGCAGCCGCGGACGGAGATGGACCCGCCCTCCTTGCTGGCGGAGTCGCCGCTGGCGGAGGAGCCGGAGCTGCCGGAACCGCCGCCACAGGCGGCCAGCAGCATTGCCGACGCCGAGATGGTGGCGGTGAGGGTGAGGCGAGTGGTGGCTCGCATAGGGATAGACCTCCTCGAACGGTCCGGTGATGGGACGGACCTTGGTGATCACCCTGACGGATGGCGGTCAGGGTGTGATCCCAGCCGAGCGAGTGCGCCTTTGCCCTCGTGTGAGCGGGGAACCGTGGGCCACACTCTAGGTCTGGCCACGGTCCGGTCCAGACCCCCGGGCGGCGTCGATACCGATTCGTGACCAGAGGGCCACCGCACGGAGCCCGTCAGCGCCGAGGGGGATCGGGACGTCTGAGACACTGAGCCGGTGGATGTCCCGGACCTGTTCGACGCCTCCGGCGGATCCGACGCCCCGCTGCCACCCCTCGCGGTCCGGATGCGTCCGCGATCCCTGGACGAGGTGCGCGGGCAGGGGGCGGCGCTGCGGCCCGGCAGCCCCCTGCGACGGTTGATCGAGGGGCACTCGGGCACCGTCGGTCCGCTGTCGGCGATCCTGTGGGGACCTCCCGGCACGGGCAAGACCACCCTCGCCCACCTGGTCGCCACCGCGGCCGGCCGCCGGTTCGTCGAGCTGTCGGCGATCACGGCAGGGGTCAAGGACGTGCGCCGGGTGATCGACGAGGCCGTGCGCGAGCGCGACCTCTACGGCCGCACCACCGTGCTCTTCCTCGACGAGATCCACCGGTTCACCAAGGCCCAGCAGGATGCCCTGCTGCCCGCGGTCGAGAACCGTCTGGTCGTGCTCGTGGCGGCGACGACGGAGAATCCGTCGTTCAGCATCATCGCGCCGCTGCTGTCCCGCTCGGTGCTCGTGACCCTCGGCTCGCTGACGGACGAGGACCTCGGCGAGGTGCTCGACCAGGCGGTGGTCGACGAGCGGGGCCTCGCCGGTGCCTTCGCCCTCGAGGCGGCGGCCCGGGAGCACGTCATACGGATCAGCGGGGGAGACGCGCGGCGGGCGCTGACCGCGCTGGAGGGCGCCGCCGGGGTGGCGCTCGGCGACGAACCTGCGGGCGCGGCCCACGACGAGCCCGTGTCGATCACCAGCGCCCACGTCGAGCAGGCGGTCGAGAAGGCCGTCGTGCGGTACGACAAGACCGGCGACCAGCACTACGACGTCGCGTCCGCCCTGATCAAGTCGATGCGGGGGTCCGACGTGGACGCCTCGCTGCACTATCTGGCGCGGATGCTGGAGGCGGGGGAGGACCCGCGGTTCATCGCGCGGCGGGTGGTCATCGCGGCCTCCGAGGACGTCGGTATGGCGGACCCCACCGCTCTTCAGACCGCCGTGGCCGCGATGCACGCCGTGGCCCAGATCGGCATGCCCGAGGCGCGCATCATCCTGGCCCAGGCCGTGGTCCACAACGCTCTCGCCCCCAAGTCCAACGCCGCCTACGCCGGCATCAACGAGGCCATCGCCGACGTGCGGGCCGGCCGCGGGGGTGCCGTGCCGGCGCACCTGCGCGGATCGGGCTACGCCGGCGCGTCGCGGCTGGGGCACGGCGACGGCTACGTCTACCCGCACGCGCTGGACGAGGGCGTCGCGGCCCAGCAGTACCTCCCGGACGACCTGGACCGGGCCGTCGACTACTACCGCCCCACGACGCGCGGATTCGAGGAGCGCCTGGCCTCCCGGTGGAGGTGGCTGCGGGCCGCGCTGCACGACCGGCGATGAGGCGGGCGGCTAGGGGTAGGCTGGCCGAAGACGCCACGACCCCTCGGAGGTGAGCGCCGTGGTCCCCGGCACCCGTCGCGCAGTGATCGCCGCAGTCGCAGCCACGCCTGCGACCACCGCGGCTGCGCGGATCGCCGCGGCGGGCCGAGCCCGAGCTATCTAGGGGCGGCTGCCCCCGCCCCGGCCTGCGTGCGTGCGCGCGCAGGTGGCCCCTCCCCGTCATACGACTGCTCCCCGCAGGCCCCGGCCGACGCCCGCGCCTGCCCCCACACGTGCAAGACCAAGACAAGGACACCGTCATGGAAACCGCCGAGATCCGTCGCCGCTGGCTCGCGTACTTCGAGGGCAAGGGACACACCGTGGTCCCCAGCGCCCCCCTGCTCTACGACGACCCCAACCTGCTCTTCGTCAACGCCGGCATGGTCCCCTTCAAGCCCTACTTCCTCGGCCAGGAGACCGCCCCCTACAAGCGCGCCACCAGTGTGCAGAAGTGCGTGCGCACCGGCGACATCGAGGAGGTCGGCAAGACCACGCGCCACGGCACCTTCTTCCAGATGAACGGCAACTTCTCCTTCGGGGACTACTTCAAGAAGAAGGCCATCAGGTACGCCTGGGAGTTCGTCACCGGGCGCCAGGAGGACGGTTTCCTCGGCTTCGACCCCGACAAGGTGTGGGTCACGGTCCTCGGCCCGGGCTACCACCCGGACTACCCCGAGGGCGACAAGGAGGCCTACGACCACTGGATCGCCGTCGGGGTCCCGGCCGAGCGCATCCAGGGCCGCAGCCTCAAGGACAACTACTGGCACATGGGCGTCGAGGGCCCCGGCGGCCCCTGCTCGGAGATCTACATCGACCGCGGCCCGGAGTACGGCGCGGACGGCGGCCCGGAGGCCGACGAGGACCGCTTCCTGGAGATCTGGAACCTCGTCTTCCAGACCGAGGAGATCACGGACGTCAAGGCCAAGGACGACTTCCGCGTCGTCGGCCCGCTGCCCGCCAAGAACATCGACACCGGCATGGGCCTGGAGCGCGTGGCCTTCCTGCTGCAGGGCGTCGACAACCTCTACGAGATCGACGAGGTCTACCCGGTCATCGAGCGGGCCGAGCAGATCTCGGGTCGGCGGTATGGCGCGAACGACGGCGACGACGTCCGCTTCCGCGTGGTCGCCGACCACGTCCGGTCGTCCTTGATGCTCATCGGCGACGGCGTCACGCCCGGCAACGAAGGGCGCGGCTACGTCCTGCGGCGGCTGCTGCGCCGCGCGGTGCGCTCGATGCGGCTGCTGGGTGTGACCACGCCCGCGCTGCCCGCGCTGCTGCCCGTGTCCATGGAGCAGATGAGCAGGTCCTACCCCGAGCTCAAGCGGGACTTCTCTCGGATCAGCCAGATCGCGTACGCCGAGGAGGAGGCCTTCCGCCGCACCCTCACCAGCGGCACCACCATCCTGGACTCCGCCGTCTCCCAGGCGAAGTCGTCGGGTGCGCGGGTGCTGGGCGGGGACAAGGCCTTCCAGCTGCACGACACCTACGGCTTCCCGATCGACCTGACCCTGGAGATGGCGGCCGAGCAGGGCCTGTCCGTCGACGAGGAGGGCTTCCGCCGCCTCATGGGCGAGCAGCGGGCGCGCGCCAAGGCCGACGCCCAGGCCAAGAAGCAGGGCCACGGCGACGCCAGCGCCTACCGCGAGCTGGCGGACGCCCTCGGCCACGCGGTCGAGTTCACGGGCTACGACGAGGTGCGCTCCGAGGCGCGCGTCTCCGGCCTGGTCGTCGACGGCGCGTCGACGCGGTCGGCGACCGCGGGGCAGGACGTCGAGATCGTCCTGGACCGCACCCCCTTCTACGCCGAGGGCGGCGGCCAGCTCGCCGACGGCGGTCGGATCGAGCTGGACAACGGCGCCGTCATCGAGGTCCGCGACGTCCAGAAGCCCATCACCGGGCTCATCGTCCACAAGGCGACGGTCGTGTCCGGCGAGGTCGTGCCCGGCCTGGCCGCCCACGCCCTCGTCGACCTGCAGCGCCGCCGCTCGATCAGCCGCGCCCACACCGCGACGCACATGGTGCACAAGGCGATCCGTGAGGCGCTCGGCGACACCGCCACGCAGGCCGGCTCCGAGAACGCCCCCGGCCGCTTCCGGTTCGACTTCAACGCCACCTCGGCGGTGCCCGTCTCGGTGCTGGGCGAGGTCGAGTCCAAGGTCAACACCATGCTGCTCGAGGACCTCGAGGTGCGTGCCGACGTCATGACCCAGGAGGAGGCGGTCGCCTCCGGCGCCATGGCGCTGTTCGGCGAGAAGTACGGCAACGAGGTGCGGGTCATCTCCGTCGGCGACTGGGCGCGTGAGCTCTGCGGTGGCACGCACGCCCAGCGCTCCGGCCAGCTCGGCGTCGTCAAGCTGCTCGGCGAGGCGTCCATCGGCTCCGGGGTGCGTCGCGTCGAGGCGCTCGTCGGGTCGGACGCTTACGACTTCCTCGCGCGCGAGGCGGCGATCGTCGGTCAGCTCACGGCCGACCTCAAGGTCCGCAGCGAGGAGCTGCCCGAGCGCATCTCCTCGATCCTCGGCAAGCTCAAGGACGCCGAGCGCGAGATCACCACCATGCGCCAGCAGCAGGCGCTCGCGGCCGCCGGCCGGCTCGCGAGCCAGGCCAAGGACGTGTATGGCGTGAGCTTCGTCGGTCACCACGCGGACGGGCTGGCGGCCGACGACGTGCGCGCCCTCGTGCTCGACCTGCGTGGCCGGCTCGGCACCGATCGTCCGGGCGTGGTGGCCGTCGCGACCGAGTCCAAGGGGCGGCCCGTCGTCGTCGTGGCCACCAACGAGCGGGCCCGCGAGTGGGGGATCAAGGCCGGTGACCTGGTGCGCGTCGCCGCGCAGACCCTCGGTGGCGGGGGCGGCGGCAAGGACGACCTCGCCCAGGGCGGAGGCCAGGACGCGACCAGGATCGGCGAGGCGCTCACCCAGGTCGAGTGGACCGTCGGGGCCCGCGCCACCCAGCGCTGACGCATGGCTGACGTGCCAGGGGCGCCGGCGGGACCGGACGGGACCGTCGCACCCGCGCGACAGGACGACCGGCAGGTCACCCTGCCCCGCGGCGTGCGCCTCGGCGTCGACGTCGGCACGGTCCGGGTGGGGGTGGCCCGCAGCGACCCGGACGGCCTGGTCGCGACGCCCGAGGCGACCGTGGCGCACGTGCCCGGGCGCCACACCGACGTGGCCGCCGTCGCGGCCCTCGCCGCCGAGGCCGGAGCGTCCGTCGTGTACGTCGGGCTGCCCCGCACCCTCGCCGGGGGCGAGGGCGAGTCGGCGCGTCGGGCGCGCGAGTTCGCCACCGGTCTCCTAGGCTCGACCCAGACCGCCGCCGGTGGCCCGGACATCGAGGTACGCCTCGTCGACGAGCGACTGACCACGGTGGACGCCGCACGACAGCTCCGCGACAGCGGGCGCCGGGCCAGGGCCCAGCGCCAGGTCATCGACCAGGCCGCCGCGGTGTTGATCCTCCAGGTGGCCCTCGACCACGAGCGGTCGACCGGGAGGAGGGCCGGCGCAACTCCGGCAAAGGAGCCCGGACCCGTGGCGGACGCACGTCGTGCCGCCACCCCGATCCCTGACCGCCCCCGCAAGGCGCGGCACCGGGGACGGGGAGCCGACGCCCGGTCCGGGGCGACGGTCGAACCCGACGACAAGGACCCCAGCCCGTGACCGACCAGCACCTGAGCGACTCGATCTTCGGCGGTCGGGAGGGGTCCGTCACCGCTGGCGAGGGCCCCGGCGACGGGGCCGGCAGGACGCCAACGCGGCGCCCCCCGCATCGACGCAAGCGCGGGCCGGTGCTGATCCTGCTCGTCCTGGTGGCCCTGGCCGCGGCCGTCCTGGTCGCCGGTCTCGTGCTCAAGCCCGTCGTCGCGGGCTTCCTCGGCCCCGACGACTACGCCGCGAGCGACGCCACCGGCAAGAAGGTGCCCGTCACGATCGCCGCCGACGCCAACGGCAGGGCCATCGGCGAGACACTCGAGAAGGCCGGCGTGATCAAGTCCGCCGGCGCCTTCGTCGACGCGGCCCGGGAGGACTCCCGCGCCCAGTCCATCCAGCCGGGCAGCTACCTGATGGCCGAGCACCAGCCGGCCAAGGCGGCGATCGACTACCTGGCCAACCCCAGGAACCGCGTCGTCAAGCGGGTGACCGTCCCCGAGGGCATGCGCGCGAGCGAGGTCTACGCCGTGCTGTCCAAGGCCTCGGGCCTGCCCGTCGCGGACTACCAGAAGGCCGCCAAGGACACCGCGGCGCTCGCGTTGCCCTCGTCGGCCAAGGGCAACGTCGAGGGCTACCTGTTCCCGTCCTCCTACGAGTTCGGGCCCAAGAGCACCGCCGCCCAGCAGCTCGCCGCGATGGTCGCCAAGACCAAGGACGTCCTCGCCGGGCTGGGCGTCAGCGACGACAAGGCCGAGCGCGTCATCATCGTGGCCAGCATCGTCGAGTCCGAGTCGCGCCTGGACGCCGACCGCGGCAAGGTCGCCCGGGTGCTCGAGAACCGCCTGGCCGTGCCGATGCGCCTGCAGCTCGATTCGACCGTCGCCTACGCGACCGGCAAGCGCGTCCTCACCACCACCGACGCGGAGCGTGCCCAGGTCAACGGCTACAACACCTACACTCGCGACGGGCTGCCGGTCGGGCCCATCGGCAACCCCGGCGAGGAGTCCATCAAGGCCGCCGTGAACCCCGCCCAGGGCCCCTGGCTGTTCTTCGTCACGGTCGACCCCGCCACCGGGGAGACCGTCTTCACCGAGAACAAGGCGGACCACGACAAGGCCGTCCTGCAGTTCCAGGCGTGGTGCCAGGCGCACAAGGGCCAGTGCTGAGGGCGGGGGTGCTGGGCTCGCCGATCGCCCACTCCCTCTCTCCGGTGATGCACCGGGCGGCCTACGCCCACCTGGGGCTCGACGACTGGACCTACGACCGACGCGAGTGCGAGGCGGCGGCGCTGCCGGCGCTGGTGGCCGGGCTCGACCAGACCTGGCGGGGACTGTCCCTGACGATGCCGCTCAAGGAGGCCGCGCTGGCGCTGGCCACGACGGTCGACCCGGTCGCCGAGAGCGTCGGCGGCGCCAACACCCTCGTGCGGCGCCCCGACCTCGGCTGGGACGCGTACAACACCGACGTGCACGGCGTCCGCCAGGCGCTGGCGGACCACGAGGTGACGGCGGCCCGGCACGTGCTGGTCCTCGGGTCCGGGGCGACCGCCCGCTCGGCGCTCGCGGCCGTGCGCGAGCTCGGCGCCCGCACGGTCGCGTTCGGCATACGGTCCGCGGTCCGTCCCGAGACCGGAGCCCTGCTCGACGAGCTGGACATCTCCTGGTCCGCCCACCCGCTGGGCGAGGCGACGACCCTGGCCCGCGATGCCGACCTCGTGATCGACACCCTCCCGGGGCGCGGCGCGGACGCCGTCGCCGCCCGGCTCGCGGAGGTGCCCCGGCTCCCGCCGCTCTTCGAGGCGATCTACGAGGACTGGCCGACGCCGCTCGCGCGGACCTTCGCCGCCGCGGGAGCTCCGGTCGTCTCCGGCCTGGAGATGCTGGCGCACCAGGGCGCCCTCCAGGTCGAGCTGATGACGGGGCGCGCCGTGCCCGCGTCCGTGCTGCTCGACGCCGCGTCTGGAGCGTGGACGCAGCGCTAGCCGACCCGTCGCGGCGTGGGAGGATCCGAGACATGCTGCGTTGGTTGACTGCCGGTGAGTCGCACGGTCCCGCCCTGGCCGCCACGATCGAGGGCCTGCCCGCCGGGATCCGCGTGACGAGCGACGACATCGCCGGAGCCCTCGCCCGCCGCCGTCTCGGCTACGGACGCGGGGCGCGGCAGAAGTTCGAGCAGGACGCCATCGAGATCGTCGGCGGACTCCGGCACGGCCTCACCCTCGGCAGCCCCGTCGCCCTGCGGATCGGCAACTCCGAGTGGCCCAGGTGGCAGACGGTCATGAGCCCCGACCCCGTCCACGCCGAGGCGTATGCCGCCAGCGACGACGTCAACGCGCCGAAGGAGATCGCGCGCAACAAGCCCCTGACCCGCCCGCGCCCCGGCCACGCCGACCTCGTCGGCATGCAGAAGTACGCGTTCGAGGACGCGCGCCCGGTGCTCGAGCGGGCGAGCGCCCGCGAGACGGCGGCGCGCGTGGCGCTGGGCGCGATCGCCGCGGCGCTGCTCGAGCAGGCGTACGGCGTACGGCTGGTGTCGCACACCGTCGCGATCGGCGAGGCCGGTGTGGCCGACGACGCCCCGGTGCCCGGCCCCGACGACGTCGCCGCCCTGGACGCCGACCCGGTGCGGGCCTTCGACCCGGCCGGGAGCGCCGCGATGGTCGCCGAGATCGACGCCGCCCACAAGGACGGCGACACCCTCGGCGGCGTCGTCGAGGTCGTCGCGGTCGGGCTGCCGCCCGGCCTCGGCTCGCACGTCCACTGGGACCGACGCCTCGACGCCCGGCTCGCCGCCGCGCTCATGGGCATCCAGGCGATCAAGGGTGTGGAGGTCGGCGACGGCTTCCGCACCGCCCGTCGACGGGGGAGCGCGGCCCACGACGAGCTCGAGCGGGACGACCAGGGCAGGATCGTGCGACGCAGCAACCGCGCCGGCGGCACCGAGGGGGGCATGAGCAACGGCGACACGCTGCGCGTCCGCGCCGCGATGAAGCCCATCTCGACCGTTCCTCGCGCGCTCGACACCGTCGACGTGACGGACCCCGACGCCCAGGCCACCGCGATCCACCAGCGCTCGGACGTGTGCGCCGTGCCCGCCGCCGGTGTGGTCGCGGAGGCGATGGTGGCGCTCGTGCTGGCCGAGGCCTGCCTCGAGAAGTTCGGCGGCGACAGCGTCGCCGAGACCGCGCGCAACTACCGTGCCTACCTCGACGCGATCCCGGAGGCGATGCGCTGATGATCGTCCTCGTCGGCTTCATGGGCGCGGGCAAGTCCACCGTCGGACGGCAGCTCGCGGCGCGCACCGGCCTGCCGTTCGTCGACAGCGACGCTGTGCTGGTCGAGCGCCTCGGCATGCCCATACCGGAGTACTTCGCGGCGCACGGCGAGGCGGCGTTCCGGGAGGTCGAGCGCCGCACCGTGCTGGAGCTGCTGTCCGCGAGGGAGCCCTGCGTCCTCGCGCTCGGCGGCGGTGCGCTCGGCTCGCCCGAGGTCGTCGCCGCCCTCGGGGACCACCAGGTCGTGCACCTCGACGTCGACCTCGACGAGGCGTTGACGCGGGTCGGCGACCCCGCGGGGCGGCCGATGCTGCGCCGCCACGACGTGCCGCAGCTCTATGCCTCTCGGCGACCCGTCTACGAGCAGGCGGCGGACGTGGCGGTCGACACCACCGGCCGGGACGCCGCAGAGGTCACCGAGTCCATCATCCACGCCCTTCCGCGGCGCACGCGCCCGCAGGTCGTCCTGGTCGGTCCCCCCGGGTCGGGCAAGTCCGCCGTGGGCCACGCCCTGGCCGAGCTGCTCGGGGCAGGCTGCGTCGAGACCGACCGCGAGGTCGAACGCCTCGCCGGCACACCCGTGTCCGAGGTCTTCGTGGACCTGGGGGAGGCCCGCTTCCGCGAGCTCGAGCGCGAGGCGACCATGCAGGTGCTGGCGCGCGACGGCGTCGTCGAGATCGGCGGCGGTGCGATCACCGACCCCGCCGTGCGGGCGGTGCTGCACGACCACACCGTCGTCTTCCTCGACGTGGGCATCGCCGATGCCGCCAAACGCATCGGCTTCGACCAGAGCTCGTCCATGGTCGCCCTGCTCCCGCGGCGCTCCTGGATCCGCCACATGGAGGCGAGGCGTCCGCTCTACACCGAGGTCGCCACCTGGACCGTCGATACCGCCGGCCGCAGCGTCCAGGACGTCGCCGACCAGGTCGTCGAGCTCCTGCAGGGCGGCACCGCATGAGCGACGATGCCGGGACGGTCGGGACGCCGGGCCCGGACGACGCGACCGCGATCCCGGTCGGCGACGCCTACGACGTCGTGGTCGGGCACGATGTGCTGGACCGGGTCCCCGGACTGCTGAGGGCGGGCGTGCTGCGGGTGCTCGTCGTGTCCTCGCCCGCCGTCGAGACCTATGCCTCCGGTGTGGCCGGGGCCCTTGCGGCACACGGCCTGCAGGTCCACCGTGCCGAGGTGCCGGACGCCGAGACGGCCAAGTCCGCCGACGTCCTGGTGCGGCTCTGGTCGCAGCTGGGGCAGGCGGGCTTCACCCGGTCCGACGCGGTGGTGTGCGTCGGTGGTGGCACGGTCACCGACCTGGGCGGCTTCGTCGCCGCCAGCTGGCTGCGCGGCGTCGACGTCGTGCACGTGCCCACGACCCTACTCGCCATGGTCGACGCGGCCGTCGGCGGCAAGACCGGCATCAACACCCCCGAGGGCAAGAACCTCGTCGGGTCCTTCCACGAGCCCCGCGGCGTCGTGTGCGACCTCACGACCCTCGCGACCCTCCCGCGGGCCGACCTGGCAGCGGGCCTGGCGGAGGTGGTCAAGGGCGGGTTCATCGCCGACCCGCGCATCCTCGAGCTCGTCGAGGCCTCGCCCGAGGCGGCCCTCGACGTCCACGGCGCGGTCCTGCGCGAGCTCGTGGAGCGCAAGATCCGGGTCAAGGCCGACGTCGTCACGGCGGACCTGCGCGAGTCCTCGCTGCGCGAGATCCTCAACTACGGTCACACCTTCGGCCACGCCGTCGAGCAGGTGGAGTCCTATCGCTGGCGGCACGGCGACGCGGTGTCGATCGGCATGGTCTTTGCTGCCGAGCTCGCCTGCGCCGCAGGGTTGCTCGACCGGTCCGTGGTCGAGCGGCACCGCCGCGTGCTCACCTCGGTCGGTCTGCCGACGTCGTATGCCGACGGCCGCTGGCCCGACCTGCTCACCGCCATGTCCCGCGACAAGAAGTCGCGCGGGGCCACCCTGCGCTTCGTCGCCCTGACCGGCGTCGGCTCGCCCACCCGCCTCGAGGGCCCGCGCGAGGAGTGGCTGCGCGCGGCCTACGACGCCGTCAGCGCAGGTCGTGGCGCCACGCGCCCGTGACCGCGTGGGTGCACCGGTCGCGGTGGACGTCGTGCAGGTGGTGCACCTGGGCGCTGAGCTCCTCTCCCGACCGCCCCGTCCAGCCGAGGCGCCACGCCCGGTTGGTGACGCTCAGGGTCTGCGCAGCAGGCCACCGTCGACGCGCCTGCTTGTCACAGATGACGGTGCTAACGTCAGGTGACAGCCCGTGTCATCTCTGGCAAGTCCAGCGATCGCACGACCCCCCCAGGCCCCAGGCCCCAGGCCCGGCGCGCCGCGCGGTCGCGGCGGCCGGCACCCGCGGCATGGTCAGAGCAGGCCGGCGTCGTGCATGCGGATGGCGATCTGGACGCGATTGTCCGCCTCGAGCTTGGTCAGCAGGTGGGTCACGTGGGACTTGACGGTGGCGACGGACAGGTAGAGCGAGGCTGCGATGCCGGCATTGGTGCGGCCCTCGCCGATGGCCAGCGCGATCTGGCGCTCGCGATCGGTCAGACCCGCCACCAGGGTCGAGGCGCGGCGCTGCCGCGTGTCGCTGGTGCGGGTGGACACCGCGTGGATGAGTCGCTGGGTCACGCTCGGCGACAGCATCGGCTCCCCGGCCCGGACGCGGTGGATGGCCTGCACGATCTGCGGTGGGGGAGTGTCCTTGAGCAGGAAGCCGCTCGCCCCGGCACGCAGGGCCCGCAGCACGAGGTCGTCGGCGTCGAAGGTCGTCAGCACGATCACCTCGGGGTGCCGGGCCGGGCCACCAGGTGCTCGGTGGTCGTCAGCCCGTCCTGGCGCGGCATGCGGATGTCCATGAGCACCACCGCCGGTCGCAGCTCGCCGACGAGCCGCTCGGCCTCGAGGCCGTCCCCGGCCTCGCCCACCACGTCGAGCGAGGCGTCGCCGCCGAGCATGAGCCGCAGGCCCGCTCGCACGAGCGCGTCGTCGTCGACGAGCAGCACGCACACCGGGTCGGTCATGAGTCCTCCTGGGGCCAGGGCAGATCCGCGCTGACACGATAGCCGCCGTCGGCGTCGGCGCCGTGCGTGAGCGCGCCGCCGACGATCGTCGCGCGCTCGGTGAGGCCGACCAGGCCGAGCCCGGCGCCGCCGAGGGAGGCCGACGGCGAATGCCATACGGGCACGGGCTCGTTGGCCACCTCCAGGTGCAGGCCCGACCCCGGCTCGCCCCGCAGGACCACCTGGGTCCGGGCGCCCGGCGCGTGCTTGCGCACGTTGGTCAGGGCCTCCTGCACCATGCGATAGGCATGCCGACCGACCGCGACGGGGGGGCTGCAGCCCGGACGGGACCTCGACCGTCAGGCTCGCGGGGAGCCCTGCGGCGCAGGCCTCCTCGACGAGATCGCCGATGTCGGTGAAGGTGGGCTGCGGCGCCTCGACGGCGTCCTGCGGCTCACCGACCGGTGTGCTGCGCAGCACGCCGAGGATCTGACGCAGCTCGGTCAGGGCCTGCATCGAGGTGCCCTGGATGATCGTGGCCTCCTCGCGAATCCGCTCGCGGGACAGGTCGTCCCGGTAGGCGAGGGCACCGGCGTGCATGGACACCAGCGAGATCCGGTGGGCCAGCACATCGTGCATCTCGCGGGCGATGCGGGTGCGCTCGGCCTCGCGCGCGGACGAGATGCGCTGTGCCTGCTCGCGTTCGGCGGTCTCTGCTCGCCACTGCCAGGTCGCGAACAGGTCGCGCCGGGCCCCGAGGTACAGGCCCCACGCGATCTGGGCGGCGAGCACCAGCACCATCGTGGCGACGTTGAGCGCCGTTGGCATCGGATCGATCTCGGGATAGATGCGGGACACGGCCAGCGACGCCAGCATGGCGACGACGCCCGCGAGGGCGATGCGCGGCCAGCGCCGCCGCGTGGCGACCGACACGAGGGCGACCGAGGCCGAGCCGGCGCTCGATGTCGACACGGCCGTCATCGCCTGCAGCAGGACCGGCACCAGCAGCGGGGAGCGCCGGTGCAGCGGCAGCAGCACGAGGGACAGGACCCCCACGACGAGGTCGACGAACGGCACCCAGCTCGCCAGCGGGCGGGAGACCTGGGGATCGTTCGACACCAGGAAGAGCAGCGTGCCGGTCACCGCCGCGAGCAGACCCCGCCAGACGTGCCCCCACACCGAGATGGGAGCCCACAGGTCCCGGGGCGGACGGCTGCTCATGGCAGCAGCCTAGGAGCCGGGGGGCCTGGAGGCGTCATCCCTAGGTCGCGTCGACCCTGGCCGATGGTCGGTCGCGGTATGGCGGAAGGCCCGACGCGTCTCGCAGGGTGCGGGCACCAGACTGGTGACCATGATCGAGATCGACCACCTGACCAAGAGGTACGGCGCGTTCACCGCCGTCGACGACGTGTCCTTCACGGCCCGACCGGGCGTCGTGACCGGCTTCCTCGGGCCCAACGGCGCCGGCAAGTCCACCGCCATGCGCGTCATGTGCGGCCTGACCCCGGCCTCCTCGGGAGAGGCCCGGATCCTGGGGGCGCGCTACCGCGACCTGACCAACCCCGCCCTTCAGGTCGGCACCCTGCTCGACGCATCCGCCCAGCACGCGGGCCGCACGGGTCGCGAGGCCCTCACGCTCGCTGCGATCGCCATCGGCGCTCCTCGCACCCGCGTCGACGAGATGCTCTCGCTCGTCGGCCTGACGCCGGACGAGTCGCGCCGCCGGCTGCGCAACTACTCGCTCGGGATGCGCCAGCGCCTCGGCATCGCCGGCGCTCTGCTGGGCGACCCGCAGGTCCTGATCCTCGACGAGCCCGCCAACGGTCTCGACCCGCAGGGCATCCACTGGATGCGCGGCCTGCTGCGCGGGTTCGCCGACCAGGGACGCACGGTGCTGCTGTCCTCCCACCTGCTGCACGAGGTGGAGCAGACGGCCGACGAGATCATCATGATCGGCCGCGGTCGCATCGTCGCCCAGGGCGCCACCAGCGAGCTGCTTGCCGGGCAGGGGACCGTGGTGGCCTCGCTCGACGGGGCCAGGCTGGCGGAGGCGCTGCGCCGCGAGGGTCATGCCGTGAGCGGCGCGGCCGACGGCGAGCTGACGGTCGACACCGACGGCGAGACCGTGGGCCGCGTCGCCCTGCAAGCACAGGTGGTCCTCACGGCGCTCCGACCGGCGCAGGGTGCCGGGCTGGAGCAGATGTTCCTCGAGCTGACCGCGGGCGACGCGCGCGGCACCAACGGGCAGGAGGCTGTGGCATGAGCGCCACGACGACCCACCGCACGACCGGTCGCGACGAGAGCGGGCGCACCCCGGCGACCCGCGCCTCGGGCGGCCGCCCCGGCATCCCCTTCGGGCGGCTGCTGCACGTCGAGCTGCGCAAGCTCGTCGACACCCGCTCCGGCCGGTGGCTGCTCATCACGATCGGCCTGGTGACGGCGGCGGCGATCGCCCTCGTCCTGGCCTTCGCCGAGCGCGAGAGCCTGACCTTCACGACCTTCCTCACGGCCACGTCGACGCCGCTGATGATGCTGCTGCCGGTGCTCGGGATCCTCACCGCGACCTCGGAGTTCTCGCAGCGCACCGGGCTGGTCAGCTTCACCCAGGAGCCGCGCCGGCTCAGAGTGGTGGCCGCCAAGGCCGTGGCCGGCTGCATCGTCGCGGTCCTCGCGGTGGCGCTGGCCGTCGCCCTCGCCGCCGCGGCCAACGGCCTGGCCATGACGGTCAAGGACGCGCCGGGGACCTGGCCGAGCAGCTGGGCCCTCGTCGGAGGCGTCCTGCTGGCCATGATCCTCAGCGTCCTGCAGGGCGTCGCCTTCGGTCTGCTGATCGTGGTGCCGGGTGCGGCGATCGCGGCGTTCTTCATCCTCCCGACGGTGCTGACGATCCTGACCGCCAGCGTGGCGTGGTTCCGGAGCTCGGCGCCCTGGATCGACCCGAGCCAGTCCACCGCGCCGCTGCTGGCCGGGTCGATGACGGGCACGGACTGGCAGCACCTCGTCTCGTCGCAGGCGCTGTGGGTCCTGCTGCCCCTCGTGGTGGGTAGCGCGCTGCTGGTGCGGCGCGAGATCAAGTAGGGGACGCGGGCACCGACGGCATACGGCTCCGGGCCGGTCATCTGCGGGGGGAGATGACCGGCCCGGTCGTTCGTGCGTGGCCGCGCTGCAGGACGAGCCGATCAGGGCGCCGAGAAGGAGAGCGGTCAGGGCCACGGAGGAGGGACAGTCCATGAGTGTCGCCAACTCCAAGCAGCACTCATGCAGTCCTGCGACCCAGGGTCGGACGCGACGTCGCCCACGACGCCCCGCCTGATCACTGCGCGTGGGCGCTCTCGGGGGCCTCGCCTCCCTGCGGTGCGGTGCGGTGCATGATCGCCGAGACCTCCGCGGCGAGCTGCGGCCCGAGCTCGCCCCACCCCGGCTCGTAGCCGTAACGCTCGCGCAGGGACACGCCGCCGCCGGTGCCGTCGAGGAGCTCCACGTCGTCCATCGTGATCAGGGCCGGGTGCAGCACGCCGCAGGCCTCGGCCACCTTGAGCAGGTCGCGTCGCACGGTCATGAGGTAGTTCGCCAGTCGGACCGACTTGAGGGCGGGGTCGATGCCGCGGGACAGCCAGGGGTTCTGCGTGGCCACCCCCACCGGGCAGGTGTCGGTGTGGCACTTCTGGGCCTGGATGCAGCCGATCGCCAGCATGGCCTCCCGCGCCACGTTGACCATGTCGCAGCCCATGGCGAAGGCCACCACCGCGTTGTCGGGCAGCCCCAGCTTGCCCGCGCCGATGAAGGTGATGTCGTCGGTCAGCCCCCGCTCGGCGAACAGCGCGTAGATCCGCGGGAAGCCCATCCGGAACGGGAGGGACACGGAGTCGGAGAAGGTCAGGGGCGCCGCGCCGGTGCCGCCCTCGCCGCCGTCGACGGTGATGAAGTCGACCCCGCGCGTGCGGTCGGTCATCAGCTCGGCCAGCTCCTGCCAGAACTCTAGGTTGCCGACCGCCGACTTGATGCCGACGGGCAGCCCCGTGCGCTCGGCGATGGTCTCGACCCAGTCCAGCAGGCCGTCCACGCTGTCGAACTCGCCGTGACGCGATGGCGAGATGCAGTCCTTGCCGACCGGGATGCCGCGGATCTCGGCGATCTCCTCGGTCACCTTGGCGGCCGGCAGGACCCCGCCCAGCCCGGGCTTGGCACCCTGGGACAGCTTGATCTCGATGGCCCGGACGGGCGCCGACCCGACCAGGGCCGCCAGACGCTCCAGGTCGAACCTGCCCTCCTCGTCGCGGCAGCCGAAGTAGGACGTGCCGATCTGGAAGACGAGGTCGCCCCCTTGGCGGTGGTAGGGGGACAGCCCGCCCTCGCCGGTGTTGTGCAGCGCCCCGGCCATGCCCACGCCCGCGTTGATGGCGCTGATGGCGTTGGCGGACAGGGACCCGAAGCTCATCGCCGACACGTTGACCACCGACTGCGGGCGGAACGCGTGCCGACGTCCGCGCGGACCCCCGAGGACCTTGGCCGACGGCAGCGGCGACTGCTCCGCCGGGTGGTCGTGGGTGGGCGGCGCGACGTCCGCGAACGTCCGGTGCTTGATGACCGCGTAGTTGGCGACCCGCTCCATGTCGTTGTCGGAGCCGAAGCCGAAGTAGTTGTTCTCCCTCTTGGCCGACGCGTAGACCCACCGCCGCTGATCCCGGGAGAACGGTCTTTCCTCGTCGTTGGCGGCGACGACGTACTGCCGCAGCTCCGGCCCGATCGCCTCGACGAGGAACCGGCCGTGGCCGATGACGGGGTAGTTGCGCAGCAGGGAGTGTCGTCGCTGCGTGAGGTCGTGGACGGCGACGCCGGCGATCGCGGCGAGGCCCCCGAGAGCGGCGGTCGTGAACTTCATGACCCGAGTGTGAGCCCTGCCGCCGTCCGGCGCCCGGCGTCGGCGTGAACCGGCGATCACCTGGGTGTGCGCGCACCCGGTAGACTGACGCGGAAACCCTGGTGATCCGAGGCGCTGCAGCGCGCCCCCCGACGACAGAGATGGACGGCCCTGTGGCAACGACCAACGACCTCAAGAACGGCATGGTGCTCAACCTGGAGGGCCAGCTCTGGTCCGTGGTGGAGTTCCAGCACGTCAAGCCCGGCAAGGGTCCGGCCTTCGTGCGCACCAAGCTGAAGTCGGTGATGACCGGCAAGACGGTGGACAAGACCTTCAACGCCGGCACCAAGGTCGAGACGTCCAACGTCGACAAGCGGACGATGCAGTACCTCTACAAGGACGGCAACGACTTCGTCTTCATGGACGGCAAGACCTACGACCAGCTCCACGTGAGCGAGACCGTCGTGGGCTCGGCCGCCGACTACATGCTGGAGAACCAGGAGGCGATCGTCGCCACCCACGAGGGCTCCCCGCTCTACGTCGAGCTGCCCGCCTCCGTGGTCCTGGAGATCACCTACACCGAGCCGGGCCTGCAGGGTGACCGCTCCACGGGTGGCACCAAGCCTGCCACGCTGGAGACCGGCGCGCAGATCGCCGTCCCGCTCTTCCTCGAGAGCGGCACCAAGGTCAAGGTCGACACCCGGGACGGTTCCTACCTGGGCCGCGTCAGCTGACGTGTCGGCACGAGGCAAGGCTCGCAAGCGGGCGCTCGACATCCTCTTCGAGGCGGAGTCGCGGGGCATGAACGCCGCCGACCTGCTCGCCGAGCGGCTCGCGTCGCCGGTCCGAGCGGGTCAGGACGACCACCCCGTCCCGGAGTACTCCACGACCCTGGTGCAGGGTGTCGTCCGGCACTGGGTGGCGATCGACGAGGCGCTGACGACCTACGCCCAGGGCTGGACCCTGGACCGCATGCCGGCGGTGGACCGCGCCATCCTGCGGCTCGGGACCTTCGAGCTGGTCTACGGCGACGAGGTGCCGGAGGGCGTGGCGATCGCCGAGGCCGTGGCGCTGGCGCGGGAGCTGTCCACCGACGAGTCCCCGACCTTCGTCAACGGTCTGCTCGGCCGGCTGCAGCAGGTCAAGCCCACCCTGGTCTGAGCTCGCCGACGAGAGCTGCGAGGATCAGGCCTCGGGGATGCCGCGGCGGGCGGCCGGGTCGAGGACGCCCCAGCCGACGAGCTCGTCGGCCAGCTGCGCGGGTGAGGTGTCGTAGATGACGGCCAGGGTGCGCAGGTCCTCCTGGCGGATGGACAGCACCTTGCCGTTGTAGTCGCCGCGCTGGGACTGGATCGTCGCGGCGTAGCGGGCGAGGGGGCCGGCGCGCTCGGCCGAGACCTGGGAGAGGGCCTCGAGGTCGATGATGAGCTTGGCGGGGGCCTCGGTGGCTGGCGCGACCTCGGAGTCGGGCATCAGCGCGGACACGGGGACGCCGTAGAAGTCGGCGAGCTCGGAGAGCCGCTGCACGGTCACGGCCCGGTCCCCACGCTCGTAGGAACCCACCACGACGGCCTTCCAGCGACCCTGCGAGCGCTCCTCGACCGCGTGCAGGGACAGGCCCTGCTGGGTGCGGATGGAACGCAGCCGGGACCCGAGGGCCTTCGCGTAGTCGCTGGCCATGACTGTCTCCGATCACGTAACTGTCTGTAACAAAAAGATGGTTACTCACTGTGATCCTCGCGGCAAGCGCAACCGCCGAAAGCCCACTGGTATTCATCCATATGGGCACATGATTGACTCTGAGCGATTGAACAATCCGATTGCGTCATCGTGGACGTGGTAGATGTGCGCCCGATTGGCCCCGCCCTGTCCGATTGTGACCGTCCGCGAGGGTTCTGCCGTCCGGCGGCACCGGCGGCACCGGGGCGCGGGGACGGCGGTCACGACCACCCCTCGCGTCCCGCTAGGATCGGGGCGATCGACATCCTTTAACGACGTCCAGCGAGGCGAGAAGGAGGTCAGACGCGATGACGCCTGCCCCACAGACACCCCCCCAGTCATCCGACGACAACGGCACCGATGCCCGGATCGTCATGAGCGACAACGAGATCGCCCGGGCCCTGCGACGCATGGCCCACGAGGTTCTCGAGCGCAACAAGGGAGCGGAGGGCCTGGTCGTCCTCGGCATCCCCACCCGCGGCGTCCCCCTCGCCCGGCGCCTGGCCCGGACCATGGCCGAGGTCGAGGGCGCGGACGTCCCCGTGGGGGCGATCGACATCACGATGTACCGCGACGACCTGCGGCGCCGGCCGATCCGCCCCGCGGAGAAGCTCGACATCCCGTCCGACGGCATCGACGACAAGGTCGTCGTCCTCGTCGACGACGTGCTCTACTCCGGCCGCACCGTCCGCGCCGCCCTCGACGCGCTGGCCGACCTGGGACGCCCCCGCGCGGTCCGGCTCGCCGTGCTCGTCGACCGAGGCCACCGCGAGCTGCCCGTCCGTGCCGACCACGTCGGCAAGAACCTCCCCACATCGTCCACCGAACGGGTCTCGGTGCTGCTCGCCGAGCGCGACGGCACCGACGAGGTCCGCATCTCCGGAGGCAACCGGTGAACAAGCACCTCCTGTCCATCAACGACCTGACCGCTGCGGACATCACGCAGATCCTCGACACCGCCGTGCAGATGCACGAGGTCCAGCACCGGGACATCAAGAAGCTGCCGACGCTGCGCGGGCGCACCGTCGTCAACTTCTTCTTCGAGGACTCCACGCGCACGCGCGGATCCTTCGAGCTCGCCGAGAAGTGGCTGTCCGCCGACTCGCTCAACATGGCCGGCAAGGGGTCGTCGTTGTCCAAGGGCGAGTCGCTGCGCGACACGGTGATGAACCTCCAGGCCATGGGCGTGGACGGCTTCGTGATCCGGCACATGTCCTCGGGCGCCCAGCAGCAGATCGCGTCGTGGGTCTCCGGCGTCGTCATCAACGCCGGCGACGGGATCCACGAGCACCCCACCCAGGCCCTGCTCGACGCCTACACGATGCGGCGCGAGCTGGGTGACCTCGACGGCCGTCACGTCGTGATCTGCGGCGACCTGCGCCACAGCCGCGTGTTCCGTTCCAACGTCCTGTGCCTGGCCAAGCTCGGCGCGACGGTCAGCGTGGTCGCGCCGCCCACCCTGATGCCGGACGGCATCCGGACCTGGGCCGAGCGCGATGGGTTCACCTGGTCCCACGACTTCGACGCGGAGATCCCCAAGGCCGACGTCGTCATGATGCTGCGTGTGCAGAAGGAACGCATGAGCGGCGGCTTCTTCCCCACGCCGCGGGAGTACATCGCGGGCTTCGGGCTCACGCCGCGGCGCCTCGAGCTCATGCGCGACGACGCGCTCATCTGCCACCCCGGCCCGATGAACCGCGGCCTGGAGATCTCCTCGGACGCCGCCGACGGCGCCCGCTCGGTCATCCTCGACCAGGTCTCCGGCGGCGTCGCCGTCCGCATGTCCGTGCTCTACCACCTGCTCGCCGGCGAAGGAGAGACCGCCTGATGTCCACCACCCTCATCACCGGTGCCAGCCTGCTCGGGGATCGCTCCGCCGACATCCTCGTCGTCGACGGCGTCATCCGCGAGATCGGCTCTGCCGCAGACATGTCCGTGGCCCAGGACGCCGTGGACGAGACGATCGACGCCGACGGGCTCGTCGCCCTCCCTGCGCTCGTGGACCTGCACACCCACCTGCGCGAGCCGGGGCGCGAGGACGCCGAGACGATCCGGACCGGGTCCGCGGCCGCGGCGGTGGGCGGCTACTCCGCGGTCTTCGCGATGGCCAACACCCAGCCCGTCACCGACACCCCGGAGAAGGCCGAGGAGGTCTGGCGCCGCGGGCGCGAGGCGGGCCTGGTCGACGTGATGCCCGTCGGTTCCGTCACCAAGGCGCTCGCGGGGGAGGAGCTGTCCGAGATCGGTCTCATGGCGCGCTCGCAGGCCCGGGTCCGGGTGTTCTCCGACGACGGCCGGTGCGTCCACGACAGCCGGCTCATGCGCCGCGCGCTGGAGTACGTCACGGCCTTCGACGGGGTGATCTCCCAGCACTCGCAGGACCCCAGGCTCGCCGACGGCACGGCCTGCTGCCACGAGGGCGAGCTGTCCGGGCGGCTGGGTCTGCCCGGGTGGCCGGACGCGGCCGAGGAGGTCGTCGTCGCCCGAGACGTGATGCTGGCCAAGCAGACCGGGGGGCGGCTGCACGTCGCCCACGTCTCGACGCCGGGCTCGCTCGAGGTCATCCGCTGGGCCAAGGGCAAGGGGATCGCGGTCACCGCCGAGGTGACCCCCCACCACCTGGTGCTCACCACGGACCTCCTGCAGGACTACGACACGGTCTACAAGGTCAACCCGCCCCTGCGGCCGAGCGAGTATGCCGAGGAGCTGCGCGCCGCCCTGGCCGACGGCACCATCGACGTCGTGGCCACCGACCACGCGCCGCACGTCGTGCACGACAAGGAGCACGCCTTCGCGGACGCCGCGTTCGGCATGCTCGGACTGGAGACCGCCCTGTCCGTGGTCAGCGACGTGATGGTGAGCACCGGGCGGATGTCCTGGTCCGACGTCGCGCGGGTCATGTCGACGCGGCCCGCCGAGATCGCCCGGCTGGCGGGGCACGGCAGGCCGATCGCCGAGGGCGAGCCTGCCAACCTCGTGCTCGTCGACCCCACGCGGTCTCTGACCGTGGACCGCGCTGCGAGCGCCTCGCTGTCGCGCAACAATCCGTGGCACGGGCGGACCCTCACCGGTGCCGTCCGCGCGACGATGCTGCGTGGGCGCATTACCGTCCGCGACGGCCGGCTCGCGTGACCCCCCTCCTCACACCTGAGCGGAGCATGTCGTGACCCTGCGCCTCGAACGCCAACCGGCCCTGCTGATCCTCGAGGACGGACGGACCTTCGCGGGTCGTTCCTACGGAGCGGTCGGCAGCACCGTCGGCGAGGCGGTCTTCTCCACCGGCATGACCGGCTACCAGGAGACCCTGACCGACCCCTCCTACCACCGTCAGGTGGTCGTCATGACCGCCCCGCACGTCGGCAACACCGGCGTCAACGGCGAGGACGACGAGTCGCACCGCATCTGGGTGTCCGGCTTCGTCGTACGGGACCCCGCGCTGCGCCCGAGCAGCTGGCGCAGCACGGCCTCGCTGGAGGGCGAGCTGGAGCGCCAGGGCGTCGTCGGGATCTGCGAGATCGACACCCGCGCCCTCACGCGCCACCTGCGCGAGCGCGGCTCGATGAAGGTCGGCATCTTCTCCGGCGACGTGGCCGACACCCCCGTGGAGCGGCTGATCGACCGGGTCGTCTCCCAGCCCGCGATGGCCGGCTCGGCCCTGGCCGCCGAGGTCAGCGCCGACGAGCCGTACGTCGTGCGCCCCGAGGGCGAGCCACGCTACCGCGTGGCGGCGCTCGACCTCGGTATCAAGGGCATGACGCCGCAGCGCATGGCGGAGCGCGGCCTCGAGGTGCACGTCCTGCCGGCGACCTCGACGTTCTCCGACATACAGGCCCTCTCCCCGGACGCGGTGTTCATGTCCAACGGCCCGGGAGACCCGGCCGCGGCCGAGCACGAGGTGGGGGTGCTGCGCGAGGTCCTGGGCGCCCGCATCCCCTTCTTCGGCATCTGCTTCGGCAACCAGATCCTCGGGCGGGCCCTCGGCCTCGGCACCTACAAGCTCAAGTACGGCCACCGCGGGATCAACCAGCCGGTGATGGACCTGTCGACCCGCAAGGTCGAGATCACCGCGCAGAACCACGGGTTCGCCGTCGACGCGCCGATCGGCGAGGACCTCGACACCCCCTTCGGGCGGGCGCGGGTGAGCCACGTCGGCCTCAACGACCAGGTGGTCGAGGGACTCGAGTGCCTCGACGTCCCGGCCTTCTCCGTGCAGTACCACCCCGAGGCGGCGGCGGGCCCGCACGACGCCGCCTACCTGTTCGACCGCTTCATCGACCTGATCGGCGCCGCCCAGCCTGAGGAGAACGCCCGCTGATGCCCCGCAACCCCGATATCACGAGCGTCCTGGTCATCGGCTCCGGCCCGATCGTCATCGGGCAGGCCTGCGAGTTCGACTACTCCGGCACCCAGGCCTGCCGCGTCCTGCGCGAGGAGGGGATCCGGGTCGTCCTGGTCAACTCCAACCCCGCCACGATCATGACCGACCCCGAGTTCGCCGACGCGACCTACGTCGAACCCATCACCCCCGAGGTGGTCGAGGCGATCATCGCCAAGGAGCGCCCGGACGCGGTCCTCGCCACCCTCGGCGGCCAGACCGCCCTCAACTGCGCGATGGCGCTGCACGAGGCGGGCGTGCTCGAGCGCTACGGCTGCCCGCTCATCGGCGCCAACGTCGAGGCGATCCAGCTGGGGGAGGACCGGGAGCGGTTCAAGGGCGTCGTGGAGCGCTGCGGTGCCGAGTCGGCCCGCTCGATCATCTGCCACACGATGGACGAGTGCCTCGACGCGGCGGGCGATCTCGGCTACCCGCTCGTCGTCCGGCCGTCGTTCACCATGGGCGGTCTCGGCTCCGGCTTCGCCTACGACGAGGCCGGCCTGCGGCGCATCGCGGGCGCCGGGCTGTTCGCCTCGCCGACCACCGAGGTGCTGCTCGAGGAGTCCATCCTCGGGTGGAAGGAGTACGAGCTCGAGGTGATGCGCGACCACGCCGACAACGTGGTGGTCGTCTGCTCCATCGAGAACCTCGACCCGATGGGCGTGCACACCGGCGACTCCATCACGGTGGCACCGGCCCTGACGCTGACCGACCGGGAGTACCAGAACCTGCGCGACATCGGCATCGCCGTCATCCGCGAGGTCGGCGTGGACACCGGCGGCTGCAACATCCAGTTCGCGGTCAACCCCGAGGACGGGAGGGTCATCGTCATCGAGATGAACCCCCGGGTGTCCCGGTCCTCCGCGCTGGCGTCCAAGGCGACCGGCTTCCCGATCGCCAAGATCGCCGCCAAGATGGCCATCGGCTACACCCTCGACGAGGTGCCCAACGACATCACCCGGGAGACGCCGGCGTCCTTCGAGCCGACCCTGGACTACGTCGTCGTCAAGGTCCCGCGGTTCGCCTTCGAGAAGTTCCCGGCCGCCGACCCGACGCTCACGACCACCATGAAGTCGGTCGGCGAGGCCATGGCGATCGGGCGCAACTTCACCGAGGCCCTGCAGAAGGCCGTGCGGTCCCTGGAGAAGAAGGACGCGGCCTTCCACTGGCGCGGCGATCGGCCCGGTCGTGACCAGGGTGCCGCCTGGCTGGAGCAGGCCAGGACGCCGACCGACGGCCGCATCCTGCTCGTCCAGCAGGCCCTGCGCGCCGGTATGACGGTCGAGGAGGTCCACGAGGCGACCCGCATCGACCCGTGGTTCCTCGACCAGATCGAGCTGCTCAACGAGGTCGCCCGCACCATCAAGGGCTCCGAGACGCTCACTCCCGCGCAGCTGCGGCTGGCCAAGCGCCACGGGTTCTCCGACACCCAGATCTCCCAGCTCACCGGCATGACCGAGCCGGTCGTACGCGGGGTGCGCCATGCCCTCGGCGTGCGCCCGGTGTTCAAGACCGTCGACACCTGCGCCGCCGAGTTCGCCGCCCAGACGCCGTACTACTACTCGTCGTACGACGAGGAGACCGAGGTGCTGCCTCGGGACAGGCCCGCGGTGATCATCCTCGGCAGCGGGCCGAACCGCATCGGCCAGGGCGTCGAGTTCGACTACTCGTGCGTGCACGCGAGCTTCGCGCTGCGCGACCAGGGCTACGACACCGTCATGGTCAACTGCAACCCCGAGACCGTGTCGACCGACTACGACACCAGCAGCCGGCTCTACTTCGAGCCGCTGACGCTGGAGGACGTCCTCGAGGTCTACCACGCCGAGCGCGCCGCGGGTCCGGTGGCCGGCGTCATCGTCCAGCTGGGCGGGCAGACGCCGCTCGGGCTGGCCCAGGCGCTCAAGGACGAGGGGCTGCCGGTGGTCGGTACGTCGCCCGAGGCCATCCACCTCGCCGAGGACCGCGCCGCGTTCGGCCGGGTCATGCACGAGGCCCAGCTGCCCGCCCCCAGGTTCGGCACCGCCTACTCGGCCGCCGAGGCCCTCGAGGTGGCCCGCGAGATCGGTTACCCGGTCCTCGTCCGCCCCTCCTACGTCCTCGGCGGGCGCGGCATGCAGATCGTGTATGACGACCAGACCCTCACCGACTACGTCACGCGCGCGGCGCTGGCCAGCCCCGACCACCCGATCCTCGTGGACCGCTTCCTCGACGACGCCATCGAGATCGACGTCGACGTGCTCTACGACGGGCAGGAGATGTACGTCGGGGCGATCATGGAGCACATCGAGGAGGCCGGGATCCACTCCGGAGACTCCTCGTGCGTGCTGCCGCCGGTGACGCTGGGGCGCGCCGAGATCGACCGGGTTCGGGAGTCCACCCGCCGGCTGGCGGCCAGCATCGGGGTCCGGGGGCTGATGAACGTCCAGTTCGCCCTGGCCCAGGACATCCTCTACGTCCTCGAGGCCAATCCCCGGGCCTCGCGCACCGTGCCGTTCGTCGCCAAGGCGACCGGCGTCCAGGTCGCCAAGGCGGCGTCGCGGATCATGATGGGCGCCACCATCGCCGAGCTCCGCCGCGAGGGCCTGCTGCCGTCCGAGGGCGACGGCGCGTCCCTGCCGATCGAGGCCGGCACGGCGGTCAAGGAGGCCGTGCTGCCGTTCAAGCGGTTCGTCACGCAGGACGGGGAGTTCGTCGACACCATCCTCGGCCCCGAGATGCGCTCCACCGGCGAGGTCATGGGCCTCGCGGACGACTTCGGGACGGCCTTCGCCAAGAGCCAGCTCGGCGCGTTCGGGGGGCTGCCCTCGGAGGGGACCGTCTTCATCTCGGTCGCCAACCGGCACAAGCGCGCCATGATCTTTCCCTGCAAGCGGCTCGCGGACCTGGGCTTCCGGATCCTCGCGACCCAGGGCACGGCCGACGTGCTGCGGCGCAACGGGGTCCGTGCCGAGGCCGTGCGCAAGCACAGCGAGGGCCGTGGCCCGGCGGGGGAGCCGACCGTCGTGGACCTGATCCTCGACGGCGAGGTCGACATGGTGGTCAACACCCCCACGAGCCCGGAGGCGCGCGCCGACGGCTATACCATCCGCACCGCCACCACCAGCATGGACAAGCCCATCATCACGACGGTCCAGCAGCTCGCCGCCGCCGTGCAGGGCATCGAGTCGATGCGAGACGGCTCCGTGTCGGTGATCTCGCTGCAGGAGCACGCCGAGCGCCTGGCCCAGCACGGCGCCCACGCGGCCGGGTGAGCCGGCCCGTGGCCCGAGGAGACCGGGTGAGCACCCACCGACCGGAGGAGACGCCGTGAACCCGACCCCCTTCGGCACGCGGCTGCGCGCCGCCATGAACGCGCACGGCCCGTTGTGCGTCGGCATCGACCCGCACCAGCAGCTCGTGGAGTCCTGGGGACTGCCGTACACCCTCGCCGGGGTGGAGCGCTTCGCGATGACCTGCGTCGAGGCCTTCGGGGGGCAGGTGGCCTGCGTCAAGCCGCAGTCCGCCTTCTTCGAGGTCTTCGGGTCGCGCGGCGTGGCGCTCCTCGAGCGGGTCCAGTCCGGGCTGCGGCAGGCCGGCACCCTGACGATCCTAGACGTCAAGCGCGGTGACATCGGCTCCACCATGACGGCCTACGCCGAGGCCTTCCTCGGCAAGGACAGATCCGACGCGGTCGACGCGATCACGGTCTCGCCGTACCTCGGCTACGGCTCGCTGCGTCCCGCGCTCGACCTCGCCGCCGCAACCGGCCGCGGTGTCTTCGTGCTGGCGCTCACCTCCAACCCGGAGGGAGCGTCCGTGCAGCACGCGCGGGGCGCAGGGGGGCGCTCGGTCGCCGGGGAGGTCGTGGCGGGAGCCGCCGCGGACAACGCGGCGGCGAGGGAGTCCGGACGGCTCGGCTCGGTCGGGCTGGTCGTCGGTGCCACCGTCGGGACCGCCGTCCGGGACCTGGGCCTGGACTTGACCTCGATGGGGGGACCCCTGCTCGCCCCGGGCGTGGGGGCCCAGGGCGGCACGGCCGAGAGCCTTCGCCAGGTCTTCGGCGAGGCGCTGCCCCAGGTGCTTGCGTCCAGCTCACGCGAGGTCCTGTCGGCCGGGCCGGACGTGCCGGTCCTGCGCGAGGCCGCGCGACGGACGGGTCGGCAGATGCGCGCCCTGGTGGCCCTGTCCGGCTGAGCGGCACGAATGTGCGCGTCAAATGTCCGGATTCGTTCCCGACGATGTCGGACGGGGAGCTAGGCTCGTCACACGCCGCGCGGGCCCGGCCCCGCGTTGCGGCTGCGCTGGCCCCGCCAGTACGTTGTCCACAAGCATCACCGACCGGCGCTGGCCAGCCCGGTCCAGACCCACCGAGGAGACTCCTGTGGCCTTGCCGACCCTGACCCCCGAGCAGCGAGCCGAGGCACTGGAGAAGGCCGCCGTCGCTCGACGCGAGCGCGCTGCGGTCAAGAACCAGCTCAAGTACGGCCAGGGCTCGCTGCGCTCGGTCCTCGCCGAGGGCAAGTCCAACGACGTCATCGGCAAGATGAAGGTCTACGTGCTGCTGGAGTCGCTGCCCGGCGTCGGCCAGGTGCGGGCCCGGCAGATCATGGAGGAGGTCGGGATCTCGCGCACCCGACGCGTGCGTGGGCTCGGCGCCAACCAGATCGCGGCGCTGCTCGCCCGCTTCGAGAACTGAGCGCGATGCCCGAGGCCGCTGCGCCCGGCCCTCGACTGGTGGTGCTCGCCGGACCAACGGCCGTCGGCAAGGGGACGGTGGCGGCCTACGTCCGCGACCACCACCCCGAGGTGTGGTTGTCCGTCTCCGCCACGACCCGGGCCCCCCGCCCCGGCGAGCGCGACGGCGTCCACTACCACTTCCTGGACCGCGAGGAGTTCGAGCGCCGCCGCGACGCGGGGGAGTTCCTCGAGTGGGCCACTGTCCACGGGACGCACCTCTACGGCACGCCCCGCTGGCCCGTCGACGAGGTCCTCGCCGAGGGCCGACCCGCCCTCCTGGAGATCGACCTGCAGGGCGCCCGCCAGGTGCGCGAGTCCATGCCCGAGGCGCAGTTCGTCTTCCTCGCGCCCCCGAGCTGGGACGAGCTGGTGCGCCGGCTGGTCGGCCGGGGCACCGAGGACGAGGCGGAGCGAGCCCGGCGGCTGACCACCGCTCGGGCCGAGATCGCCGCCCAGGCGGAGTTCGACGTCACCGTCGTCAACGACGATGTTCGCCGCGCGGCCGAGGAACTCGTATCATTGATGAGATCCACCCATCGACTGAAGCGAGACTGACTGTGCCTGGCACCGTTGCTGCCCCCATCGGGATCACCAACCCGCCGATCGACGACCTGCTCCAGGTTGCGGACTCCAAGTACGCACTGGTCATCTACTCGGCCAAGCGCGCCCGGCAGATCAACGCCTACTACTCGCAGCTGTCCGAGGGTCTGCTGGAGTACGTCGGGCCCCTGGTCGAGACCCAGGTCCACGAGAAGCCCCTGTCGATCGCCCTGCGCGAGATCAACGACGGTCTGCTCACCTCCGAGCCCACCGAGGGCTGATCCGCCCCATGGCTGTCCACGGGGACAGCAACAGCGTCGGCCCCCGTCGCGTCGTCCTCGGCGTCGGCGGGGGCATCGCTGCCTACAAGGCCGCCTCCCTGCTGCGCCGCTTCACCGAGTCCGGACACGACGTGACCGTCGTCCCGACCGAGGCGGCGCTGCGGTTCGTGGGGGAGCCCACGTGGTCGGCGCTGTCCGGCAAGCGCGTCACCCACGAGGTCTTCGACGACGTCGAGCAGGTGCGGCACGTGCTGCTCGGCCAGCAGGCGGACCTGGTCGTCGTCGCCCCGTGCACCGCCAACCTGCTCGCCAAGGCGGCGCACGGCCTGGCCGACGACCTGCTGACCAATGTCCTGCTGACGGCGCGCTGCCCGGTGGTGCTGGCCCCGGCCATGCACACGGAGATGTGGCAGCACCCGGCGACGGTGGCCAACGTCGCTACCCTGCGCGCCCGTGGTGTCACCGTGATCGAGCCCGCGTCCGGGAGGCTGACGGGCTCGGACACCGGTCCCGGGCGGCTCCCCGAGCCCGATGACATCTACGCCGCAGCCGTCCGCGCGCTCGAGCCCGGGACGGACCCGCGCCAGGACCTCGACGGGGTGGTCGTCGTGGTCTCCGCCGGCGGCACCCGCGAGGCGCTGGACCCCGTCCGCTACCTCGGCAACCGGTCCAGCGGCAAGCAGGGGGTCGCGATCGCCGAGGCGGCGGCCGCGCGCGGTGCCGACGTCGTCCTCGTGGCGGGCGCGGTCGACATACGACTGCCCGACCATCCCCGCATCGTCACCCGCAGGATCGAGTCCGCCCTGGACCTGCAGGCTCAGCTGGCCGACCTGAGCAAGGACGCCGACGTGATCATCATGGCCGCCGCCGTCGCCGACTTCCGGCCACGGCACGTGGCCACGGCCAAGATCAAGAAGACCCACGGCCAGGGCGCCGACGGCGGGCCTGACGAGTCCGCCCCCACGATCGAGCTCGTCCGCAACCCGGACATCCTCGCCGAGCTCGTGCGCGAGCGGCACCGCCAGGGCGGCCAGGTGCCCTACATCGTGGGCTTCGCCGCCGAGACGGGGGACGCGGAGCACTCCGTGCTGGAGCTCGCCCAGGACAAGCTGCGGCGCAAGGGCTGCGACCTCCTCGTCGTCAACCAGGTCGGGGTCGGCGTGACCTTCGGCCAGGACGACAACACCGTGACGATCCTGCGCCGCGACGGGGGCGCGCCCGTCACCGCGGGACCCACGACCAAGACGCGCGTCTCACACGCGCTCCTCGACGTCATCGCCACCGAACTGCGGCGCTAGACTCCCGGCAACTGCCGTCCATGTGCTGAGGAGCAACACGTGTCGCGTCTGTTCACGTCCGAGTCCGTGACCGAGGGCCACCCCGACAAGATCTGCGACCAGATCTCCGACTCGGTCCTCGACGAGATGCTCCGGCAGGACCCTCGCTCGCGGGTCGCGGTCGAGACCATGGTCACCACAGGCCTCGTCCACGTCGCCGGCGAGGTCACCACCGAGGGGTATGTCGACATCCCCCGGATCGTGCGCGACACCGTGCTCGCGATCGGCTACGACAGCTCCACCAAGGGCTTCGACGGGCAGTCCTGCGGCGTCGAGATCTCCATCGGCCAGCAGAGCCCCGACATCGCCCAGGGCGTCGACACGGCCTACGAGTCCCGCACCGGCGCGGTGGACGCCCTCGACAAGCAGGGTGCCGGCGACCAGGGCCTGATGTTCGGCTACGCGTGCGACGACACGCCCGACCTCATGCCCCTGCCGATCCACCTGGCGCACCGCCTCTCCGAGCGCCTCACCGAGGTCCGCAAGGACGGGACGCTGCCCTACCTGCGTCCCGACGGCAAGACGCAGGTCACGATCGCCTACGACGGTGACCGCGCCGTCCGCGTGGACACCGTGGTGCTGTCGACGCAGCACGCCACCGACATCTCCCTGGAGGGGCTGCTCCAGCCCGACATCGTCAAGCACGTCTTCGAGCCCGTGCTTGCCGAGCACGCCGACGGTCTCGACGTCGAGGGCTACCGCACGCTGGTCAACCCGACCGGACGCTTCGAGATCGGCGGGCCCATGGGCGACGCCGGCCTGACCGGGCGCAAGATCATCGTCGACACCTACGGCGGCATGGCGCGCCACGGCGGCGGCGCCTTCTCCGGCAAGGACCCCTCGAAGGTCGATCGCTCCGCCGCCTACGCGACCCGCTGGGTCGCCAAGAACGTCGTGGCCGCGGGGCTCGCCCGCCGGTGCGAGATCCAGGTCGCCTACGCCATCGGCAAGGCCCAGCCCGTCGGGCTGTACGTCGAGACCTTCGGCACCGAGAGCGCCCCGGTGGAGGCGATCCAGCGGGCCATCACCTCGACCTTCGACCTGCGCCCGGCCGCGATCATCGACGACCTCGACCTGCTCCGGCCGATCTACGCCCGCACCGCGGCCTACGGCCACTTCGGCCGGACCGGCGGCGACGACGGCGGCTTCACCTGGGAGCGGACGGACCGCGTCGAGGCCCTGCAGCGCGCCGTCCGCGCCTAGGGCGTGTCCCGCTGATGCGGGTAGCCATAGCGTGACGGCGCGGAGGGCCGCCACCAGGTAGGGACCCTCGACGAACGCCCGGCCGAGGAGCTCGCGAGCACCGCCCAGGTGTTGGGGATGAAGGTCACGGACTACGGGGGTCACGCTCACAGCGGGGCGACGGGGTCCGGCCAGGCGTGGGTATGTCGGCGGGGTGCGATAGAAACGTGGCCATGACGCAGGAGGACCGGGTGCCCGCCCAGGGGACCGTGGAGGCCGCGACGGGCGAGCAGCTGGCGCTCGTGCGGGCGCGCGTGCGCGGTGACCGGTCCCTGCCGCCGGCCGGGGGCACCACGCAGGGCGACCCGATCGCCGAGGTCCTCGTCGACCTGCCTCTGGCGCACCTCGACCGCCCCTTCGAGTACTCCGTCCCCGACGAGCTGGCCGCGACGGCCGTGCCCGGTGCGAGGGTGCGGGTCCGCTTCGCCGGTCAGGACGTCGACGGCTTCGTGATCGCCCGCAAGGAGCAGCCCGAGCACCAGGGGCGTCTCGCGCCCCTGCGGCGGGTGGTCAGCCCCGAGCCGGTGCTCACCCCGGCCGTCCTGGACACCTGCCGCGAGGTGGCCAGGGCCCGCGCCGGGACGGTGTCCGACGTCCTGCGCCTCGCCGTCCCCCCACGGCACGCGACGGCCGAGCGCAACCTGTCCGGCGAGCCGGCGCCGACGCCACCACGGCCCGACCCCGGGCCGTGGGGGGAGCTGCGCTCGGGCGATGCCTTCCTGCGGCACCTGGCGGAGGGTCGCTCGCCCCACGCCTGCTGGCAGGCGACGCCCAGCGGTGGGGACCCGGAGCGCGACTGGCCGCACCTGCTGGCGGTGGCGGCGGCCACCACGCTGTCCTCGGGACGTGGGGCGCTGCTCGTCGTGCCCGACCACCGCGACGTCGACCGGGTCGACGCGGCGCTGACGGCGGTGCTGGGCAAGGGCTCGCACGTGCGCCTCACCGCGGCGCAGGGCCCGCAGGCGCGCTACACGGCCTGGCTCAAGGTGCTGCGCGGGCACGTTCGCTGCGTCGTGGGCACCCGCGCCGCGATGTTCGCGCCGGTCCAGGACCTGGGGCTGGTGTCCTGGTGGGACGACGGGGACGACCTCCTCGCCGAGCCGCGGGCGCCCTACCCGCACGTGCGCGACGTGCTGCTGGCGCGGGCCCGTCGCGAGGGGGCCGCCGCCCTGGCCGGGGGCTTCGCCCGCTCGGTCGAGGTGCAGCGCCTGGTCGAGGCCGGCGCGATGCCGGTCGTGGCGGCCGACCCCGTCGCGCTCCGCCGGGCGGCTCCGCGCGTGGTGCCCGCGGGCGAGGGCCACGAGCAGGAGCGCGACGCGGCGGCGGCGAGCGCGCACCTGCCCTCGCTGGCCTGGCGGACGGCCAAGAAGGCCCTCGACTCCGGGCCCGTGCTGGTGCAGGTGCCGCGTCGTGGCTACGCACCCTCCCTGTCCTGCCAGGACTGTCGTGCCCCGGCTCGCTGCCCGGTCTGCCACGGCCCGCTCGGCCTCGGCGGCCGCGACGCGGCGCCCCGGTGCCGCTGGTGCGGGGCGACGGTGGCGCGCTACGAGTGTCCCGAGTGCGAGGGCAGCCGGCTGCGGTCGTCCGTGGTGGGGGCGAGGCGCACCGCCGAGGAGCTCGGCCGGGCCTTTCCCGGGGTGCCGGTCATCACGTCCGGCTCGGGCGAGGTCGTGGGCCGGGTCGGGTCGCGGCCCGCGCTGGTGATCGCCACGCCCGGCGCCGAGCCGGTCGCCGAGTCAGGCTATGCCGCCGTCCTGCTCCTGGACGCCTGGGCGAGCCTGGACCGCCCCGACCTGGACGCGTCCCTGGAGGCGCTGCGGCGCTGGCTGCTGGCGAGCGGCCGCTTCAGCGCTGTCACCGCGCCCGGGTCCCGCCTGCGGGGCTGGCGCGGCACGACGCCACTCCGCTCGGCGGGATGCCAGGCCGGCGGAGGGCGCACGGCCCCGGC
>ERZ501016.95-NODE-95-length-41281-cov-16.150827_pt1 | contig 41281 bp, 33 predicted proteins | sample MGYA00248889_ERZ501016 | MGnify/ENA primary metagenome ERZ501016 (study PRJEB25958, sample SAMN03398594) | human skin metagenome | study: EMG produced TPA metagenomics assembly of the Human Skin Microbiome Metagenome (human skin metagenome) data set. | reverse complement strand
CTGGCGTCGAGCTCGTCCGGCCCGAGCGCCGACCGGACCTCGCGCAGCCGCGCCGCGAGAGCCGCCCCGTCGGCGGGGCGCTCACCGGCGTCGCGGTGGGTGGCCCAGGCGATCACCTCGTCCAGCACGGCCGGCACGCTGGGGACGGCCTCGCTGGGCGCGGGGATGCTGCCGTGCACGTGCTGGTAGGCCACGTGGATCGGGGACTCGCCCTCGTAGGCCTTCTGCCCCGTCAGCAGCTCGTAGAGGACGAGGCCGGTGGCGTAGACGTCGCTGCGGGCGTCGGCGATGCCCCGCTCGACCTGCTCGGGGGACAGGTAGGACACGGTCCCGAGGATCGTGCTGCTGGCGGCGGTGACGGTCTGGGCGGTGACGGCCCGCGCCAGACCGAAGTCCGCCACCTTGACGCGGCCGTCGTCGCGGATGATGACGTTCTCGGGCTTGACGTCCCGGTGGATGATGCCCGCCTGGTGGGCCACCCCGAGTGCCTCGGCCAGCGGCACCACGAGGTCCAGGGCCGCGCGCACCGTCAGGGGCGCCTCGGCGTGGACGACCTCGCGCAGGGTGCGCCCGGGCACGAGCTCCATGACGAGGAACATATCGTCGTGGTCGACGCCCTGGTCGAACACCGCGACGATGCGGGGGTCGTTGAGGCGGGCCGCGGACCGGGCCTCGCGCTGGAACCTCGAGGCGAAGGACTCGTCGTCGGTCAGGCCCCTCCGCAAGATCTTGACGGCGACCTCACGGTCGAGGCGCTCGTCGAGGCCCTCCCACACGGACGCCATGCCTCCGTCGGCGATGTGCCGGACCAGGCGGTAGCGCCCGTCCAGCACCCGTCCCGGGGCGGTGAGGTCGGTGGGGCGAGGCACCGTCCGATCCTAGGCGGGGGAGCCGCCGCGGCCTCACATCCGGGACCGGTGTGCCTTGACCGAGGCGACGTAGCGCCGCGTCTCGCGGTACATCCCGCGCTGCGTCACCGAGGGGAGACCCTGGTAGTAGGCGCCGATCGCGGCGTCCTCGCTCCCGGCGGTCGCCTGCAGCTGCTTGAGGATGACCACGCCGGCCGTCACGTTGTCGCGGGCGTCGCCGAGATCGAGGCGCCGCCCCGCGAGGGCGGAGGCCCATCGGGCGTTGGCGGGCATCACCTGCATCGCGCCGCGGGCGCCGACGTGGGACGTGACGTCCTGGCGCCACCCGGACTCCTGGAGCCCCACGGCGAGGGCGAGGCGGCGGTCGACGCCGTGCTCGGCGGCCACCTGCTCGATGAGGGCGCGGACCTGGGCCTGCTGCGCGGCCCGCGAGGTGGTCGGGGCGGGCCTCGGCGTGGCTGCCGCACGGCGTGCCGCGGTCGGCGGCGCCGGCGCTGCTGCCTGGACGCGCCTGATCGGCGCGCTCGTCGTCGGGGCGGCGGCCTTGGTCGCGGACGCGGCGCCGGGGACGGGGATCACGAGCCGCTGGCCCGGGTGGATGCGTCGTCCCCCGGCGGGAAGGGCGTTGGCCGCGACGACGGCCTGCACCGTGGTGCCGGCACGACGGGCGATGGTGTACGTCGAGTCGCCACGGCGGACGACGTAGTCCCCCGCGGCCACGGTGCCGGCGGCGGGAGAGCTGCCGGTGACGGGGGCGGCGGCCGGCGGGGTGGTCGAGGCGGTGCTGGGGACGACCGCGGCGGCGATCGTGACGGCGGCGATTCCGGCGATGAGGGGCATCGGGGGGTCCTTGCGGTCGGTGGGTCCGGGTCAGGAGGCTGCTCGGGTCGTCCCCTGCCTGCTGGGCGGCGACGGGCCGCGGCACGTTGAACGATCCATCACTCACCAGTGAAGCACGGTCACCCGGATGGCGCACCCGTGCGCGTCGACCTGAGCGCATGGCACCCTAGGGGACGTGAGTCGCTCCGCAGCCCCTGACCAGGTCCTCCTCGCCCGCCTCGACGAGCTCGTTCCCGGATGGGTCACCGTGCCCGACGTGGCCGAGACGTGCGCCGTCCCGCTGTCGACGGTCCGGTCGTGGCTCGCAGAGGGCGAGCTCGCCTCGGTGCGCCGCGGCGAGCGCAGGGTCGTCAGCGTCCCCTCGACCTTCCTGCAGGACGGCGCTCCGCTGCACCTGCTGCGCGGCACGCTCTCGGTGCTGCACGACTCCGGGCTCAGCGACGCCGAGGCGATCGCCTGGCTCCACGAGCCCGACGACACGCTGCGCACCGGCACCCCGGTCGGCGACCTGCGCGCGGGGCACCGCACCGAGATCCGCCGCCGGGCCCAGGAGCTGGCCTTCTGAGGGTGCCCCGGCGCTGCGGGCACCTCCCGGCATACGGCTGAGGACCGGCGGCCGGTCGCGACCCCGTCAGCTGGTGCGGGTCGTGGCGTAGGCCGCGAGCTCGACGAGGACCTGCCGACCCTCGTCGAGCAGGGCTGCGGTGTCGTCGAGCCGCTCCAGGCCCTGCTGCACGAGCCGGTCGATGTCGCGCTCCACGGCGTCGACCGCCCCCGCGGCGAGGATCGTCTCGCACATCCAGGCCACCGTCTCGTCGTCGACGGCGGCGTCGCCGAGATGGCGGGCGAACCTCGCCGCGCGCTCCTCGTCGAGGGCGGCCAGGGTGTGCGCCACGAGGACGGTGTGCTTGCCCTCGCGCAGGTCGTCGCCGGCGGGCTTGCCGGTCGTCACCGGGTCCCCGAAGACGCCGAGCAGGTCGTCGCGCAGCTGGAAGGCCTGCCCCACCGCCAGCCCGAACTCGCCCAGCTTCTTGAGGTCGCCCTGCTTGGCGCCCGCGGCGGCCGCCCCGATGACCAGGGGGTGCTCGATGGAGTACTTCGCGCTCTTGTAGGTGATGACGCGGTGCGCCAGCCGCAGCCGCTGCTCGGTCGTGAGGTGGTCCCAGCCGCGCGCCGCCTCGAGGACGTCCAGGAACTGCCCGCCCATGAGCTGGGTCCGCATCTCGTCGAACACCGGCCGCGCGCCCTGCAGCTCGTGCCGGCTCAGGCCGGAGCCCGCGAACATCGAGTCGGTCCAGGTCAGGCAGAGGTCGCCGGCGAGGATGGCCCCGGCCACCCCGAACCGCTCCGACAGGCCCTCCCACCGCTGCTCCGCGTGGTGCGCGGCGAGCCGACGGTGCGCGGACGGCAGGCCGCGCCGGGTGTCGCTGTCGTCCATGACGTCGTCGTGGATCAGCGCGGCGGCCTGGAAGAGCTCCATGGCGGCGGCCGCCCGCACGATGGCCTCGTTGTCATCGCCCCCGGCGGCGCGGTAGCCCCAGTAGCAGAAGGCGGCGCGCAGCCGCTTGCCCCCGCGGAGCAGGTCCGCGATCGCGTCGACGAGCAGTCGGGTGTCGCGGCCCACGGGCGCGAGCTGGGACGTGCGCAGGGCGATCTCTTCGTCGATCTCGGCCTGGACCCGGTGACGCAGCTGCGCCAGGTCGACGATCTCGGTCCCTGCGGTGGTCATCCCGGCATCCTCCGTCGGTGCGGCCCTGCGGCGCGGTGGGTACGGCGACACGGGGGTGCCCACATGTCGGTGCAGCCCGAGCCTACGCGGTCGGCTCACCTAGAGTCGCGGCCATGGCACCGGGCTCGTCCTTCCTCGCTCCTCGCGACCTCTCCGGCATCTCCATCCCGGACATGCTGCGGGCCGAGGGGACGAGCTTCAGCTTCGAGTTCTTCCCGCCCAAGGACGACGAGTCCGAGCAGGTGCTGTGGGAGGCGGTCCGCCACCTGGAGAAGAAGCGCCCGTCCTTCGTGTCGGTGACCTACGGCGCCGGGGGATCCACCCGCGACCGCACGGTGCGGGTGACCCGGCGCATCGCGGAGGAGACGACCCTGCTGCCCATGGCGCACCTGACCTGCGTCGCCTCCTCGCGGGCCGAGCTGCGCAGCGTCGTCGGGGCGTATGCCGACGCCGGGATCCGCAACGTCATGGTGCTGCGCGGTGACCCCGCGGGCGGCCTCGGCGCCCCCTGGGTGGCCCATCCCGAGGGGCTGGACCACGCCGACCAGCTGGTGGCCCTGGTCCGTGACCTGGGCGGCTTCACGGTGGGGGTGGCGGCGTTCCCCGACAAGCATCCCGAGTCGGCCTCGCTCGAGCAGGACGCCGACGTGCTCGTCGCCAAGCAGCGGGCCGGCGCGGACTTCGCCGTGACGCAGATGGTCTTCGACGTCGACAACTACCTGCGGCTGCGGGACATGGTGACGTCCCGCGGCGGCACCCTCCCGATCATCCCCGGCCTGATGCCCATCACGTCGGCCAGGCAGGTCGCGCGCATGGCGGAGCTGTCGGGATCGGCCCTGCCCGTCGCCGTGACGTCCCGGCTGGAGGCGGTCGGTGACGACGCCGAGGCCGTGCGCGAGGTGGGGGTCGAGATCGCGACCGAGCACGCCGCCCGGCTCATGGCCGAGGGCGCTCCGGGGCTGCACTTCTACACGATGAACCGGTCGACCGCGACGCTCGAGGTCTTTGCCAACCTGGGGCACTGACCTAGGAGGGGTCTGCCCTTCCGGCGCCGGTGCCCCAGTCGTCGTACCTCCGCTTGAGCCGGGCGATGCGGCGCAGCAGCCAGACCACGGCGACGATGCCGGCGAGCAGCAGGACGCCGGCGACGGCCGCGGCGGCCCAGGGGTGCTCGGTGGCCAGGGTCATCACCCCGATGACGGCGACGTCCTCCGCCGAGGAGATCGCGACATTGCTGACCGGCTCCGGCGAGGCGTTGACCCCCGCGCGGATCCCGGCCTTGACGCCGTGGCTCGCCAGGGCGCTGAAGCCACCGGTCGCGGCGGCGAAGGCCTGCTCCAGACCCGACCCCTCGTGCCCGGCCAGGAGGTAGCCGAGGGTCGCTCCCACAGCGGGGCGCACGAAGGTGTGCACGCCGTCCCACACGGAGTCGAGGTAGGGGATCTTGTCGGCGAACATCTCCAGCAGGAACAGCACCGCGGCGGCGACCAGCACGTCCGTGCGGGTCAGCACGTGCGGGACCAGGTCGATCGAGAAGAACCGCCCGGCCAGGCCCATGACGAGCACCACCGCGTAGGCGTTGATGCCGCTCGCCCAGCCGCTGGTGAAGACCATCGGCAGCAGCTCGGTCCCCATGCGTCCTCCTGCATGCTCGGTGCTCGTGATGGCTCGGTGCTCGTGATTGCTCGTGCTCGTGCGTGATGTCGTCGGCGACGCCCCACCGTATCCGGTCCGGGTCCCGCCGGAGGGGGATTCGAGCGTAGTCGGGAAGGACTGACCAGCGCCGATGCGCAAGTGGGTGACAGGGGGGTGGGGTCTGTCGGTGGTCGGCCCTAGAGTTCTCTTCATCGAACACATGTTCGGTCAGGTGGGTCGGTTGTTCGAAGGAGGAGCGGTCATGAGGCGGTGCGAGGACACCATCGAGGTCAGGTACGAGCTCAGGCAGGAGGGCCGGCCGGTGCAGTTCATCTGGCGGGGGCGCCTCTACGACGTGCGCTCGGTCGTCGACCACTGGCGCGAGCGTCGCCCCTGGTGGCGCGAGGTGCCCGACACCCGGTCCATCACCCCCGCCGACCTCGAGGAGGAGGTCTGGCGGGTCGAGGCGGCCCCCGGCCGCTCCGGCTCCCTCGGCGTCTACGACCTGGCGGTGCGCGGCTCGCGCTGGCAGCTCGTCCGGCTCTCCGACTAAGCCCCTTCCCACCTCTGCGGCCGGCCCTCCCGGCCGGCTCTCCCCGACCAGACCGTATGACGAAAGCAGGTGCACGATGACCGCCACGATCGCCACGAGCACGCGGCCGCCGCTGACGACGGCGACGCTCGACCTGCTCGACCGCGCCTACGTCGCCCTCGCCGAGGCGACCTGCGCGGGCACGACCGCCGACCGCTACGTCGCGGCGCACCTGTCGGGCCTGCGCGCCGGCGCGGCGCTGCTCGCCACCAGGGGACCGGTGCCGGGCCGGGGGCGGCCCCGCAGCGTGTGGGAGCTGCTGCCGGCCGCCGCACCCGAGCTGGGGGAGTGGGCCGCGTTCTACGCCGCGTCGGCGAGCCGCCGCGCGGTCGCCGAGCGGGGCGGCCACGTCTCGGCGCGCGAGGCCGACGACCTGGTCCGGGCCTCGGAGACCTTCCTCGCCCTGGTCGAGTCCGCCCTCGGGGCCCCACCGCACGCGCCGCTGCCGTCCCTGCAGGTGGTCACCGGTGGCCGATGACTTCGTCCACCTGCATGTGGCGTCCGGCTGCTCCCTGCGCTACGGCACCACTCCGCCGGCCGACCTGGTCGACCTTGCCGCGGGGCACGGGCAGGGCGCGCTGGCGCTGACCGACCGCGATGGTCTCTACGGCGCCGTGAAGTTCGCCCAGGCCTGCCTGGCCCGGGGCGTCGACCCGATCCTCGGGTCCGACCTCGCGCTGGGCGAGGTCGCCGGGCAGCGCATCCGGCCGGTGGGTCGCACCCCGGTGCGTGGCGGTGCCGTCGTGGACCCGAGGCTGCCCCGGGTCACCGTGCTCGCCCGGGGGCGATCCCGGGTCGAGCAGGGGCGCGGCTGGGCGCGGCTGTGCCGACTGGTGTCGGCGACCCACCTGGCGGGCGAGCGGGGCGAGCCGGTGACGAGCCGCGTGCTGGTGGCCGAGCACGCCGACGCCCTCACGGTGCTGGTCGGACCGGACTCCGACGTGGGCCGAGCGATCCTGCGAGGTCGGTCCGACCAGGCTCGGCAGCTGCTGGAGCGGTGGCGGCACGCGCTGCCCGGGGACGCGCTCGTCGTCGAGGTCGTCCTGCACGAGGGGCCACCGGGATCCGTGGGCAGCCGCCGCCAGGCGGCCGCTCTGCTCGCGCTCGCCGACGAGGTCGGGGTCCCCGCCGTGCTGACCGCCGCCGTGCGCCACGGCCGCCCCGACGACGCGGTGACGGCCGACGTCCTGGACGCCGCCCGCCGCCTGGTCGCCCTGGACACCCGGCACCTCGACCGGGTGACCACGCTCGGCCACCTCGCCTCCACCCCGGACATGCTCGCCCTGGCCCGCCAGGCGTGCGGCGGGGACCGGGCTCGTGCCGACGAGCTGGTGCGCGCCACGCTGCGGGTGGCCGACGACTGCCGGCTCGACGCGCGCCGCGACCTCGGGATCGGGTCCGTGCAGCTGCCCGAGCCCGGCATCCTCGGCATACGGCCCGGGCAGTCCCCCCAGGCCGTCCTGGACGAGCGCTGCCGAGGTGCGCTGCTGACCCGCTATCCCGACGCGGGCGACAGCGAGCGCAGGGCCATCGAGTCCAGGCTCGACGACGAGCTGGGGGTCGTCGCCGGCCTCGGCTACCCGACCTACTTCCTCACCGTCGCGACCGTGTGCGACCTGATCCGCGAGATGGACGGCCGGGTCGCGGCGCGCGGGTCGGGCGCCGGCAGCCTGGTCAACTACCTGCTCGGGATCAGCGGCGTCGACCCGATCCGCCACGACCTGCTGATGGAGCGCTTCTGCTCGCCGCTGCGGGCGCAGCTGCCCGACATCGACATCGACGTGGAGTCCGACCGGCGCACCGCCATCTACGAGCGCATCCTGCAGCGCTTCGGCGGCGACCGGGTGACCTGCGTGTCGATGATGGACACCTATCGGGTGCGCCATGCCGTCCGCGACGTCGGGGGAGCGCTCGGCATGCCCCCGATCGAGGTCGACGCGATCGCCAAGGCCTTTCCCCACATCCGCGCCCGGGACGCCCGCAACGCCATCGCGGACCTGCCCGAGCTGCGGGCCAGCGGCCTGGACGCGCCACGGCTGCAGACCTTCTTCGACCTCGTGGAGCGGGTCGACGGGTTGCCCCGGCACGTCGCCCTGCACCCGTGCGGGGTGGTGCTGTCCAACTCCGGGTTGCTGGACCGCACGCCGGTCGAGGCCAGCTGGCTGGGCTTCCCCATGAGCCACTTCGACAAGGACGACGTCGAGGCCATGGGACTGCTCAAGCTCGACGTCCTCGGCATCCGCATGCAGTCCTCGATGGCGCACGCCGTGGCCGAGGTCGAGCGGGTCGACGGGATCCGCATCGACCTGGACGACCAGGCCCAGGTGCCGCTGGACGACGAGGCGACCTTCCGCCTGATCCGGAGCGCCCACACCCTCGGCTGCTTCCAGATCGAGTCGCCCGGGCAGCGCGAGCTCATCGGCAAGTTCGGGCCGGAGAGCTTCGACGACATCATCATCGACATCTCGCTGTTCCGTCCGGGACCGGTCAAGTCCGACATGATCACCCCCTTCCTGCGGGCCCGTCAGGGCTGGTCGGAGCCGGACCACCTGCACGAGACCCTCGTGCCCGCGTTGCGCGAGACCGCGGGCGTCGTGGTCTTTCACGAGCAGGTGCTCCGCATCGTCGCCGAGACGGCGGGCGTGACGCTCGCCGAGGCGGACGAGGTCCGCCGCGCCATGGGATCCCCTGAAGGTCAGGTCGAGGTCGAGGCCTGGTGGCGCCCGGCAGCGGCGGCACGCGGCTACTCCCCGGACGACGTCGACCGCATCTGGGCCGTCCTCAAGGCCTTCGCGTCGTTCGGCTTCTGCAAGGCGCACGCGGCGGCCTTCGCCCTGCCGACCTACCAGTCCGCGTGGCTCAAGACCCACCACCCGGCGGCCTTCCTCGCCGGGGTGCTCACCCACGACCCGGGGATGTACCCCAAGCGACTGATCCTCGACGATGCCCGCAACCTCGGCATCGCGGTCCTCGGCCTGGACGTCAACGCCTCCGACGACACCTACCGCGTCGAGAAGGTCGCGCCCTGGGAGGAGCCTCCACCGCAGATCCTCGACCAGCAGACCCGCTCCCGGCCCGTCCACCCCGACCTGCCCGACGGGCGGGCCTACGGCATCCGGCTGTCCCTGTCGGACGTCAAGGGCATCAGCGAGGCCGAGGTGCAGCGCCTGGTCGCCGGCCGGCCCTACGTCACGCTGGCCGATGTGTGGAACCGCGCCCAGCCCTCGCGTCCTGTCCTCGAGCGGCTGGTGATGGCCGGGGCGCTCGACTCGCTCTACGGCCTGTCGGGCCACCGGGCGGTCGCCGGGCTCGGCCGTCGCGGCAAGGTCACCCGCCGGGACCTGCTCCTGCACGTGGCCGAGCTCGAGCGCTACAGCCGGGCCACGGCGCGCAGGGCGCCGCGTGGTCGCCGGGGGAGCGCACCCACGGTCCCCGACCGACAGGCCGCCTACCCGCAGCGCGCCGACCTGAGGCTCGCCGCGCCGGACGTGCGCTCCGCCGCTGCGCGCCAGTCCCGGCAGCACGCTCCCGTCGTCCCGGCCGGGCAGCAACCCGTCCAGCTGTCCCTCGACCTCGGGGACGAGCCCACGCTGACCGTGGGCAGCGGTCTGCCCGAGATGACCCAGACCGAGCGGGTGCGCGCCGAGCTCGACGTGCTGGGGCTCGACGCGACCGCGCACGTCCTCGAGCCCTACGCCCCTATGCTGCAGGCCCTGGGCGTCGTGCGGTCCGCGGACCTCCTGGGGTGCCGCAGCCGTGCCGTCGTGCACGTCGCCGGTGTCAAGGTCGCCACCCAGACCCCACCGGTCCGCTCGGGGCGGCGAGTCGTCTTCCTCACGCTCGACGACACGACCGGGCCGGTCGATGCGACCTTCTTCGAGGACGTCCAGGGGCCCTACGCCGCCACCGTCTTCCACTCCTGGATGCTGCTCGTGCGGGGCGAGGTGCGCCGCACCGGTCCCCGGGGGATCTCGCTGCGGGCGACCGGCTGCTGGGAGCTCGGGGCGCTGTGGGAGGCCTGGCTGCAGGACGGGCCGCGGGGCGTGCACGACCTGCTCGCCCGCGTCGACGCCGAGGCCCGGGAGCTCGCCGCCGAGGCCGAGCGGGCCACCGGCACGGCCGGACCCCACCCGCGCCGGGTCCTGCGCCACGCGTCGGGGTTCGAGCAGTCGCCCTATGCCGACATCCGGCCTGCGGGGGGCGACCAGGGCGAGGCCCACCGCACGCCGCCGCGCAAGCTGTGGCACTCCAGCCCGGGCAGCTCGGGGCACTAGGGTGGACGAGACGGCGCGTCCGCGCGCACCCCGCCCCGAAGGAGCCCTCCGATGCCCGACCACGCGGACCGTCCCGCGGCCCGTCGCTCCCGCGGTGCCGGGGTCGAGACCAACCTGCGCACCGCCGCGGTGTGGGAGGCCGTCCAGTCCGTCGCGGACGACCTGTCGGCCCAGCTCGACCGTCCGCTGCGGGTCCTCGACCTCGGCGGTGGGACCGGTGGCGTCGCCGTCGCGCTCGGTGGGCTCGGGCACGAGGTCACCGTCGTCGACCCCAGCCCCGACGCCCTGGCCGCCCTCGGCCGTCGCGCCCGCGAGGCCGGCATCGCCGACCGCGTCCGTGGTGTCCAGGGTGACGCCAGCACGCTGCGGGAGGTGCACGAGGTCGGCACGGCAGACCTGGTGTGCTGCCACGGGGTCCTGGAGTTCGTCGACGACCCGAGCGACTCCCTCGCCCAGATCAGTGCCGCCCTCACCCCCCACGGCGTCCTCAGCCTGGTCGTCGCCCAGCGGCTGGCCGTCGTGCTCGCGCGCGCCATCGCGGGGCAGTTCGGGCAGGCCCAGCACGCCCTCACCACGCCCGAGGGCACCTGGGGGGCCGCCGACCCCCTGCCCCGCCGGTTCGACCTGTCCTCCGTCTCGGCCCTCGTCGAGGCCGCGGGCCTGGAGATCATCGACACCCACGGCGTCCGCATCTTCAGCGACCTCGTCCCGTCGGCCCTGGTGGACTCCGAGGCCGACCGGATGGCGCTGCTGGACCTCGAGCGCGCGGCCGCGAGCCACCCAGACTTCGCGATCCTCGCGCAGCTCGGCGCGGCGCTGCACGTCATCGCCGCACGGCACTGAGGCGGGCGCGCCGTGAGCCGGCGACAGTTCCGCCTTGACGACCCAGAGGCACAGCCCGGGGACCTGGACGACACCGGCTGCCACATCCTGCACGTCGACATGGACGCCTTCTACGCCTCCGTCACCCTGCTTGAGCACCCCGACCTCGTCGGCACGCCGGTGATCATCGGTGGGGGCACGCGCGGGGTGGTGCTGTCGGCGACCTACGAGGCGCGACGCTACGGCGTCGCGTCGGCGATGCCGATGGCCCGGGCGCGGCGGCTGTGCCCCCAGGCGACCGTCCTGCGGCCCGACCACCAGCGCTACGCGGAGGTGTCTCGGGGCGTCATGGCCGTGTTCCGTTCGGTCACGCCCCTCGTCGAGCCCCTCTCGGTCGACGAGGCCTTCCTCGACGTTTCGGGATCCCTGCGCACCCACGGTCGCCCCACGCGGATCGCCCACCAGGTCCGCGACGCCGTCACCGACGAGCAGGGCATCACCTGCTCGGTCGGCGTCGCCCCCACCAAGTTCGTCGCCAAGCTCGCCTCCGGCCTCGCCAAGCCCGACGGGCTGCGCGTCGTGCCGGTCGAGGACGTCGTGGCGACGCTGCACCAGCTGCCGGTCGCGGCCCTCTGGGGCGTCGGTGACCGGACCGAGGAGACGCTGCTGCGCCTCGGGCTGCGGTCGGTGGCCGACATCGCCCACACCCCGGTCGCGACCCTGCAGCGTGCCCTCGGCCCGGCCATGGGCGCCTCGCTCCACGAGCTGGCCTGGGGTCGTGACCCGCGCCGCGTCACCCCGGTCCACGTCGACAAGAGCGTGGGCGCCGACGAGACCTTCGGTCACGACATCGACGACCCCGTCGAGATCCACCGCCACCTGCTGGGGCTCGCCGACCGATCCACCGCCCGGCTGCGGTCCCAGGGGATGATGGCGCGCACCGTCTCGATCAAGGTCCGTTTCTCCGACTTCACCACCATCACCCGGGCCAGGACGCTGCGGGAGCACACCGACGTGAGTCAGGACGTCTACCGCACCGCGCGCGACCTGTTCGACGCGCTGGGTCTGCAACGCGCCCGGATCCGCCTCGTCGGGGTGCGGCTCGAGGGGCTCCAGGACGCCGGGCTGGTGCCGCGTCAGGGCCTGCTCGACGAGCGCGAGCACGGCTGGCGGGACGCCGAGCGGGCGGTGGACCGGGCCAGCGCGAGGTTCGGGGCGGGTGCCGTGCGGCCCGCGAGTCTGGTCCGACCTGGGGACGGATCTACCACAACCCCTCGCCGGGATCTATCCTGAAACCATCTTCGTTGAGTCAGACGGAGACCGCCGCGACGATGCTCCTCGTGCCGCCGCGACCCGGTCGCCCACGGACTCACGACCGCACGACCCCGAGGGAGGGGAGCCAGATGCCGCTCTCAGAGCGTGAGCAGGCGCTGCTCGAGCAGATGGAGCAGGCGCTGTATGCCGAGGACCCGCGCTTCGCGGCCCAGCTCGCGAGCGCCAGCTCGGCCCCCGGGCGCCGTCGGCGCTACCTCCTCGGCGCGGTCGGCGTTCTCGCCGGGCTCGGCGTCGTCCTCCTCGGCGTGACGCAGCAGCAGGTGTGGATCGGTGTGCTCGGCTTCCTGATCATGGTGGCGTCCGGGTTCTACGCCCTGGCCACGCCGAGGCGTCGGCTCGGCTCTGTGGGCGGGGACGGCACCGTCCAGCAGCACCAGGGCCGACGCTTCGGCCGTCCCGGTGGGCGGTCGACGGGCGGGCAGGCGGTCGGATCCACCAGGTCGACCCGGGCCGACCGTGCTCCCCGCGTCACGGGACGCGCCCCGCGCACCCAGAGGTCCGGGAGCTTCATGCAGCGCCTGGAGCAGCGCTGGGACGAGCGTCGACAGCGCGGGGAGCTCTGAGCCTCGCCGACCGGCGCCGCAGGCGCTAGGCCCAGACGAGCCCGGCCGCCCAGGACGCGCTGATCAGCAGACCAGTCGAGAGCTCGATGAGCATCGACAGGCCCACCGCCTTGAGCGCGTGCACGGTCGAGGGCCAGGCCGATCCCGTCGAGCCCAGCCGCTGCAGCTCCGACACGAACACCCCGAGCACGAAGCCGCCGACGGCCCCGACGACGGGGATCACGAAGAATCCCACGACGGCCACGAGCACGCCCGCGACCAGAGATCGGGTCGGGACGCCCCCGGTGCGCAGGCGTCGCCCCGGCAGGACGTACTGCAGGGCCAGGCCCGCGGCATACAGCACCGTGACGAGTACGGCGAGCCACCAGGTCTGGGTGACCACCGCCCACACCAGGACGGCACCCCAGACGAGCAGCAGGCCCGGGAGCACGGGGACCACGATCCCCAGGAGCCCGACGACGACACACAGGGCGAGCAGGACGGTCACGGTGGTGGTCACGCCCTCAGCCTAGAGGCAGCACGACGAGACCCCCGCCGTCGCCGGTCGGGGGTCTCGTCTCGCCGTCCTCGCGGACGGTCGGGATGCGCCGTCAGCTGCTCGACGACGTGTGCAGCCGGTCGGTCTGGTCGTCGATGTCAGCAGCCAGGGGGCGCAGGCGGTCCAGGTGCTCGCGCCCGTGGTGGGCGCAGAACAGCAGCTCACCTCCGGACGCGAGGCGGGCTCGGATGTAGGCCTGTGCGCCACAACGGTCGCAGCGGTCGGCTGCGGTCAGTTCGCTCGGTGCCAGTGCAGTGGTCACGATGGGCCTCTCTTTCACGTCAGTGGGGGTCGCTCCCGGACAGCTGTGGGTGCGGCCTCTACGGCGGTGACAACAGTCAAGCACGCGCATTCGTTCCCACCCGCGCATTTCTCGCTGGGCGGAGCGCCCGCGGGCGTCCCACCGCCCCGGCGAGGGCTCCGTGTGGCGAGCCTGCGAGGGGGTGTCAGACCCGGCGGGTACCCTGCCGAGCGTGTCAGACGCCACCACCCCCGCCAGCACGAGCCCCGACACCTACTCGGCGCGCCACCTCCAGGTCCTCGAGGGGCTGGAGGCCGTCCGCAAGCGGCCGGGGATGTACATCGGGTCCACGGACAGCCGCGGCCTGACGCACTGCCTGTGGGAGATCATCGACAACGCCGTGGACGAGGCGCTCGGCGGCCACTGCGGCCACATCGAGGTCGTCCTCGGGCGGGACGGCTCGGTCGTGGTGCGGGACGACGGGCGGGGCATGCCGGTCGACAAGGAGCCCCGGACGGGGCTGTCCGGGGTCGAGGTGATCTTCACCAAGCTGCACGCCGGCGGCAAGTTCGGTGGGGGATCGTATGCCGCGTCCGGCGGCCTGCACGGCGTCGGCGCGAGCGTCGTCAACGCCTTGTCCAGCCGCCTAGACGTCCAGGTGGACCGGGGGGGCAAGACCTACCAGATGAGCTTCCGGCGGGGAGAGCCCGGCACCTTCGAGGACGGCGCGGCCCCGGGCCCCGACAACGCCTTCACGCCGTTCGAGCAGACCTCGGAGCTGCAGGTCGTCGGCAAGACCAGGCGCGGGGTGACGGGGAGCCGGGTGCGCTACTGGGCCGACCACCAGATCTTCGTCAAGAACGCCTCGCTCGACCGCTCCGACCTGGTGGCCCGGGCCCGGCAGACGGCCTTCCTCGTGCCCGGGCTCGCGATCGCCGTGCGCGACGAGCGGGACCTCGACGGCGAGGGCGTCTACGAGGAGACCTTCCAGAACGACGGCGGGATCAGCGAGTTCGCGGAGTTCCTCGCCTCCGACCCGGCCCTGACCGACGTCTGGCGCCTGCAGGGCAGCGGCGAGTTCACCGAGACGGTGCCGCAGCTGGACGCCCGCGGCCACATGGTGAGCACCGAGATGACGCGCGAGTGCACCGTGGACGTCGCGGTGCGCTGGGGGACCGGTTACGAGACGCGGACCGAGGCCTTCGTCAACATCATCCACACCCACAAGGGCGGCACCCACGTCAGCGGCTTCGAGCAGGCCCTCATGAAGGTCTTTCGCAAGCAGCTCGAGGTCAACGCCCGCCGCCTCAAGGTCGGCACGGACAAGGTCGACAAGGACGACATCCTCGCAGGGCTCACGGCGGTCGTGACGGTGCGCCTGGCGGAGCCGCAGTTCGAGGGGCAGACCAAGGAGGTGCTCGGCACCAGCGCGGTGCGCGCGATCGTGGCGCGCGTGGTCGAGCGCGAGCTGACGGCCCTGCTGACCTCCTCCAAGCGGGGGGAGAAGGCCCAGGCCGCCTTGCTGCTGGAGAAGGTCGTCTCCGAGATGAAGTCGCGGATCTCGGCGCGGCAGCACAAGGAGACCCAGCGCCGCAAGAACGCCCTCGAGACCAGCACCCTGCCCAGCAAGCTGGCCGACTGCCGCAGCAGCGACGTCGACCGCTCCGAGCTGTTCATCGTCGAGGGTGACAGCGCGCTCGGCACCGCCAAGCTGGCCCGCGACTCGGACCACCAGGCCCTGCTGCCGATCCGCGGCAAGATCCTCAACGTCCAGAAGGCCTCCGTGGGCGACATGCTCAAGAATGCCGAGTGCGCGGCCATCATCCAGGTCATCGGCGCCGGCAGCGGGCGCAGCTTCGACCTCGACGCCGCGCGCTACGGCAAGGTGATCGTGATGACGGACGCCGACGTCGACGGCGCCCACATCCGGACCCTGCTGCTGACCTTGTTCTTCCGTTACATGCGCCCCCTCGTCGAGGCGGGCCGGGTGTACGCCGCCGTCCCCCCGCTGCACCGGATCGAGGTCGTCGGTGCGGGCTCGCGCAAGAACGAGCTCATCTACACCTACAACGAGCAGCAGATGCGCACCACGGTCCGGCAGCTGGAGCGCAAGGGCCGCCGGATCAAGCAGCCGATGCAGCGCTACAAGGGCCTCGGCGAGATGGACGCCGACCAGCTGGCCGAGACGACGATGGACCCACGCCAGCGCACGCTGCGGCGGGTGACGCTCGCCGACGCCGAGGCGGCCGAGCGCGTCTTCGAGCTCCTCATGGGCAACGAGGTGGCCCCCCGCAAGGACTTCATCGTCGACTCCGCCCATTCCCTCGACGCGGAGCGCATCGACGCCTGAGCCGCCCGACGGTCACGATCTGGGCGCCGATCTGCCCGCGCCGGGCCCTCCGGGGTGGACGAAACCGTCTCCGTCGGTGATCGTCTCAGCCATGAGTGACAACGACACCTCGCCGATGACCGGCACGGCGGAGCCCAGCGCCGGCGACGGCAAGCCCGAGCTGCACCGGGCGATCGGACCCGGCCTCCTGCTGCTGTTCATCGTCGGTGACATCCTCGGCACCGGCGTCTACGCGTTGACGGGCAAGGTGGCCAAGGAGGTCGGCGGCGCGGTCTGGCTGCCGTTCCTGTGCGCCTTCGTCGTCGCGATGCTCACCGCCTTCAGCTATCTCGAGCTGGTGACGAAGTACCCCCGGGCGGGTGGGGCGGCGGTCTACACCCACAAGGCCTTCGGGGTGCACTTCCTCACCTTCCTGGTCTGCTTCACCGTCATGTGCTCGGGCCTGACCTCCGCCTCCAGCGCCGCGCAGGCCTTCGCCGGCAACCTCAACAAGGCGGCGCACCTCGGGTGGCAGTCCGGGGGCACCATGCTCCTGATCGCTGCCCTCGGCTTCATGACCCTCGTGGCCATGATCAACCTGCGCGGCGTGGGCGAGAGCGTCAAGGTCAACGTCGTGCTGACCCTGGTCGAGCTGTCCGGCCTGCTCATCATCATCGCCATCGGCCTGTGGGCGATCATGCAGGGCAAGGGCGACGCCGCGACCCTCACGCAGTTCAACGTCAAGGAGGGCTCCAACGTCTTCACGGCGGTGGCCTCCGCGACGGCGCTGGCGTTCTTCGCGATGGTGGGCTTCGAGGACTCGGTCAACATGGCAGAGGAGACCAAGGACCCCGTCAAGACCTTCCCCAAGATGATGCTCATCGGCCTGTCCATCACGGGCGTGATCTACGTCCTCGTGGCCATCGCCTCGGTCACGCTCGTCAAGCCCGCCGACCTCGGAGAGGGGGAGACTCCCCTGCTCAAGGTCGTGCAGGCCGGTGCCCCGGCCTTCCCCATCGCGATCTTCGCGGTCATCACGATGTTCGCCGTGGCGAACTCGGCCCTGATCAACATGCTGATGGCCTCGCGCCTGCTCTACGGCATGGCGCACGAGGGCGTCCTGCCCGTGACCCTCGGCAAGATCCTCCCCAACCGGCGCACCCCCTGGGTGGCCATCCTGTTCACCACCGTCCTGGCCTTCGGCCTGATCTGGTTCGCCGACCTCAAGGCGCTGGGAGGGACGACCTCCTTCCTGCTCCTCGTCGTCTTCACCATCACCAACATCGCCGTCCTCGTGCTCCGCAAGGACCGCGTCGAGCACCGGCACTTCACGGCCCCGACGGTCATCCCCGTGATCGGAGCGGCCCTGTGCGCCTTCCTCGCCTCTCCGCTGTCCAAGCGGGACCCCAAGGACTACCAGGTCGCCGCCGTCCTGCTGGTCGTCGGCGTCGCGCTGTGGATCCTGCACTGGCTGTCCACCAGGTTCATCGGGACCGGTCGCACCAACCGGCCCGAGCGCGTCGAGGAGCTCGGTGCCTACCACGAGGACCTCAACAAGCAGCGCGAGGGCCACCCCTGGACCTGACCGCCGCCGACAACGATGCACACGCTCGGCTACGGCAGCGTCGCCGCTCGTGCTGGCGGGGTGACGACGGCGGGGTCACGACGGCGGGGTCACGACGGTTCGAGGACGCCCGGCATAGGGTGGGCGGGTGACTCCCGAGCGCCCCGACCCCACCGCCAAGCTGCCCGCGACGGCCTGCTCGCTGTCGTGGGAGGGCGCGGGTCACCCGGTGCGGGGCACGGCCGCGATGGCGGACTTCTGGATCGCCCTCGAGCAGCCCGGCCCCTGGGGCCGGGACGCGTTCACCGAGTCCTGGCTCGACCCCGCGCTGGGGGACCGGCTGGAGGGTGCCTGCGCGCGCGCCGGGGGACGGCTCGTGCTCATCCGGTCGATCGCCGACCACCGGAGGCAGGCCGATGGCGCCCCGCGGCAGGTCTACGTCGCCGGCGACCTGCGCGGCGCCTCGGGCGGCCCGTGGCTGCTCGCCGGCGCCATCGTCGACCCGGCCGACCTGCTCGGCCTTGACCTGCCCGCGCTGGTCGACGGGGGGCCGCAGGACGTGCTGCGGGCGCTGCCCGGCCTGCACCGCACCGACGCCGGCATCCTGCTCGTCTGCACCAACGGCAAGCGCGACGTCTGCTGCGCGGTGCGCGGCCGGCCCGTGGTGCTCCAGGGTGCCCGTCACCGGCCGGGTCAGGTGTGGGAGTGCACCCACACCGGTGGGCACCGGTTCGCCCCCACGGGGATCGCGCTGCCTAGCGGCCACACGATCGCCCGGCTGACCGGGGAGCTGGCGGTGCAGGTGGTTGATGCCGAGGCCCGGGGCGAGCTGTGCCTCGCGGCCCTCGACGCCGCCCACGACCGCGGGCGCAGCCACCTAGAGCTGCCCGTGCAGGCCGCCGAGGCCTGGGTCCGCGAGCGCACCCACGAGACCTCGTTGGCGGCTCTGGCCAGCACCGTGGAGCGGGGCGACGAGTGGGACGCTCAGGTGCGCGTCACGCACGAGGACGGGCGGGTGTGGCGGCTGCGGGTCCACAAGGAGCCGACGGGGGAGCGGCTGCACGACTCGTGCGGCAACGACCCGGCCCCCGCCCACCGGTTCCACGTCGACGAGCAGGACTGACCGAGGTCACTGCGTCGAGGTCTGCACCACGTCGTCGAGGCTGTCCGGGTCGTAGTCGTCGCGGTCCACGACCACCCGCTCGCGCGTCGGTCCGGTGTTGGGCGGCAGGTCGAAGAGCCCCTCGCCCTGGGCCGTCCCGGCGGCGTCGGAGGACGTCGGCGAGGAGGAGGCCGCCGCCCCGGCGCTCACGGGTGAGCCCGTGGGCAGCGGACCGCCGATCCCCGCGATGGGGCCCTTGGCGGGCACGCCGGAGCCGTCCCGCTTGCCGGTCGCCTCGGGCAGCGGGACCGCCACGCCGTTGGGCCCGCAGGCCCGGGCGGGCAGGTCACCGACCCAGGCCAGGATCAGCTGGTCCTGCCCGTGCAGGAAGCGCTGGCACCGGACCCCGCCCGTGGCCCGGCCCTTGACGGGGTACTCGCCGAGCGGGGTGACCTTGATCGAGGGGGTCTGCGTGCCCGGGAGCGCTCCGGCAGTCCCTGCCCCGGTCACGACGACCGACTCCGCGGACGGCTCGACCGCGCCGAACCACAGGGCAGAGGCCTTGGCGGAGAGGCGGATTCCCGCCATACCTCCTGCGGTGCGGCCCTGGGGCCGGACCGCCGAGGCGGGGAAGCGCAGCAGCTGCGCGTCCGTCGTCACGAAGCACAGGTGCTCGTCGCCGGTGCGCAGCTCGACCGCGCCGACCACCCGGTCGCCCGGCTTGAGCGAGATCGCCTCCCACTCCCTGCGGTTGCCGGGGTAGTCCGTCGTCACCCGCTTGACTACGCCCTGCGCCGTCCCCAGCGCGAGGCCGCGGGACTGCGGGGCCAGAGACATGAGCGTCAGCGGCACCTCGTCCTTGCCCAGCTCGACATAGGCCGCGAGCGGCGCGCCGCCGGACAGCGAGGGGGCGCCGTTGGTCGGTGGGAGTGTCGGCAGCTCCAGCGCAGACAGCCGGACCACCCGCCCGGTCGAGGTGACCAGGCCGACCTCGCCCCGTGCCGTCGTCGCCACGGCGGCGACCACCGCGTCGTGCTTGGACCGGCCGCCCTCGTTGGACAGGGCGCTGCCGTCGGCCGTGCGGGCCAGCAGCCCGGTGGCGGACATCAGCACGTGGCAGGGGTCGTCGGCCACCTCCAGCGGCGTCGCCGAGGTCGCGGGGGTGCCCGCGGACTCGAGCAGGACCGTGCGGCGCGGGGTGCCGTGCTGCTTGGCGACCTCGCCGAGCTCGGTGGACACGAGCCGCAGCAGCAGACCCTCGTCGGCCAGGAGCTCGCGCAGCTCGGCGATCTCGCGCTGCAGCTCGTCGCGCTCCTTCTCCAGCTCGATGCGGGAGAACTTGGTGAGGCGCCGCAGCTGCAGGTCCAGGATGTAGGTCGCCTGCGCCTCGGAGAGCTCGAACACGTCCATCAGGCGCGCCCGGGCGATCCCCGCGTCGTCAGAGGTGCGGATGACCTGGATGACCTCGTCGATGTCGAGGATCGCGACGAGCAGGCCCTCGACGAGGTGCAGGCGGTCCTCCTTCTTGCCGAGGCGGAACTGCGAGCGGCGGCGCACCACGTCGGTGCGGAAGTCGACGTAGACGCGCAGCAGGTCCTTGAGCCCCAGAGTCTGCGGCTGGCCCTTCACGAGCGCGACGTTGTTGATGCCGAAGGAGTCCTCCATCGGCGTCAGCTTGTAGAGCTGCTCGAGGACCGCGTCCGGGTTGAAGCCGTTCTTGATCTCGATGACGAGGCGCAGCCCGTGCTTGCGGTCGGTGAGGTCCTTGAAGTCGCTGATGCCCTGGAGCTTCTTGGACTGCACGAGGTCCTTGATCTTGTCGCGGACCTTCTCCGGACCGACCAGGTAGGGCAGCTCGGTGACGACGATGCCCTTCTTGCGGGCGGTGATGCTCTCGACGCGGCAGGTGGCGCGGGTCCTGAAGGTGCCGCGGCCCGTGAGGTAGGCGTCACGGATGCCCTCCAGACCGATGATCCGGCCGCCGCAGGGCAGGTCCGGGCCTGGCACGAACTTCATCAGGTCGTCGAGCGAGCAGTCCGGATGAGCGATGAGGTGGCGCGCAGCGCCGATGACCTCCACCAGGTTGTGCGGCGGCATCTGCGTCGCCATACCGACCGCGATGCCCGAGGCGCCGTTGACGAGGAGGTTGGGGAAGGCCGCCGGCAGGACCCCCGGCTGGGTGAGCTGCTCGTCGTAGTTGGGGACGAAGTCGACGGTGTCCTCGTCAAGACTGCCCAGCATGGCCAGGGCGGCGGGTGCCATCCGGGCCTCGGTGTAGCGGCTCGCGGCCGGCCCGTCGTCGAGGGAGCCGAAGTTGCCGTGCCCGTCGACCAGGGGCAGACGCATGGTGAACGGCTGCGCCTGACGGACGAGGGCGTCGTAGATCGCGGTGTCGCCGTGGGGGTGGTACTTGCCCATGACCTCGCCGACGATGCGGGAGGACTTGACGTGGCCGCGGTCGGGGCGCAGACCCAGCTCGTGCATGCCGTAGAGGATGCGCCGCTGCACCGGCTTGAGGCCGTCGCGGGCGTCCGGCAGCGCGCGGCTGAAGATCACCGAGTAGGAGTACTCCAGGAAGGCCTGCTGCATCTCGTCGGAGACGTCGATGTCGATGATGTTCTCGACGAAGTCGTCGTCCAGGGTGGGAGCGGTGGTGCGGCGCGCCATGCGGGTGCAGTCTCCTTCGTGGGTGGATCCGCTCCATCCTGCCTGTCGGGCACCCCATCAGGTCGTATGGCGCGCCGGGGCCACCGCCTGACGGGGAGACGGCACGAGGCCCGGTGCGCCAAGGGGGTAGCGCACCGGGCCTCACGCCGGCTGGGCCGGCCGATCAGACCGTCAGAGCAGGTCGAGCATGATCGGGTCGGCCAGGTCGAGGACGGCCTGGCGGGCCTTGCGGGCGGAGCGGGCCTTGAGGGCGGCCGTGGCCATCCGCTGGCAGGCCCCGAGCTCGTGCAGGCTGAGCGCGGTGCGCACGGCCGCCAGCTTGGGGGTCGCCATCGACAGGGAGGAGACACCGAGACCGACCAGCACGAGCGCGAGGAGCGGGTCACCGCCGGCCTCGCCGCACACGCCGATCGGCTTGCCCGCCGCCCGGCCGCCCTCGCAGGCCATCTTGACCAGGTCGAGCAGCGGCGGCTGCCACGGGCTCAGCAGGGGCGCCAGCGCGCCCTGCATGCGGTCCGCGGCCATGGTGTACTGCGACAGGTCGTTGGTCCCGAGCGACGCGAAGTCGCACACCTCGAGGATGTCCTTGGCGCGGATCGCCGCCCCCGGGACCTCGATCATGGTGCCGCCCTTGGGTAGTCCCACGGCCTTGACCTGCTGGGCGAACCAGCGGGCCTCCTCGCGGGTGGCCACCATCGGGGCCATGACGCGCACGTCGGCGCCCGTCGCCTGGTAGGCCGCGGCCAGGGCCTGGAGCTGGGTGTCCAGCAGGTCCTGACGCTCGCGCTGGAGCCGCAGGCCGCGCACTCCGAGGGCGGGGTTCTCCTCCTCGCCGAGGTCGGCGAAGGCCAGCGGCTTGTCGGCCCCGGCGTCGAGGGTGCGGACGACCACGCGACGCTCGGGGAAGGCGCGGAAGACCCGGGTGTAGGTCTCCGTCTGCTCCTCCAGCGTGGGCGCGTCCTCGCGGTCGAGGAAGAGGAACTCCGTGCGGAACAGCCCCACGCCCTCGCAGTCCAGCTTGCCGGCCTTCTCGGCGTCCTCGGCGGTGCCGATGTTGGCCAGGAGGGCGACCTTGGTGCCGTCGCGGGTGACGCCGACCCCGCTGACGTTGGACAGGGCGGCGGCCCGGCGGCGGGACCGCTCGGCGAGCTGCTCCTGCTCGTCCTCGGTGGGGTTGACGATGACCTCGCCGACGCCGCCGTCCAGCGCCACGACCGTGCCGGCCGGGATCTCCAGGGCGCCCTGGACCCGCACGACCGCGGGGATGCCCAGCTGGGCGGCGAGGATGGCGGTGTGGCTGGTCGGTCCGCCGGCCTCGGTGACGATCCCGCGCACCTTGTCGATGTCCAGGGTCGCGGTCTCGGCGGGCGCCAGGTCGTTGGCGACCAGGACGCTCGGCTCGTCGAAGTCGGGGACCCCCGGCTCGGGCTCGCCCAGCAGGCGGGCGACCGTGCGGTCCCGGACGTCGCGCAGGTCGGTGACGCGCTCGGCCATGTAGCCGCCGAGCGACTCGAACATCGTGCAGAACTCCTCGACGGCCGCGGTGACGGCGGTCGCGGGACCCTTGCCGGCGTCGAGCTGGGTGTCGATCCCCCCGGCGAGCCCGGGGTCGCGGGCCATCATGACGGTGGCCTGCAGGATCGTGGCGGCCTTGGGGTCGGCCTTGGCGGCCCGCGCCTCGAGGCCGGCGGCAACCTGCTCCATCGTCTCGCGGACGTGGGCCTTGGCCGCCGCCGCGTCGGGGGCGGTGGGCTCGTGGGCTGGTGCCGTGGGAGCCGGCCGGACCTGCACGACAGGGCCGGCCGACGTGCCCACGCTCACACCGATGCCGCTCAGCTGACGGTGCGGGGCGTCGGTCATCGCCGGGTCACTCGTTGTCGAGGTCGCGCTCGAGCAGGGCGACGAGCTCTCCGAGCTTGTCCTCGGCGCCGTCGCCCTCGGCGGAGAGCGTGACGACGTCGCCGTGCTTGGCGCCCAGGGCCATGACGGCCAGGATGCTGCGGGCGTCGACCGGGGTCTGGCCCTCCTTGGCGATCGTGACGGGCAGGCCCGTGGCCGTGGCGGCCTGGACGAACATCGAGGCCGGACGGGCATGCAGGCCGACGGACGACGCGATGGTGACGTTACGAGAAGCCATGAGGATCAGTCCTTCTGGGTGTGCGGTGGTCGGTCGTGGGACTCACCGTATGCCGGGGACGTGGTCCCCGTCATACCGGGCTGGTGCAGGTGGTGCTGTGCTGTGCTGTGCTGGGTCAGGCGGTGACGGCGTCCTGCGCCGCCGACGTGGACGCCACGACCCGGCGGCTCTCGTCGGCGCCCTTGAGCGCGACGACGAGGAGCCCGGTGATGACGGATCCGACGATGACGGACAGGAGGAACATCAGCGGGTTGGTGATCAGCGGCGTGACCCACAGACCGCCGTGCGGGGCGCGGCTGCCGGAGCCGAAGGCCATGATCAGCGCGCCGGCGACGCCGGAGCCGACCATGGACGACAGGATGACGCGCCACGGGTCGGCGGCGGCGAACGGGATGGCGCCCTCAGAGATGAAGGACGCCCCGAGCAGCCAGGAGGCCTTGCCGTTCTCCTGCTCGGCCTTGGTGAAGAGCTTGGGCCGCAGGGCGGTGGCGAGGGCCATGCCCCAAGGGGCGACCATGCCGGCGCCCATGACGGCCGCCATGATCTTGAGCTGGGGAGCGTCGGTGGCGCCCGCCGCCACAGCAGACAGGCCGGTGGTGCCGAAGGTGTAGGCCACCTTGTTGACGGGACCGCCCAGGTCGAAGCCCATCATGAGCCCGAGGATGAGCCCGAGCAGCACCGCGTTGGAGCCGGACATGCTCGTCAGGCCGCTGCTCAGGGCGTCCATCAGACCCTTGATCGGTCGGCCGAGCAGCAGGATCATCGCGCCCGCGGTGATCAGCGTCGACAGCAGCGGGATGACGACGACGGGCATGACGCCGCGGACGCCCTTGTGGACCTTCCAGCCGGAGATCCAGCGGGCCACGAAACCGGCGAGGAAACCGGTCACGATGCCGCCGAGGAAGCCGGCGCCCATGGTGTTGGCGATGAACCCGCCGACGATGCCCGGCACCAGGCCCGGCCGGTCGGCGATGCCGTAGGCGATGAACCCGGACAGGATCGGGACGAGGAAGCCGAAGGCGGCCGCGCCGATGAGGAAGAGCAGCGCCGCCCAGTGCATCCCGGCGCCGGGGTTGAAGGCGTTCTGCAGGACGGTGACCTTGTCGGTGGCTCCCGCCGGGTTGAGGGTGTACATCGACGTGACGTCGATGGCGCCCTGCTTGCCGCCGAAGAGCTGGGCGAGCATGAACCCGAGCGCGATCATGATGCCGCCGGCCGCGACGAACGGGATCATGTAGGACACGCCGGTCATCAGCCACTGGCGGATCTTGGTGCCGGTGCCGACGCGCTCCCCCTCGCGGGCCGGGGTGGCCCCCGCGGCGGCGGTCGTCGTCGCGGCAGCCGCTGCCGGGGCGGTCGAGCCCGCCTGGCCGCGCTCGGCGACCAGGCGCTCGATCTCGGCGATGAGTGCAGGGGAGTCGGACACGGCCCGCTTCACGCCCACGTCCACCGTGGGCTTGCCCGCGAACCGCCCGACGTCCTTGACCTCGAGGTCGTGGGCGAAGATCACGCCGTCGGCCGCGTCGATGACCGACTGGTCGAGCGGCTCGGATCCGGCCGACCCCTGGGTCTCCACGACCATGGTGTGGCCGGCGTCCTTGGCGGCCTGCTCGAGGCCCTCGGCGGCCATGTACGTGTGCGCGATGCCGGTCGGGCAGCTCGTGACGCCGACCAGGGTGAGGGAGCGGGCACCACCGGCGGCGTCGCCCGAGGCAGCACCGGCCGACCCGGCGGGCGACGGCGTACGAGCCTGCTCCGCTGCCTCGACCGCCTGGGCCACCAGCGTCGGGGCGTCGGAGACGGCCCGCTTGACGCCGACGTCGACGGTCGGCTTGCCGGCGAACCGGCCGGCGTCCCTGACCTCGAGGTCGTGGGCGAAGATCACGGCGTCCGCGGCGTCGATGACCGACTGGTCCAGCGGCTCGGAGCCCGCGGACCCCTGGGTCTCGACGACCATCTCGTGCCCGGCCTCGCGCGCCGCCTGCTCGAGGGCCTCGGCGGCCATGTAGGTGTGCGCGATCCCCGTCGGGCAGCTCGTGACCCCGACCAGCCTCACTGCTCGACCTCGGACCGGACGATCTGAACGACCTCGGCCGGGGTGACGGCGTTGCGCAGGGACTCCTTGAACTCGGCGCGCATGAGCTTGCGGGCGAGCATGGCCAGGATCTTGAGGTGGTCCTCGCCGCCGCCCTCGGGCGCCGCGATGAGGAAGATGAGGGTGGCCGGGCCGTCCTCGGACCCCCAGTCGATGCCCTCGCGGGACCGCCCGAAGACCAGCGACGGCTCCGTCACGTGCGTGGACCGGCAGTGGGGGATGCCGATGCCGCCGGGCAGCCCGGTCGCCATCTGCTCCTCGCGCTTGCGCACGTCGTCGAGGAAGCCCTCGAGGTCGGTGACCCGGCCCTCCGACGCCAGGGTCTGGCCGAGGGTCCGGGTGGCCTCGGTGCGGTCCGTGGCACGGAGGTCCAGCACGACCTGCTTCTCGGTGATGAGGGACATGATCTCTCCTTGATGGGGTGGGGTCTGGTGGGCGGCGTCTCAGAGAGACAGGGTGAGGTCGACCGGGTCGCTGACCCTGACGTCGATCCTCGCAACATCCTCGGGAGTCGGCACCTCGGTGCCCGGCAGGCACACCGCGGCGGACCCGAAGGCGACGGCGGTGCGCAGCGCGACCGACGGGGCGTCGCCCCGGCTGAGCGCGTGGAGGTAGCCCGCGAGCAGGGAGTCGCCGGCGCCGACGGTGGACAGCGGGTGGGTGATCGTCGCGGCGGCGTGGGCGACCTCGTCCGGGGTCACCAGCAGGGCGCCCTTGCTGCCGAGGCTGACCACGACGCTGCCGACGCCGCCGGCGATCAGGGTGCGGCAGGCGTCGACCACGTCGCCGAGCGTCGCGAGCGGACGGCCGACGAGCTCCTCCAGCTCCTCGTCGTTGGGCTTGATGAGGTCGGGCGAGGCGCCGACCGCCGCCGCCATGGGTGCTCCGCTGGAGTCGATGGCGACCTTGGCGCCCGCCTCGTGGCCGCGGCGCACGAGGTCGACGTAGAACGCGGGGTCCAGTCCCGGGGGCAGGGAGCCGCACCCGACGAGCCAGGCCAGGCCCTGGTCGGCGGCGCGGTCGACAGCCGCGAGCAGCGCCGCGACCTCGTCCTCGGACAGGGCCGGGCCCAGCTCGTTGACCTTGGTGGTGGTGCCGTCCGGCTCGACGATCCCGACGTTGGCGCGGATGCTGCCCGAGATCTCGACAGCCTCCACGGGCAGGGCGATCTCCCGCAGGAGGGTCTGCATGATCTGGCCCTGCGGGCCCCCCACCGGCAGCACCGCGACCGTGTCGGTGCCGTTGACGGCGAGGGCGCGGGAGACGTTGATGCCCTTGCCGCCCGGGTCGAGGCGCGAGTCGGTGGCCCGCTGCACGGCGCCACGCTGCAGCGTCGTCACCGCGATCGTGCGGTCGACGCTGGGGTTGGGTGTCAGGGTCAGGATCACGCGCGGACCACCTCCGGGCCGTGGGCTTCGAGCTCTGCGGCGGTCTCGGGGTCGAGGCCGCTGTCGGTGACGATGGTGTCGACGTCGCTCAGCCGCCCGAACCTCGAGAAGTGGGCGACGCCGATCTTGCTGTGGTCGGCCAGGACCACGACACGCTGGGCGACGGTGACCATGGCGCGCTTGACGGAGGCCTCCGACGGGTCCGGGGTGGTGAGGCCCTCGTCCAGGGTCAGGCCGTTGGTGCCGATGAAGGCGACGTCGACGTGGATGTCGCGCAGGGCGTCCACCGACCAGGAGCCCACGGAGGCGAGGGTCTTGGCCCGTACCCGCCCGCCGAGCAGGTACAGCGCGACGTCCTCGCGGGTGCTGACCACCTGGGCGATGGACAGGGAGTTGGTGACGACGGTCAGCTCGCCCCCCGTCGGCAGCAGGTGAGCGAGGGCCAGCGTCGAGGTGCCGGCGTCGAGCAGGATGCTGCCGTCGACAGGCACCAGCTCACGGGCGCGCTGGGCGATGGCGGACTTCTCGGCGGTCCGCTGCTCGGAGCGCATCTGGGTGGTGGGCTCGAAGGCGAGCTTCTCGATGGCGATCGCCCCGCCGTGGACCCGCCGGACCAGGCCGTGGCGCTCCAGCACCGTCAGGTCGCGCCGGATGGTCTCGGGCGTGACGTCGAGTTCGGCCGCGAGCGCGGCGACCTCGACGCGGGACTGCGAGCGGGATCGCTCGACGATCAGCTGGTGACGCTCGTGCTGGTGCACAGCGACCTCTCCTTCATCGGGCCTGGCCCGCCCGTCGTCGACGACGGGCGAGCTCCGCGGCCCCGCCAGACGGCGACGGCTCCCGGATGCCGCAACGGTAAACCCGGTTGTGTTTGTTATGCCAGAGATGACGCGAACAGACATGGCGAGGTGACGCGTTCTGGCGCGTTCACGCCCGTGGTGCATGTCCGAGCAGACGTGACGGATGTCCGATTCCTACAACGGTGGCGCCGCGCGACGGTGCGCTCGTCTCGTCATACGGGGTTGTCGCCGCCGCTGCGGTCCGCCGCGCTCGGCCCGGCAGGGAACGGTCGCCCGAACGCACCGTCGTGGGCCACCTCCGCCAACGGGCGCCGGCGTCGCGAGGCGCTGCCCGGCGCCCCGCGGTCGCCGCCCGGGTCGGGATGACCCAGGGCCAGCGTCGCCACCAGGCGCCGGTCGGCCGGTATGCCGAAGGCCTCGCGTACGGCGTCGTGACGCCCCCGCGGCACCCCGAAGAACAACCCGCCGAGACCCTCGTCGTGGACCGCGAGCAGCGCCAGCAGGGCCGCCATGCCCGCGTCGACGTCCCAGTAGGGGATGGGCCACCGCTCGGTCGAACGGTCGCCCCACCTCTTGTCGGGCTCGGCGTAGCGGTCCAGGTAGCGCTCCGGGTCGCTGCACACCAGCACCAGGCAGGGAGCCGTCAGCAGGCCGCGCAGCCAGGCGTCCGGCGGCCCGGGGCGGCGGGTCGCCTCCCAGTAGCGGTCGACGTCCGGCCGTCGCGAGAGGACCACGAAGTCCCAGCCCTGGGACCAGCCGGCGCTCGGCGCGTGGGTCGCGTGGGTCAGCGCCCGCACCAGCACGTCCCGCGGCACCGGCCGGTCGGGGTCGAACCGGCGGTGCATCCGGCGGGTGGTGACGAGAGTGCCGTGATCCATCACCAGAGCGTGACACAGTGACCGCGTTGGATCGGCACCCAGCCCATGAGCGGACTGGGACGTCGAAGGGGCATGACCACAGCGACGATCGTCCTCGACGTCTCGGCAGCCACGACGGCATGTCGTGGAGCAAGGTGCAGGTCGCCGGCGCACCCTGAGGCGGGACGTGGGATCCTGACGGCATGAGCGCGCAGCGTGGCAGCCACGGACCTGGCCGGCTCGGTGTCTCCGACCCCAGCTCGTGGGAGGCGGACGTCGTCCTGCGGGACGGGTCGGTGTGCCACCTGCGCCCGATCCGTCCGGACGACCGGGAGCGGGTCCAGGCCTTCCACTCCCGCCAGTCGCCTGAGTCGATCTACCTGCGGTTCTTCGCCCCGATCAAGGAGATCAGCGCCAAGGACCTGACCAGGTTCACCGAGGTCGACCAGGTCGAGCGGGTCGCCCTCGTGGCGACCGTGCGCGACGACATCATCGGGATCGGCCGCTACGACACGATCCGACCCGGCGTGGCCGAGGTGGCCTTCAACATCTCCGACCACTACCAGGGCAAGGGCATCGGCTCGGTGCTGCTGGAGCACCTGGCGGCCATCGGCCAGGAGCTGGGCGTGGAGGAGTTCGTGGCCGACGTCCTCCCGCAGAACCGCAAGATGATGAAGGTCTTCACCGACGCGGGCTACGAGGTCAAGCACTACTTCGACGACGGCGTCATCGCCGTCACCTTCCAGATCCGGCCCACCGTGCGTTCCGAGCTCGTGCGGCTGTCGCGCGAGCACCGCTCCGAGGCGGCCAGCATCCGCACCGTCGTCGAGCCCGCCTCGGTGGTCGTCGTGGGCGCCAGCCCCCGGGTCGAGGCGCTCGGTCACCTGATCCTCGACAACCTGCTGCGGGGCGGCTACACCGGGGGGCTGCACGCCGTCCACCCGACGGCGTCCGAGGTCCTCGGCGTGCCCTGCCACCCCTCCGTGAGCGCCATCGGCGAGCACGTCGATCTGGCCGTGGTGGCCGTCCCGGCGTCGGAGGTGCTGGGCGTCGTCGATGACTGCGCCGCCGCGGGCGTCAAGTCCCTCGTCGTGGCGTCCTCCGGCTTCGCGGAGTCCGGTCCGGAGGGGCGCGAGCGGCAGCAGGAGCTCCTGCAGCACGCCCACGCCAATGGGCTGCGGGTCGTCGGCCCCAACACCATCGGCGTCGCCAACAACGCCCTGCACCTCAACGCCACCGTCGCGCCCCGGCTCCCCAGGCCGGGCACGCTCGGCCTCTTCGCGCAGAGCGGGGCCCTCGGCGTGGCCGTCCTGGACGCCGCGTCACGGCGCAACCTCGGGGTCTCGGTGTTCGCCTCCGCCGGCAACCGCGCCGACGTGTCGGGCAACGACCTCATGCAGTACTTCATCGACGACCCGGGCACCGAGGCGGTGGGCATGCACCTCGAGTCGGTCGGCAACCCCCGCAAGTTCTCCCGTATCGCGCGGCAGCTCGCGGCCTCCAAGCCGGTCATCGTGGTCAAGTCCGGCTACTCCGGCTACTCGGTCCCGCCGGGGCACCCGGTGCGCCCCACCCGCGTGCCCCGGGAGGCCTTCGACGCGATGATGACGCAGGCCGGGGTCATGCGCGTCGAGAACGTCCACCAGCTCTTCGACGTCGCCGCCCTCGTCACCTCCCAGCCGCTGCCCCGCGGTCCGCGGGTGGCGATCGTCGGCAACGCCCACGCCCTCGGGGCACTCACCGCCGACGCGTGCCTGAACCGCGGCCTCCAGGTCACCCACGGGCCGGTCTCGCTGGCCCCCGAGGCGACCGCTGAGGCCTTCGCCGAGGCCCTGCGGGCCGCGCTCGACGACGCGGCCGTCGACGCCGTCCTCACGTGCTTCATCCCCCCGCTCATCACCGCCGACGAGTCGATCGTCAGCACCGTCGCCCAGGTGGCCGACGGCAGCGACAAGCCCGTCCTCGGCACCTTCCTCGGCATGCGCGGGGTCGCGGACCCCCGCACCGGTGAGGGACCCGGCCACGTGGGGGCGGTCCCGGCCTACCCGATGCCCGAGGACGCCGTGCTGGCGCTCGACCAGGCCGTCCGCTACGCCGCCTGGCGCGAGGCCGACAACGGCGAGCGGGTGACCTACGACGACATCGACCGGCACGCCGCCTTCGCCGTCATCGACCACGTGCTGCAGGACGCCCCGCAGGGCCGCGTGCTCACCGACGACGAGGCGCAGGATCTCCTCGAGGCCTACGGGGTGCCCGTATGGCGCCGCGTGCGGGTCTCGTCGCCGGACGAGGCAGCCGCGGCCGCCGCGGTGGTGGGCTACCCCGCGATGATCAAGTCCGTGTCCCAGGTGCTGCGGCACTCGCCGGGGCTCGGGGCGCTCCGGCCCGACCTCGACGACGAGAAGGAGGTCCGCGAGGCCTACGCCCACCTGGTGTCGAGGTTCGGGTCGTTCGGGGACCTCGCCCTGGTCGTGCAGGCCATGGCCGGGCCCGGGGTGGCCTGCGTCGTCCGGTCCACAGAGGACGCGTTGTTCGGACCCGTCGTGAGCTTCTCCGTCGCGGGCGCGCCGACCGAGCTCCTCGGGGACGTCAGCCACCGCATCCCCCCGCTCACCGACCGTGACGTCACCGACCTCGTGACGACGGTCAAGGCCTTCCCGATGCTCGACGGGCACCGCGGCGCGCAGCCCGTGGACCTGGCGGCGCTGCACGACGTCATCGGGCGGGTCTCCGTGCTCGCCGACGACTTCCCCGAGGTCGCCGCGCTGGAGCTCAACCCCGTGAACGCCCGCCCCGGCGGGGTCGACGTGCTCGGCGCCGAGATCACCGTCGCCCGGCCCGGGCTGCGCACCGATGCCGACCGCCGGGCGATGACGGGCTGACGCGCGTGACGGGTCGGTCGCCCGCAGGTGCCACAATGGCGGCCATGCCTCGCGCCTCGCAGACCCCGGCCGACCTGCTCCCGCACCCCTTGCGGCGTGACATCGAGAGGGCCGGCTACTACCCGGCCCTCGTGGCGGACGTCGTCGCCGAGGCCGCCTGCGGCGAGGAGGTCGTCGAGCACCTGGTCCACCAGGAGACGACCTTCGACCACGACGGCATCCTGCGCCACGTGACCGTGCTGGTGCTGACCCCCTCCCGGCTCGTGGTGGGGCACGTCGACGACCACGTCGACGCCGCCGCGTCCGCCGGGGTGCCCCGCACCGGCCGGGCGGCCGACCGTCCCGTCGACACGGTCGTGACGGCGACCTCGGAGTCCGTGCCGCTGTCCTCCGTCCGCGGCGTCATGCTCACCCACGTCGTGGCGTCGGCGGCGTCGTACCGGCCCGGGAGCCTCGGGGGAGAGGTGACGGTCTCGCTCGGGTGGGGAGCCGTCAACCGAGTCGACCTGATGCCGGCCACCTGCGACAACCCGGACTGCGACGCCGACCACGGCTACGAGGGCACGATCTCCAGCGACGACATCTCGTTCCGGGTGAGCGCGGACGCCGACGGGCCGGAGGCCGTCGCGCAGGCCCGGGCGTTCGCGCGGGCGCTGTCCCTGGCCACGGGGCGCTGACGTGCGGCGGGAGGCGGTCGCCCGGCTGGCGGACGCCTACTCGGGCCTGGGGCTCGCCGACGTGCTCCCCGGCGTCGCGCGCTCCCTCGGGGTCGACCTCGGGCCGCGCGAGGTGGGACGGCTGACGCTGCCGCGGTCGCGGCGCGCCGTCGTCGTGCTCGTCGACGGGCTCGGTCGTCACCTGCTGGAAGCCCGTCGCGGTCACGCGCCGTTCCTGCGGGCAGCCATGTCCGGCGCGCCGGGGCTGCACGCGGGGTTCCCGTCCACCACGGCCACGAGCATGGGGACCTTCGGGACGGGGCTGCCGCCGGGTGCCCACGGCCTGGTCGGCTACCAGGTGCTCGTGCCGGGCGAGGACCGCACCTTCAACGAGCTGGCCTGGGACGAGGGCGTCGATCCCTTCGTGTGGCAGCCGCACGACACGGTCCTGCAGCGGTGTGAACGCGCCGGGGTCGCGGTGACCCGCATCGGGCCGCACTACTTCGACGGGTCCGGCCTGACCAACGCGGCCCTGCGTGGCGGCGCCTTCCTCGGCGCCAAGGACCTCGACGCGCGCGTGGAGGTGGCGGCGCGCGCCGCGGCGTCGGGTCCTCGCACCCTCACCTACCTCTACTGGGGAGAGCTCGACAAGACCGGCCACGTGCACGGCTGGCAGTCCCCGGAGTGGACCGCCGAGCTCGAGCACGTCGACGACCAGCTCGCCCGGCTGCGCCGACTGCTCCCCGACGACTGCGCCCTGCACGTCACGGCCGACCACGGCATGGTCGACGTCCCGCTGGACCGTCGGCTCGACATCGCCGCCGAGCCCGACCTCGCCGACGGCGTGCGCCACGTCGGGGGAGAGCCGCGCTCCCTGCAGCTGTATGCCGAGGACCCCGGCGCCTCGGGGGTCGCCGCCATGGTTCGGCGCTGGTCCGAGCGGCTCGGGGACGAGGCGCTCGTCAGGACGCGCGAGCAGGTCGTCGACGAGGGGTGGTTCGGCCTGGTGGAGGCCGCGGTCGTCCCCCGCATCGGCGACGTGGTGGTCGCCATGACGGGGTCGGTGGCCGTCGTGGACTCGCGCACCATGCGGCCCGAGCTGATGGGTCTGCTCGGCGTGCACGGGTCGGTGACCGAGCAGGAGACCGCCATACCCCTGCTCTCCTGGCCGGCGAGGAGGGGCTGATGATCGAGCAAGACGCGGGCCGTCCCAGCCCGGACCAGAACCCGTTGTTCGGCATCTGCCACCTCGCGCCGGCCGTGGGGCGCCTGCGCCTCCACGCCGGTCTGATGGGCGCGGGCAAGTCGGCGCTGGCGATCCAGGTGGGTTTCCACCGGCGCCAGGCGGGCCGTCCCGGCCTGATCTTCACGTCCGCGGACCGCGCGGGGTCCGGCACCCTGTCCTCCCGGCTCGGGCTGTCGGTCTCGGCCCGCGAGTTCACTGAGGACACCGACTTCGTCGCGACGATCGGTGAGGCGCTGCCGCCGCGCGGCTTCGTCATCGTGGACGAGGCGCAGTTCCTCACACCCGCCCAGGTCGACGAGCTCGCGCTGCTCGTGGACGAGATGGCCGTGGACGTGGACTGCTTCGGGCTGCTCACGGCCTTCGACTCGCACATGTTCCCCGGCTCCCAGCGGCTCGTCGAGCTCGCCGACGACATCCTCGACCTCGTCGAGGTGCTGTGCTGGTGCGGGCAGGCGGGTCGGGTCAACGCGCGCATCGAGGACGGCGCCGTCATCCGGTCCGGCTCACAGGTGGCGGTCGGCGACCTGGGCGGTGGCGCAGGCGCGACCTATCGCGTGCTGTGCCGACGGCACTGGCGCGAGGGAGAGCCCGGTCCCGGCGTCCTGTGACGCGATGTGACCTGCACCACCGACCCCCGGGTGGGGGGCCTGCGGGGTTCGGGTTAGGTTGGGGCCACCAGGGCGAGCACCGACGGCTCGTGACCAGAGGGTTGTCAAAGGGGACGATCGATGACGACGTACGTGTACGACTTCGAGCACGGTGACAAGGACCAGAAGGATCTGCTCGGGGGCAAGGGTGCCAACCTCGCCGAGATGACCAAGCTCGGTCTGCCGGTGCCGCCGGGCTTCACCATCACCACCGAGGCCTGCCGCGCCTACCTCGAGCAGGGCCAGGCCCCCGCGGAGCTGGGGGTCCAGGTCACCAAGGAGCTGCGGCTCCTCGAGCAGAAGATGGGTCGCCGGCTGGGCAACGCCGACGACCCTCTGCTCGTGTCGGTGCGGTCCGGGGCCAAGTTCTCGATGCCGGGCATGATGGAGACGGTCCTCAACATCGGTCTCAACGACGACTCCGTGGAGGGGCTCGGCCGCATCGGCGGCGACGAGCGGTTCGCCTGGGACTCCTACCGCCGGCTGATCCAGATGTTCGGCGCCACCGTCATGCACATCGAGTCGCGCCGGTTCGCCGACGCCCTCGACGCCAAGAAGGACCAGCACGGCGCCAAGACCGACCCCGAGCTCGGTGTCGAGGCGCTCCGGGAGCTGGTCGGCGAGTACAAGCAGATCGTCCGCGACGAGACCGGACGCGACTTCCCCCAGTGGCCCCGCGAGCAGCTGGACATGGCCATCATCGCCGTGTTCAAGTCCTGGAACACCGAGCGCGCCCGGCTCTACCGCCGCCGGGAGCGCATCCCGCACGACCTCGGCACCGCCGTCAACGTCTGCACCATGGTCTTCGGCAACATGGGCGACACCTCCGGCACCGGCGTGGCGTTCACCCGCGACCCCTCCACCGGCCACTCGGGCCACTACGGCGACTACCTGATCAACGCCCAGGGCGAGGACGTCGTCGCCGGCATCCGCAACACGATGTCCTTGGCGGACATGGGCACCCACCACCCCGAGCCCTTCAAGCAGCTCGAGCAGAACCTCCACCTGCTCGAGACGCACTACCGCGACCTGTGCGACGTCGAGTTCACGGTCGAGCGGGGCAAGCTGTGGATGCTGCAGACCCGCGTCGGCAAGCGGACCGCCAACGCGGCCTTCCGGATCGCCAGTCAGCTGGTCGACGAGCAGCTCATCACGATGAACGAGGCCCTCGAGCGGGTCACCGGCGAGCAGCTCGTCCAGCTGATGTTCCCGCAGCTCGACCCCGACGGGGACCGGACCCTGCTCGCCCGGGGCATGGCGGCCTCGCCCGGCGCCGCGGTCGGCACGATCGTCTTCGACTCGGCGGCCGCCGTCGCCAAGGCCGCAGAAGGGGAGCAGGTCCTGCTCGTCCGTCGCGAGACCAACCCCGACGACCTGTCGGGCATGATCGCCTCCGTGGGCGTCCTGACGGCCCGCGGCGGCAAGACCTCGCACGCGGCCGTGGTCGCCCGGGGAATGGGCCGCACCTGCGTCTGCGGGGCCGAGGAGCTCCAGATCGACGCCAACGCCAAGACCCTGGTGGTCGGGGACCAAACCTTCGGCGAGGGCGACTGGCTGTCCATCGACGGCGCCACGGGCGAGGTCTTCGACGGCCGGCTCGAGGTCGTCCCCAGCCCCGTCATGCGTTACCTCGAGCACGGGATCGAGCGCGGCGTCGAGGGGCTGGACGACGAGACCACCGAGCTCGTCAAGGCCGTCGACCGATTGCTGAGGCACGCCGACAAGGTGCGCCGCCTCGACGTCCGCACCAACGCCGACACGGCCGAGGACTCCCGGCGCGCACGCCAGCTCGGGGCCCAGGGCATCGGCCTGTGCCGGACCGAGCACATGTTCCTCGGCGATCGCCGGGTACTCATCGAGCGGATGATCCTCGCCACGTCCGACGAGGACAAGCAGTCGGCGCTCGACGCGCTCCTGCCGCTCCAGCGCCAGGACTTCGTCGAGATGCTCGAGGCCATGGACGGGCTCCCGATGACCGTGCGCCTGCTCGACCCGCCGCTGCACGAGTTCCTGCCCGACCTGACGGAGCTGTCCGTCAAGGTGGCGGTGGCCGAGGCCAAGGCCGAGACCGACCCCCACGACGTCGAGCTGCTGGCCGCCGTGCGCAAGCAGCACGAGTCCAACCCCATGCTCGGCCTGCGCGGCGTCCGCCTCGGCCTCACCGTCAAGGGCCTGTTCGCGCTGCAGGTGCGCGCGCTCGCCGAGGCCGCCGCCATCCGCAAGCAGGCGGGCGGCGACCCCCGGCCGGAAGTCATGGTCCCCCTGGTGGGCTCGATCAACGAGCTCGACCTGATCCGTGACGAGGCCGAGCGGATCATCGCCGAGGTCGCCGAGCAGCAGGGGGTGCAGCTGCAGATGCCCATCGGCACGATGATCGAGCTGCCCCGCGCGGCGCTCACGGCCGAGCGCATCGCCGAGTCCGCCGACTTCTTCTCGTTCGGGACCAACGACCTGACCCAGACGACCTGGGGCTTCTCGCGCGACGACGTCGAGGCGGCCTTCTTCACCAACTACATGGACAAGGGCGTCTTCACGGTGTCGCCCTTCGAGACGATCGACCGCACGGGCGTCGGCCGCCTCGTCCAGCTCGGTGCCGAGGGTGGCCGCGCCGGCAATCCCCGCATCCACCTCGGTGTCTGCGGCGAGCACGGTGGCGACCCCGCGTCGATCCACTTCTTCGACTCCGTCGGCCTGGACTACGTGTCCTGCTCGCCCTTCCGCGTGCCGGTCGCCCGGCTCGAGGCCGGGCGCGCGACGGTCGGGGACAGCGACGCCACCGCCTGACTCTGCGGTATGACGTGCGCGTCGGCCCCGGCACCGTCCGGGACCGGCGCGCACGTCCGTCATATCGACCCGTCCCAGCAACGCGGCTCGCATCGCCATCAGGACGCCGGACGTCCGCATCCCGTGCCAGGCTGGGCCCATGAACCTTCGTTGGTACACCCTGGTCATCGACTGCCACGACATCGCTGCGCAGGCCCGCTGGTGGGCCGAGGTGCTCGACTGGCACATCGTCTACGAGGATGAGCACGAGGTCGCCGTCATCCCCCGCGACATGACGGACGAGCCCATCGCCGCCGATCGGTGGGCCTCCACCCCACCCGGCCTGGTGTTCGTCCCGGTGTCCGAGTCCAAGGCGGTCAAGAACCGCCTCCACATCGACCTCGCGCCCCACGTCGACGACGACCGTGAGGCGCAGATCGACCGGCTGGTGGCGCTCGGGGCTCGCCGGGTGGACGTGGGTCAGGACCGCACGGACGTGACCTGGGAGGTCCTCGCAGACCCGGAGGGCAACGAGTTCTGCGTGCTGTCCTCGCGGGACCGCTGAGCGCGACCCGTCAACCGGTCACTCGGGCTTCGCGCCGAACATGATGTCGTCCCAGCTGGGGACGGACGGGCGACCGGCCTTGCGGCGCGTCTGGGCACGCCGCTGCGAGCGGTTGCCCGGGGGTGTGGCCCCGCCCGCCTGCGCAGGCTCGGTGCGGTCGGGACCTGCCTGGTCGGACGCTGCCTGGGCGGCCTCGCGCTGGTCGGGCTCCGACGTCTCGGGCGTCTCGGGCTCGGCCGCCCTGGAGCTGGTCCCGCTCGTGTGGTCGGCCAGCGACCTGGACTCGTCGTCACCATGGTCCAGGTCGGGCAGGGCTACCTGACCCGGCACGCGAGGGTGCGGCCGCGGAGCGGTGTCAGGTGCCTCGGTCTCGGGCTCCTCGGCGGCGGGCTCCTCGGCATCGGGGGCGAGCTCGTCGCTGGAGCCGTCAGGTCGCAGCGCCGCGGGGCTCACGGGGCCACCCTGGGGCAGGGCGGGCTCGTCGGGCGAGGGCCCCGAGGACTCGCCCTCGCGGTCGGCGATGACTTCGTCGACGACGGCGTCCAGCTCGCCCACGGACCCCGCGGACAGGGCCGCGGCGATCTCCTCGCGGTCCAGGGGCACCGTGGCCTCGGGGGTCGGCCCAGCCTCCGACGGCGCAGCCGGCGCGGACTCGGCCGGCCCCGTCTCCGGCTGCGCGGTGGACCGGGCACCGCGCCGGCGCGCACGTCCGCGTCGCGGCGCGCGCTCGACGGACGTCTGCTCAGCGGGAGACTGCTCGACGGGAACCTGCTCAGCGGGCGACTGGTCGGGGGCCTGCTCGACCTCCGCGGCCATCAGCGGCTCCTGCGTCGGCACGGCGCGCGCTGGCCTCGCCGGGACGCGTCGACGACGAGCGCGGCTGCGCTCCCGCATCGAGTCGACGAGGTCGCTGTCCTCGTCGTCATCGTGCTGGCGGCGGGTCCGCGCGGGCTCGGGAGCCGTGATGGGGCGCAGGTCGTCACCGCCGTCGTCGCTCTGCTGGGGGGAGTGGATCCCGCCCTCGGACTCGACGTCGTAGACGCGGGGCGTGGCGGTGAGCGGCACCAGCGGAGCCGGGCCCGTGGTGCTCGGTGCGTCATCGCCGGTCAGCCAGCGCGCCTCGTCGTCGATCGGCTCCACGGCGCGGGTGCCGAGATCGAAGTGCCACCGCGCCTCGCGCAGCCGCCCACCGGCGGCGAACGTCAGGGCCAGCGTCCACGGCGAGTCGGCGCCGCGCCACGCGTCCCAGGACGCGCTCGTGGGGTCGACACCCCGCTCGGTCAGGCGGTCGGCCACGCGGCTCGCCAGCAAGGGGGACGGCTGGCCGCCCGGGGACCGCAGCCGCACCGACGTCGCCAGCCCGGCGACGTGCTCCCGCTCGGCGATGATCGGCCCCTCGTAACGGGCGATCCGCTCCAGGGACCATCCCGTGAGCTCGGCCACCTCGTCGGCCGAGGCACCAGCGCGGATGAGGGCCTGGACCTGGCGAGGGCCGGCGGACGGGGCGGCGGCACCCCCCTCCGCGGGGCGGGGACGCTCGTGGCGCACGGCCGATCGCAGCGCCGAGTCGAGCGGGACCCGGTAGCGGGCGCCGTCGTCGGTCGCGAGCAGCAGATGCACGCCGTCGTCCGCGATCCCGACCAACCGCAGGTCCTGCACGCTCATGAAGTCTCCGTCCTACCGCTCGCAGGCCCGGCGCGGGGGTGCCCAGCACATGCCCAGTACACGTCGACCCTAGGTTTTCACGGAACCAGGCGTCCACCAACCGACCACGCCGACCGGCCACGCCGACCGACGCAGCCGGCCCCACCCGCTCCTCCCCGGCGTCGTGGGCAAGGGATGCGGGGCGGGGACGGCTCGGCCACTAGGCTGCTCTGGACATGGTGACCTCCTACCCCCAAGCTCTGCTGGGCCTCGACCTCGTCGGCGTCTTCGCCTTCGCCCTGTCCGGGGGCCTCGTCGGTGTCCGCAAGGGGCTCGACATCTTCGGCGTGCTCGTGCTGGCCTGCGTGACCGCGCTGGGGGGAGGGGTGCTGCGCGACGTCGTCCTGGACGTCCGCCCGGTCGGTCTCACCGACTGGCGCCTCGTGCTGGCGGCGGTGATCGCCGGGCTGGTCGCCTTCGGCTACGCCCACGTGGTGCAACGCCTGTCCAAGCTGGTCCTGACCTTCGACGCCTTGGGGCTCGCGACCTTTGCGATCGCCGGGACGGTCAAGGCGCTCAGCCTCGACGCGCCCGCCCTCGAGTCCGTCCTCATCGGCTTGATGACCGCGGTGGGCGGCGGCATGGTGCGCGACGTCCTCGCCGGGGTCGTGCCGGAGGTGCTGCGCACCCAGCTGTATGCCGTGCCCGCCCTCGCCGGCAGCGCCCTGCTCGTGGCCCTGACCTCCCTGGACGTGACCGGGCCGGTGCCGAGCATCGTTTGCGCAGGCTTCGTCTTCGCCGTCCGGATGGCCGCGCTGCGGTGGCACTGGTCGGCACCCCGATCCCCGAGGAGTCTCCCGTGACCGCACGACCCGAGCAGGCCCGCGAGGACGTCGACCCGTCCGACGGCACCCGCGGCCCCTCCGTCCCCAGCGCCCCCAGCGACCCTTACGACCCTTACGATGCAGTGCTCGTCCTGTCCTTCGGTGGCCCCGAGCGCCCCGAGGACGTGCTGCCCTTCCTGAGGCAGGTCACGGCCGGACGGGGCATCCCCGACGAGCGTCTGGCCGTGGTGGGGCAGCACTACTACGACCGCGGGGGACGCAGCCCCGTCAACGACCTCGGCCGCGCGCTCGTCGCCGCGCTGCACGACGAGCTGGGGCGTCGCGGCACCGAGCTGCCCGTCGTACTGGGCAACCGCAACTGGTCGCCCTGGCTCGACGACGCCCTGCGGTCCCTGCACGACGGCGGGGCGCGCCGGGTCGTGACGGTGGTGACGAGCGCCTTCTCGTCATACTCCTCCTGCCGGCAGTATCGCGAGAACCTGTCGGACGCCGTGGACGCCCTCGGCGCCGAGGGTCACGAGCTGGTCGTCGACAAGGTGCGCGTCTACGCCACCCACCCCGGCTTCGCCCGCACCATGGCCGGCCTCGCGGCCGACACCGCCGCCGGGCTGCCGCGCGAGGTGCTCCCCTCGACCCGCATGGTTCACGTGACGCACTCCATCCCGCTGTGGATGCAGGAGTCCTCCGGGCCGAAGGACGCGCCGGACGTGTCCTACCGCCACCAGCACGAGCAGCTCGCCGCGCTGGTCGACGCCACCGTCGAGCAGCGCCTCGGCGTCCCGCTGCCCAGCACGCTGGCCTATTGCTCGCGCTCCGGCCCGCCCTCTCAGCCATGGCTCGAGCCCGACATCAACGAGCACCTCGCGGACCTCGCCGGCGAGGGGGTCTCGGACGTGGTCGTGGCCCCGATCGGCTTCGTGTCGGACCACATGGAGGTCGTCTACGACCTCGACACGGAGGCCGCGGCCACGGCCGCCGCCCTCGGGCTGCGGCTGCACCGCGTGCCCACGGTGGGCACGCACCCGGACTTCGTGGCCGGTCTGGCCGACCTGGTGCTGGAGCGAGCGGCCGAGGCCCGTGGCGAGGTCGTCGAGCGGGCGGCGGTGCCCCCGGGCGCCTTGTGGTCGACCTGCCCGGCGGGGTGCTGCGCGGGGCGCGAGGACCGGCCGGCCCTCTGCGGGGGCTGAGCGCGGGCCGGTGCCAGAATGGGTTCATGTCGCAGACCCCGCAGCCACCCGCCGGCATCGACCTGCTCGCTCTGGAGTCGCTGGCCCTCGACGTCGCCCGCACCTGCGCCCGCCTGATCGTCGACGAACGACCCCGCGACCTGGGGGTCGCGGCCACCAAGTCCAGCCGCACCGACGTCGTCACGATCATGGACCGGCGCTCCGAGGATCTGGCCCGCGAGCTGCTCGGCCGGGCCCGTCCGGACGACGGGTTCCACGGCGAGGAGAGCAGCCGCGTGGCGACCACCTCGGGCATCACCTGGGTCGTCGACCCGATCGACGGGACGGTCAACTACCTCTACGACATACCCGCGTATGCCGTCTCCGTGGCCGCCGTGGTGGGCGACCCAGCCGTCCCCGGGGCCTGGGCCCCGGTCGCCGCGGCGGTGGTGGACGCGGCGCGCGGCGATAGATCGGAAGAGCGTCGTGT
>ERZ501016.93-NODE-93-length-41805-cov-16.350539_pt1 | contig 41805 bp, 40 predicted proteins | sample MGYA00248889_ERZ501016 | MGnify/ENA primary metagenome ERZ501016 (study PRJEB25958, sample SAMN03398594) | human skin metagenome | study: EMG produced TPA metagenomics assembly of the Human Skin Microbiome Metagenome (human skin metagenome) data set. | reverse complement strand
GCGACTTCACCGCCGAGCGCCCCAACCGGCGCTACGTCGGCGACATCACCTACCTGCCGCTGGCCGACGGCAGCAACCTCTACCTGGCGACCGTGATCGACTGCTACTCGCGCCGCCTGGTCGGGTGGGCGATCGCCGACCACATGCGCACCGAGCTCGTCGAGGACGCCTTGAAGGCCGCTGCTGCGACCCGGGGGACCCTGACGGGAGCGATCTTTCACAGCGATCACGGGTCGGTCTACTGCTCGAAGGCATACGCCACGCTGTGCCGAGAGCTCGGCGTGACCCAGTCCATGGGCGCTGTCGGGTCCTCGGCCGACAACGCCCTGGCGGAGTCGTTCAACGCCGCGATGAAGCGCGAGGTCCTCCAAGACGCCGCCTGCTGGAGCGACGAGGCCACCTGCCGCCGGCAGGTCTTCCGGTGGCTCATCCGGTACAATACCCGCCGCCGTCACACCTGGTGCGGCTACCTGTCCCCGTCCACCTACGAGGCCCGCCGGGCCGCTACGCTGCCAACCGCCGCGTAATCACACCCCGTGTCCAAGATTCGGGGGTAGGGCCCCGCAGCCTTGCGACGCTCGGCGAGCTTGCGCCGTTCGCGCTGGTATTGATCCGGCAGGATCAAGCCGCGGTCTCGCAACCGCCGCAGAACCGTCGCCTCCGACACCGCGTGCCCGTCGTAGCGAACCATCGCCCAGATCTTGCGGTGGCCCCAGAGCGGATGCTCCCGGGCGTGCTTGTCGATCAGCTCGGCCGCAGCATCGCGGGCCGGCTGCGGCCACGGACCCTTCGCCCGTCGGCCAGCACGAGCCTTGGCCTGCCACCGCCGCCAGGTCCGTTCGGGGATGTCGAACTTTCTGCACCACCTCGCGGTCGACATCCCCGACTCGACACGAATCACCTCGAGGTCCTCGAAGGGCCCAACCGGCCCTCCGCGCTCTTCTTCCACACCCGGATCTCAACGGCTGCCTCACCCAGCGCCTGCGTCAGATCCTCGACCTGAGCCTCCAGCTGCTCCTCCCGCGTCGACGGGCCGGACCGACCCGCCGCCAACGCCGCTTTCCCCGCTTCAAGGAAGTCAGCCTTCCACCGGCCGATCGACTGCTCGCTGACCCTTTCCCGCCGAGCAGCCTCAGCGATCGACAGCTCACCGGCAAGCACACTCAGCACGATCCGAGTCTTCCGCTCGGCCGGGATCGCAGGGGGTCTACCCATGTTCAGACTCTCCTTCAAGACCTACATAACGGCCCTGCCACAAAGTCTGACGCGCGACACAAGCCCCCAATCAGCCGCCTGCGACCAACGTGGTGACCGGGTACACCTAGCGGGCCGGACCGGGCTGCGGCAGCACGACCCCTTCACCCCCGTCGACGCGGCGCTCGTCACCGGCTTCGCCCTCGGGATCGGAGCCCTCACCGGCAGCCTCGCGATCGAGCAGATCCGGCAGCTGCTCCTGGCGCTGGGTCCGTGGTCCACCGTCGAGCCGCCGCACGCCGCGCCGGCGCCCGACCGCGACCACCTCGTCATGCCGCGCGGCGTGGCCGACTGGGCCGACCCGGGTGAGGCCCCGCGCTTCGCGGTCCCCGCCCCAGGCGACCAGATGGTCGAAGGAGCGATGAAGACGGTCGGGGCCGACCCGGTCCAGGGCGCGATGATGCCCACCGTCGAGACGACGGCCGGCTCCGACCTCGGGTCCGGCTCGGTCGCATCGACGCCCTCGACGGATCCGGGCTCCGCGACCTCGCCGGTCTCGGCCGACCCCGGCACCGGCTCCAGCGGTAGTGGCTCGAGCACCGGTAGCGGCTCGAGCGGCGGCTCGGGCAGCGGCGCTGGCGCGGACGCCGCCGGGTCGTCCTCCGGATCCGGCGGCGCAGGAGCCGCCGGTGGCTCGGACGCGTCCCACGGCGGCGGGCACCCGGGTGGCGCGGGCGGCCCGGTCGGCGGGTTCACGGTGGGTGGCGCGATGGCCGCCGACCTCGCGACGGGCGGGCCCGGCGATGCTGGGGCCACGGGTGGGCCGTCCTCGGGCGAGATCGTCGGCGGCGTCGCCCCGGCGAGCGCAGCCGTCGGTGGCTGGCCCGACATGGGGGCCATGGGCGCTGGCGTCCTCGGGGCCGGGTCGCTCGCCGGCCTGGGGGCCGCGGGGGCGGCCGGCATGGCGCTGCGCGGTGGTGGCGGCGGTGGTGGCACGGACGCGAGCGAGCTCGCCGAGGCCGGGACGATGCTCGGCCAGATGCCCGACGACGCTGCCGGAGCGGCCCCGGCCGTCTGACGGCCCCTCCCCCTAGGCTGGGCCAGTGGCCCAGCACCGTGCCCCGATCCTCTGCGTCGACGTCGGGTCGACGTGGACCAAGGCGGCGCTCGTCGCTGCCGACGGGTCGTTCCGCACCGCTCAGCGCCCCACCGACGCCGGGCGGACCGACGTGGCGCTCGCCCTCGACCGGCTGCGCACGGACCTCGACGCCCCGGACGCCCCGTGGCGGGCGTGCTCGTCGGCCGGGGGAGGACTCCGCATCGCCGTCGTCGGGTTCGAGCGGGAGGTCACCGCGCGCGGGCTCCCTCGTCGCGCTGAGCGCCGGGGGATCGGTCGTCCACGTCGCCTCCGGCGCCCTCGACACCGACCCCGAGGCACTCGCCGCCCTCGCCGAGGCCCGGCCGGACGTCCTCCTCCTCGTCGGCGGCACCGACGGCGGCAACGCGGCGGTCCTCCTGCGGAACGCGGCCGCGCTCGCCGGGGCCGAGCCGCTGCGCGAGGTGCCGGTCGTCGTCGCCGCGACCCTCGCCGCCGGCGGCCGGACCGTGACGCGCGTCGAGAACGTCCTGCCGGCGATCGGCACGATCGAGCCCGCCGCCGCCCGCTCGGCGATCCGTGCCGCGTTCCTCGATCACGTCATCGGCGGCAAGCACCTCACGGCCGACCCGGCCGTCCTCGCCGGGGTGATCGGGCCGACCCCCGACCTCGTCCTCACCGGCGTCGAGGTCCTCGCCCGGGTCGCCGGGTGCGACGTCCTCGTCGTCGACGTCGGCGGCGCGACGACCGACGTCTACTCCGTCATCACACCTGCGGGGGAGGACGCCGAGATCGTCGGTGACGTCGTCGCGCCGCTGTGGCAGGCACGGACCGTCGAGGCGGACCTCGGCATGCGGTGGAGCGCGGCGACGACCCTCGAGGCAGCACGGCGCGAGGGCCTGGCGGTGCCGGACGACCTCGCGGCGCACGCCCGGGCCGCTGCGGACCACCCCTCGTGGGTGCCGACGACCGATGCCGCGTGGGCGCTCGATCTCGCGCTCGGCGGCCTGGCCGCGCGGGTGGCGGTCCGTCGGCACGCCCGCCCGTCGGTTCCGGGGGCGCAGCCCCGACCGCTGTCCGAGGTCGGGCTCCTCGTCGGCAGCGGGGGCGTCCTGCGGGCGGCGGTCGCCCGGGCGGGGGGCTCGCGGTCCGCCGTGATCGATGCCGTCCTCGCGCCGGTCCTCGCCGACCGCGCCGGGAGCTGGGTCCTGCCGCACGCCGCCCGCCCCGTCGTCGACGGCCGCTACGTCCTGGCCGCGGCGGGAATGCTCGAGCGCGACCACCCGGACCGGGCGGCCGCGCTCGTGCGGGACGTGCTGGGCGGGGTCGCTCAGCCGGTGTAGGGCTTGGCGTCCGTGATCGTCACGGAGATCGTCTTGCCGTTGGGTGCCTCGTAGGACGCGGTGTCGCCGACCTTCTTGTTGAGGATCGCCGCGCCGAGGGGGGACTGCTCGGAGAAGACCTGGAGGTCGCTGCCGTCGGCGATCTCGCGCGACCCGAGGAGGAAGGTCTCCTCGTCCCCGAACATCTCGACGGTGACGACCATGCCGCCCTCGACGATCCCGTCGTTCGGCGGGGCCTCGCCGACGGTCGCGTTCTCGAGGATCTGGGTCAGCTGGCGGATCCGGGCCTCCATCTTGCCCTGCTCCTCCTTGGCCGCGTGGTACCCGCCGTTCTCCTTGAGGTCGCCCTCCTCGCGGGCGGCCTCGATCCGCTTGGCGATCTCGGAACGGCCGTGGGTCGACAGCTCGGCGAGCTCCCCGCTGAGGCGGTCGTACGCCTCCTGGGTGAGGAAGCTCGTGCTGGTCGGCGCAGTCTCGGTCACGGTGGGGTTCTCCTTGCGTGGATCCGCCGGGCGGTCGTGCCACGGCGGTCGGCGCCCTCGACGCCGTTCTCTCTCCGGTCCCCTGCCGTCGGCACCCGTCGCGGGCGACATCGGGTACGGCGTCGACGGCGCGAGCGGGGCCATCGACGGGGTCGATCCCGGATGGATGTAAGCGATCAGCCTAGCCGATCGGAGGCGTGCGACGCCATCGCACGGCGGGCCCGGCGGTCGGTCAGGCGAGCAACCGGCAGCTGTCGACGACGGCGTTCGTCGCCTGGTACGTCGTGCGGATGGGCGCCCGGACGACGGTCGTGCGGGCCTTCGAGGCGGGCACGATGATCTCTCGGACGCCGAGCGTCGCGTGGTCGTTGTCCTCCGCCCGCAACAGGCAGACCGCCTGTCGGTCCGGCGGTCGGGTGACGTCGAACTCGAGCAGCACCTCGGTGTCCGAGACGGTGTCGTACCGCAGCGTGCGGGCGGTCGCCCGCTCGGTGGTCAGCCGGATCGCCATCCACGACAGTACGGCGGTCGCGAGCAGGACGAGCGCGGTCCCGACGACCCACCACCGGCGGCGGCTGCGGCGCCCGCCGGACGGGGTGCGGGTGTCGGCGGCGATCTCGTCGGCCTCAGGGTCCCACACGACGGGGTCGGCGGGGGCGGCGTCGGTGACGCGCTCGTCGGCCGGGGTGCGAGACTGGTCCTCCACGCCCCCATTGTCGACCCACCCGGAGGACCCCCTGTGGCTGCCCCCGACCGCCTGCGGCTCATGGCCGTGCACGCGCACCCCGACGACGAGTCGAGCAAGGGTGCGGCGACGATGGCGCGCTACCGCGCCGACGGTCATCCGGTGCTCGTCGTGTCCTGCACGGGGGGCGAGCGGGGCGACGTCCTCAACCCTCAGCTCAAGGACGACATCCACGTCCAGCGCGACATCGTCCAGGTGCGGCGGGAGGAGATGCGCCGCGCCGCGGAGATCCTCGACGTCGAGCACACCTGGCTGGGCTTCGTCGACTCCGGCCTGCCGGAGGGCGACCCGCGCCCGCCGCTGCCGGACGGGTGCTTCGCGCTCGAGCCGCTCGAGGTGCCGACGGAGGCCCTCGTCCGCGAGATCCGGCGCTTCCGGCCGCACGTGATGACGACCTACGACGAGAACGGCGGCTACCCCCACCCGGACCACATCATGACCAACCGGGTGTCGGTCGAGGCCTTCATCGCCGCCGGCGACGCCGACCGCTTCCCCGACGCGGGGGAGCCGTGGCAGCCGCTCAAGCTGTACTACAACCAGGGCTTCAGCAAGGCCCGGCTCACGGCGTACCACGAGGCGCTGCTCGCGCGCGGTGCCGAGAGCCCCTTCGGTGACTGGATCGCGCGCTGGGACGAGCAGCCCGAGCGCCCGGTGACGACGCGGGTTGCCTGCTCGGACTTCTTCGCCGTCCGGGACGAGGCGCTCCTGGCGCACCGGACGCAGATCGACCCGAACGGGTCGTTCTTCGCGCTGGACCTCGAGGCGCAGGCCGAGGTGTGGCCGACCGAGGAGTACGAGCTCGCCCTCAGCCACGTCGAGACGGACGACGACGAGGACGACCTCTTCGCCGGCATCCCCGCGGAGGTCGCCGCCGCCGACGCCCTCGCCACGCGCGCCGACCTGCCGCTCGTGCGAGACGACCGCATCGCACCGACGGTGGAGTTCCACGTATGAACCCGGTCAACCAGTCCGTGTCAGCGGGGATGTGGGGGTTCATCTTATTCTTCGTCCTCGCCCTGGTGCTCGTCCTCCTCGTCCGCAGCATGCTGCGACGGATGCGGAACATGAGGAACACCGCGATCGCCCGGGGCGACGACCTTGCGGCCGAGGCGGCGCAGCGCCGTGCGGAGCGGCACCGGCGCGAGCGCTGAGGCGTCGCGGGCGTCGAGGCGTCTCGTGCCCCAGCGCGACCGGGTCAGGCGACCCGGTCGTAGAGGGTGACCGAGGCGGCGACGTAGTGACTGACGAAGGCAAGGATCGTCAGGGTGTGGAAGACCTCGTGGAAGCCGAACCAGCGCGGTGACGGGTTCGGGCGCTTGAGGCCGTAGACGAGTGCTCCGGCGGTGTACAGCAGCCCGCCCAGCGCGATGAGCGAGAGGACCAGGGGTCCGCCGCCGGCGAGGAGCGGTTCCAGGTAGAAGATTGCGACCCACCCGAGCGCGAGGTACACCGGGACGTAGAGCCAGCGAGGGGCGCTGACCCACAGCACGCGGAAGAGCAGCCCGACGACCGCCCCGCCCCAGACGATCGCGAGCATCGTGCGGGCACCGTCCCGGTCCAGCAGCAGCGCGAACGGCGTGTAGCTGCCCGCGATGATGAGGAAGATGTTCGCGTGGTCCATCCGCCGGAGGGCGGTGTCCCACCCGGTGCTCCACGTCCCGCGGTGGTACAGCGCGGAGACACCGAAGAGCAGTCCGGCGGTGATCGTGAACACGGCCGCGGCGAGGCGTCCGTCCCGGGTCGGCGCGAAGGCGACGAGGATCAGGCCCGACAGCACGGCCAGGGGCGCCATGACGGCGTGCAGCCAGCCGCGCAGGTGGGGCTTGACCCGGTCGACGACGGCCTCGACCGCGTGCTCGACCTGTTCCACGGCGTGCTCGACGTGGTCCTTGGCGCTCTCGATCCGGTCGTTCGCCCTCATGCCACCCAGCGTACCTACGGGCGCGTAGGTAGCCGCTCGTCAGGTTGGTGAGGTCACGTCCGTGGTCGACGCCCGGCGGACGTGCAGGCAGGGCGGGTACCGTCGTTCGTCGTGGAGATCGGCGACCTGCTGTACGCGGCCTACGAGCGGCGCGTCTCCAAGAGCCTCCAGGACCGGCAGACCCCGCGGCACGTGGGCGTCATCCTCGACGGCAACCGACGGTTCGCCAAGGCGCGCGGTGCCGGGACCGAAGAGGGCCACCGGGCCGGCGCGGAGAACATCGGCAACTTCCTCGGCTGGTGCGAGGACGCCGACGTCGAGGTCGTCACCCTGTGGCTGCTGTCGACGGACAACCTCTCGCGCCCGACGGAGGAGCTGCACCCGCTCCTGCAGATCATCACCGGCGTCGTCGCGGACCTCGCGGAGACGGGGCGGTGGCGGCTCAACGTCGTCGGCGCGCTCGACCTGCTCCCGCCGGCGACCGCGGATGCGCTGAGTGCCTCGGCCGCCGCGACGGACCACGTCGAGGGGCTGGTCGTCAACGTCGCGGTCGGCTACGGCGGGCGGCGGGAGATCGCCGACGCCGTGCGCTCGCTGCTGCGGGCGCGGGCGGCCGAGGGTGCCACCCTGGAAGAGGTCGCGGGCGAGGTGACGATGGAGGACATCGCGGCGCACCTCTACACCAAGGGGCAGCCGGATCCCGACCTCGTCATCCGGACCTCGGGGGAACAGCGGCTCTCGGGCTTCCTCCTGTGGCAGAGCGCGCACAGCGAGTACTACTTCTGCGAGGCGTACTGGCCCGAGTTCCGGCGGGTCGACTTCCTCCGTGCCCTGCGCGCGTACGCCGAGCGGCACCGCCGGTTCGGCACCTGAGCCGGCGTTCCGCCCGGGGGAATCGACCTCAGCGCCACCTTCCCCACCCGAACCCCCCGGTGAGCGCGGGGAGATCGACCTCAGCGCCACCTTCCCCACCTACGCCCGCGACCCGCAGCCACTTCAGCCCCGCCGACACCGCTCGTCCCACCCGCCACAGGCCCCACATGACCGCTGGGTGAACTTCCCCCGACACGCCCGCACCCCGCACCCGGGTGCGTCGATCGGCCGACCTAGTGTGCAAGGGACGCACCGCACCCGCAGGCGTCACGGGAGGCCCGATGGAGTTGGCAGCGACCGTCACCGGTGTGACGGCGAGCCGAGGGGGCCGGTCCCGGTCCCCGCTCCGGCGGGCCCGGTCCCGGTACCCGCACCGACGCTGAGCGCGCACGCGCCCGTGCGGCGCGTGCGTGGAGGAGAGAACGTGGCCATCGACCTCGACCCGACCACCTTCGCCGCCGCCATCCCGGACGGAGCCCCCGACGCGCACGACCCCGCCGACCTGAGCACCCGCACCCGCACCTACGTGCTCGACACGTCGGTCCTGCTGTCCGACCCCCGCGCGATGATGCGCTTCGCCGAGCACGAGGTCGTCCTGCCGGTCGTCGTCATCACCGAGCTCGAGGGCAAGCGCCACCATCCAGAGCTCGGGTACTTCGCCCGATCCGCCCTGCGGTTCCTCGACGACCTGCGCATCCAGCACGGTCACCTCGACCGGCCCATCCCCGTCGGGGACGAGGGCGGCACCATCCACGTCGAGCTCAACCACACCGACCCCAGCTCGCTGCCCGCCGGCTTCCGGCTCGGCGACAACGACACCCGCATCCTCGCGGTCGCCCGCAACCTCGCGAACGAGGGTCGCGACGTGACGATCGTCAGCAAGGACCTGCCGATGCGGGTCAAGGCCTCGGCCGTCGGGCTGGAGGCCGAGGAGTACCGGGCCGAGCTCGCCGTCGAGACCGGGTGGACCGGCATGGCCGAGGTGCAGGTGACGGCTGAGCAGATGGACGCCCTCTACGACAACGGCCGGATCGACGACGTCGAGGTCGGGGACCTGCCCGTCAACACCGGGCTCAAGCTCGCCTCCCCGCGCGGCGGCGGGCTCGGGCGGGTCACGGCCGACCGGCAGGTCCGCCTCGTCCGCGGCGACCGGGACGCCTTCGGCCTGCACGGCCGCTCGGCGGAGCAGCGGATCGCCCTGGACCTCCTCCTCGACCCCGACGTCGGCATCGTCAGCCTCGGCGGCCGGGCCGGGACGGGCAAGAGCGCCCTCGCGCTGTGCGCCGGGCTCGAGTCGGTGATGGAGCGGCGGGCCCAGCGCAAGGTCATCGTCTTCCGGCCGCTCTTCGCCGTCGGCGGCCAGGAGCTGGGCTACCTGCCCGGCAGCGAGCAGGAGAAGATGGGGCCCTGGGCGCAGGCTATCTTCGACACCCTCGGCGCGATCGTCAGCAAGGAGGTCGTCGAGGAGATCGTCGACCGCGAGATGCTCGAGGTCCTGCCGCTGACGCACATCCGCGGTCGGTCGCTGCACGACGCCTTCGTCATCGTCGACGAGGCCCAGTCGCTCGAGCGCAACGTCCTGCTCACCGTCCTGTCCCGGATCGGCCAGAACTCCAAGGTCGTCCTCACCCACGACGTGGCCCAGCGGGACAACCTGCGCGTCGGTCGGCACGACGGCGTCGCCGCCGTCATCGAGAAGCTCAAGGGGCACCCGCTCTTCGCGCACATCACCCTCACCCGTTCCGAGCGCAGCCCGATCGCCGCGCTGGTCACCGACCTGCTCGAGGGCGTCGAGCTCTGAGGCTCGGCCCGCTGTGAGGCGCGCCACCCCGCGGTTGCGTCGCGGGGTGGCGCGCCCTAATGTCTCGCTTTGGTAACGGGACCCCTGCCCGTCGCCGATCCCCGACCCGCGCGGCGATCCCGCGCGGCCTCCTGAGGAGTCCTGTTGGCCCGCTACACCCCCAAGCACGGTGCCCCGCGCCGGACGGCGCCCGGCGTCGTCGGCAAGCCCCTCGTCGGGGTCGGTGTCGCCGGCCTCCTCGTCGCGGGTGGCGGGGCAGCGGTCGCTCTCGGGGACGAGGGCGCAGCCGTCGCCGACGGGGTACCGGGGACGGCGGCCAGCGCCTCGACCCGCTCCGTCGAGGCGGTCCTCCTCGGCCGGTCCACGGACGTGACCTCGCGCGGGACCACCCGGGCGACGCCGGTCCCCAGCCCCCAGGTCCAGCGCTCTCACCTCGTCGAGGGCTCGACGGCCGCGCGGACCGCGGCGTTCGGCCGGACCACGGCGATCGCGGCGCGGACGAAGGCCGAGGCGAAGCGGTCGCTCGAGAAGAAGGCTGCGGCGCGCACCGCGACCGCCGCCGGGAACGCCAAGCCCAAGGGCACGACGACCCAGACCGCGTCCGCGGCCGCCGAGCGCATCGCGGCGATCCAGGCCGACCCCAAGCCGTACGCCGTCGAGATCATGCACGAGGCGGGCTTCGACGACGGCCAGTGGGCGTGCCTGGAGTCGCTGTGGATCGGTGAGAGCGACTGGCGCTGGGACGCGACGAACGCCTCCTCGGGCGCCTACGGCATCCCGCAGTCGCTGCCCGCGGAGAAGATGGCGGCCGCGGGGCCGGACTGGCGAACCAACCCCGAGACGCAGATGCGCTGGGGCATCCAGTACATCAAGGACGCGTACGGCAGCCCGTGCAACGCGTGGAACGCCTGGAACTCGCGCAACCCCCACTGGTACTGATCGGGCCTGGCCACGGCCGCAGGCGGATCGCGCGCGGTCTCACACCTTCCGCAGCCGGATCCGCGTCACCGCGTGGCGCGCGCCCTTCGTCAGCACGAGGGTGGCCCGGCCCTTCGTCGGCTCGACGTTCTCCCGGACGTTCGGCTCGTTGATGCTCAGCCACACGTCCAGCGCGGTCTCGCGCGCCTCGTCGTCCGACAGCGACGCGTACCGGCGGAAGTAGCTGTTCGGGTCGGAGAACGCCGTCTCCCGCAGCCGGAGGAAGCGCTCGACGTACCAGGTCCGCAGGTCCTCGAGGGAGGCGTCGACGTAGACGGAGAAGTCGAAGAAGTCGCTCACCGCCAGGCCTGTGCGGCCGTCGGCCATGACCCGCGGGGGCTGCAGGACGTTGAGGCCCTCGATGATGAGGACGTCCGGGCGGGCGACCTCGACGAACTCGCCGGGCACGATGTCGTAGACGAGGTGGGAGTACACCGGTGCCCGCACGAGGTCACGGCCAGCCTTCACCTCCGAGACGAACCGCAGCAGGGCCCGGCGGTCGTACGACTCGGGGAACCCCTTGCGGTGGAGGATGCCCCGCCGCTCCAGCTCGGCGTTCGGCAGGAGGAAGCCGTCCGTCGTCACGAGCTCCACGCTCGGGGTGTGCGGCCAGCGGGAGAGCAGCTCCTTGAGTATCCGCGCGGTCGTCGACTTCCCCGCCGCGACCGACCCGGCGACGCCGATGACGAACGGGGTCCGGCCCGGCCGCTCGCCGAGGAACTCGCTCGTGGCCAGGTGCAGGCCGTAGGTCGCCTCGACGTAGAAGTGCAACAACCGCGACAGGGGCAGGTAGACCTCCTCGACCTCGCGCAGGTCGAGCTGGTCGCCGAGCCCGCGGAGCCGCTCGACGTCGGCGGCGTCGAGACTCAGCGGATGGTTCTCCCGCAGGCGCGCCCAGGCCCGGCGGTCGAGGTCCACGTACGGCGAGGGCAGGCTCGAGCCGGTGGGGTGGTGCGGCACGCCGACATCCTGCCTCACGCGGTCGATCGGGCGCGGGAGCCACCGCCGGACTACGCTCGGCCTCATGTGTGGAATCGTCGGATACGTCGGCCGTGACACGGGCAGCACGCCCCTCGACGTCGTCATGGAGGGGCTCGCGCGGCTGGAGTACCGCGGCTACGACTCGGCGGGCGTCGCCCTCGTGACGGAGTCGGGCATCGACCAGCGCAAGCGCGCCGGGAAGCTCGAGAACCTCCGGACCGAGATCGCCGCGCACCCGCTCGCGGCCTCGAGCACGGGCATCGGCCACACCCGGTGGGCCACCCATGGCGGACCGACCGACGAGAACGCCCACCCGCACCTCGGCGGCGAGGACGACGCGCTCGCGCTCGTCCACAACGGGATCATCGAGAACTTCCACCAGCTCAAGGCCCAGCTCCTCGACACCGGTGTCTCGTTCCGTTCCGAGACCGACACCGAGGTCGCCGCGCAGCTCCTCGGCCGGGCCTACGCGCAGGCCGGGGACCTCACGGCCGCGATGCAGGCGGTCGTCGCCCGGCTCGAGGGCGCGTTCACGCTCCTCGCGGTGCACCGCGACAGCCCGGGGACGATCGTCGCCGCCCGCCGCAACTCCCCGCTGGTCGTCGGTGTGGGCGAGGGGGAGATGTTCCTCGGCTCGGACGTCGCGGCGTTCATCGGGCACACCCGGCAGGCGGTCGAGCTCGAGCAGGACCAGATCGTCACGATCACCCCGGAGGGGTACGAGATCGTCGGCTTCGACGGGGCGCCCGGCCAGGGCAAGCCCTACGAGGTCACGTGGGACGCGGCCGCCGCCGAGAAGGGCGGCTACGACACCTTCATGGAGAAGGAGATCCACGAGCAGCCGCACGCCGTGGCCGACACCCTCCTCGGTCGGACCGACGAGGAGGGCCGGCTCGTCCTCGACGACCTGCGGATCACCGAGGACGAGCTGCGCGCGGTCGACCGCATCTACGTCGTCGCGTGCGGCACCGCCGCCTACGCGGGCATGACGGCCAAGTACGCGATCGAGCACTGGACGCGCATCCCCGTCGAGGTCTCGCTGGCCCACGAGTTCCGCTACTGCGACCCGATCGTCGACGAGCGCACGCTCGTCGTGTCGATCAGCCAGTCGGGCGAGACGATGGACACCCTCATGGCGGTCAAGCACGCCCGCGAGCTCGGCGCGCGGACCCTGTCGATCTGCAACACGCACGGGTCGACGATCCCGCGCGAGTCGGACGCGGTGCTCTACACGCACGCCGGCCCGGAGATCGCGGTCGCGTCGACGAAGGCCTTCCTCGCCCAGATCACCGCCTGCTACGTCCTGGGCCTCTACCTCGCACAGCTGCGCGGCGGGACGTACGCCGACGACGCCGCGCAGGTCATGCAGGAGCTGCGGGGGATCCCCGAGAAGATCGAGCAGGTTCTGGGGTCGATGGACCGGGTCGAGGAGATCGCCCGCTTCATGGCCGACACCCGCTCGGTGCTCTTCCTCGGGCGGCACGTCGGGTTCCCCGTGGCGATGGAGGGCGCGCTCAAGCTCAAGGAGCTCGCGTACATCCACGCCGAGGGCTTCGCCGCCGGTGAGCTCAAGCACGGCCCGATCGCGCTCATCGACGCCGGGCAGCCGGTGTTCGTCGTCGTCCCCGGCCCGGACACCCCGCACGAGCTGCACAAGAAGGTCGTGAGCAACATCCAGGAGATCCGGGCCCGCGGCGCGCGCACTCTCGTCATCGCCCAGGACGGCGACACGGACGTCGAGCCCTTCGCGGACGAGGTCATCCGGATCCCGCACACCTCGCCGCTGCTCCAGCCGCTGCTCGCGGTCGTGCCGCTGCAGGTGTTCGCGCTCCACCTGTCGACGGCCAAGGGGCTCGACGTCGACCAGCCCCGCAACCTCGCGAAGTCCGTCACCGTCGAGTGACCGGCACCGGCGTGCCCGGCGCTCTCAGGCCGGGCTGATCGGGCAGGTCCCGGCGCCGAGTGACCCCAGTGTCGCGGTCGTGCGACGGAAGGTCTCGGGCTGGGTCTGCGGGGTCGCCGGTTCGATGACGTGCCCGTCGAGGTCGACCCGCGTCGGGAGGTAGGCCGCCCGGCTCGTCACCGTGCCGTCGGGCTGCTTCGTCAGCGACACCCGGACGAACAGGCCTTCCTGCGTCTCCGGCCGCAGGTCGGGCGACGTGGTCGGTGACTGGTTCGACAGCGAGTTGCCAAGGCCGTAGAAGACGTACCGTCCGGCGATCCGTTCGCAGGGCTGGATGACGTGGACGTGCGTCCCGAGGATGAGGTCGACGTCACCCGAGCGGAGCAGCGCGCGGGCGAGCTCGCGCTGCTGGCCCGTCGGCGCCGTGACGTACTCCGCCCCCCAGTGGAGGCTGGCGACGACGACGTCGGCGCCCTGCGCCCGAGCCGCCCGGGCGTCGGCGCGGATGCCCCTGGCCCCGCGCGCGAGCCACAGCGAGCTGTGCAGCCACGGGGCGTCGGGCGGCGCCTGCGTCGTCGGCTCCCCCTGGTTGATGATCGCGTAGCTGTACGCGAGGTGGGCCACCCGCAGGCCGTTGGCCTCGTGCCAGCCGACGGCGCCGCGCCCGGAGCGGGTCGGTGACGGGCCGGCGTACCGCAGGCCCGCGGACCGCATGACGTGCTGGGTGCCGCGCAGGCCGTCGAGGCCGTGGTCCCACGTGTGGTTGCTCGCGAAGTCGCACCCGTCGTAGCCCGCCCGGCGGAGGGCGGTCGCCATCTCGCGCGGGGTGTTGAAGACCTTCGTCCCCGGCACGGTGAGGTTCGAGTTGTCCGGGGACAGCGGTGTCTCCATGTGGCACAGCGACACGTCAGCGGCCCGGACCCGCGGGGCGATCGCCTCGAAGCTCGGGCCGTAGTCGTACCCCACCCCGCCCGTACGGGCCGCGGCCCCGGCATTGACGGGGGCATGCGCGAGGACGTCACCGGTCGCACCGATCGTCACGGTGGTCGGCGCGCTCGTCCCGTCCGGGGTGGGTTGGTCCGTCGTCGGCGCACCCGGGGTGGACCGGCTGGCGGGGGCGCTGGGGGCTCGGACGTGCCAGCCCCGCACCCGGCGAGCGCGAGCGTTGCCGCTGCCGCCGTGGTCGTGATGAGCGTCCCCAGCCGTTTCATGAGCCACCCCCGTCGTCAAGCCCCCATGAGCGAGGAACCGTACCGACCGTGGCCGTGGGCGTCCGCCGAATCGGTAGCGTCGTGGGGGTGATCACCTCCTTCACCCCCGCTCAGGTCCGCGCCGCCGAGGAGCGGTCGGGAGAAGAGCTGCGCTCCGGCGAGCTCATGCGGCGCGCGGCCGAGGGGCTCGCGGGCGTCGTCGCCGCCCGGCTGCCGGAGGGCACGGGCGAGCCGGGGCGTGTCGTCGGTCTCGTCGGGCCGGGCAACAACGGTGGGGACGTCCTGCACGCGCTCGCCCGGCTCGCGGCGGACGGGCACGACGTGGCCGCGGTCCGTACGGCGACCGCCCACGAGGGCGGGGTCGACGCCCTCCGCCGGGCCGGTGGGGTCCTCCTGGGGGAGGACGCCGGGCCGGACGAGGTCGCCGAGCTCATCGGCGAGGCCGACGTCGTCGTCGACGGGATCCTCGGGATCGGGGGCCGGCCGGGGCTGCCCGAGGTGGCCCGGGCCTGGGTGGCAGCGATCGACGAGGACGCGTGGGTCGTCGCCGCCGACGTGCCGAGCGGGCATGACCCGGACGGATCGGCGCTTCATACCGACGGGGTCTTCGCCGACGAGACGGTGACCTTCGGCGTGCCGAAACCGGTGCATCTGCTCCCCGCGACGTCGGCGGCGTGCGGCGTGCTCACCGTCGTCCCGATCGGGATCGACCTCGAGGACGAGGCCGGCGGCGACGACCGTCCGGTCCCCGCCGTGCGACGGCTGACGCGCGACGACGTGGCGGCGGTGTGGCCCGTGCCCGGACCGGAGGACGACAAGTACACCCGCGGGGTCGTCGGGGTCATCGCCGGCGGCGAGGGGTACACGGGAGCGCCGCTGCTGACGACCGGTGCGGCCGTGGCCTCAGGGGCGGGGATGGTCCGGTACGTCGGGACGCCGACGCCGGAGGCACTCGTCCGGGCTGCCGTCCCGGAGGCCGTCCACGGCGACGGGAGGGTCCAGGCCTGGGTCGTCGGTCCCGGGCTCGACGTCGCCTCGAGCGCCGCGGGATCGGCGGCGCAGCTCGACGTGGCCCGTGCTGCGCTCGCGAGCGACCTGCCGGTCGTGCTCGACGCGGGCGGGCTCGGCCTGCTCGACGGGCCGCGGTCGGCGCCGACGCTCCTCACCCCGCACGCGGGGGAGTGCGCGCGGATGCTCTCCCGGCTCGAGGGAGATGAGGTTTCGGCCGAGGAGGTCGTCGCGGACCGGCTCGGTCACGCGCGCCGGCTCGCCCGGGCCACGGGGGCGGTCGTCCTGCTCAAGGGGAGCGCGACACTCGTCGTCCCGCCGGAGGAGGGCGCCCCGGTCTGGGTCCAGGCGGACGCCCCGGCGTGGCTCTCGACGGCGGGCAGCGGCGACGTGCTCGCCGGGATCCTCGGCACCCTGGCCGCGGCGGGGCTGCCGCTCGACCTTGCCGGGGCGCTCGGCGCCCTCGTCCACGGCGTGGCCGGGGACGACGCGAACCCCTGGGGACCGGTCCGCGCGAGCGCCATCGTCGACCGCCTTCCGGCGACGATCGCCGCGCTCCTCACCCGCTGAGACCGCCCAGCCCTTCCCGCCGACCGAACCGGCTCGTGGTCACCGGATCCGGTGACTGCGAACCGGTTCGCTGTGCGCGAAGGATCGGGCTGCCCGGGCGGCGCGGCCGAGGGCGGGTGCGGTCGGGTCGTAGACTCCCCCACCGATGACCGGACCGATGGAGCTCGCGCCGGACGGGTCGGCGCCGACCGACACCGCCGGGCTCTCCGCGTGGGCGGAGATCGACCTCGACGCGATCGCCGACAACGTCGCCGCACTCCGCGAGCACGCCGGCGGCACCCCCGTCATGGCCGTCGTCAAGGGCGACGCGTACGGGCACGGACTGGCCCACTCCGCGCGCGCCGCACTTGCCGGCGGAGCCACGTGGCTCGGGGTCGCCCAGGTCGCCGAGGCGCTCACCCTCCGCGCCGCGGGGGTCACCGCGCCGCTGCTGTCGTGGATCCACGTCCCCGGCACCGACCTCGCGCCCGCCGTCCGCGCCGACATCGACCTCTCCGCCGGGCAGCCGTGGGCCCTCGTCTCGATCGCCGAGGCCGCCCGCGCGGCTGGGCGCACCGCGCGGGTCCACCTCAAGGTCGACACCGGCCTGGGTCGTGGCGGGGCGCTCGGCGACGGCTGGACCGAGCTCCTCGCGGCAGCCGCGCCGCTGCGCGCCGAGGGCGCCATCGACATCGTCGGCATCTGGTCCCACCTCGCGTGGGCCGATGCGCCCGACCACCCGACCGTCCGCGCCCAGCGGGAGCGCTTCGTCGAGGCGATCGCCGAGGCCGAGCGGGCCGGCATCCGGCCGCAGGTCCGGCATCTGGCCAACTCCGCCGCCACCCTCACCGACCCGCAGGCCCGCTTCGACCTCGTCCGCCCCGGCCTCGCCGTCTACGGCTTGTCCCCGGTGCCCGATCTCGGCGCCCCGCAGCGGTTCGGGCTCCGCGAGGCGATGCGGCTGCTGGCCCGGTTCAGCTCCGTCAAGTACGCGCCCGCCGGGCAGGGCGTCTCCTACGGCCACGAGTACACGACCCCCGCGGCCACCCGCCTCGGTCTCGTCCCCATCGGGTATGCCGACGGCATCCCGAGGGCGGCGCTCAACGCCGGTCCGGTCGCCGTGCGTGGCACCCGCGCCCGGATCGCCGGCCGGGTGTGCATGGACCAGTTCGTCGTCGACCTCGGTGCCGCGGGCCTCGACGCCGAGCCGGGGGAGGAGCTCGTCCTCTTCGGCCGGGGGGCGGACGACGAACCCACCGCGCAGGACTGGGCGGAGGCGTGCGGCACGATCAACTACGAGATCGTCACGAGGATCGGTCCGCGGGTGCCGCGGGTCCTCGTCGGGACCGCAGGGAGGGAGGACGCCGATGGCTGAGCGGACGCGCAGGTCGCGCACGCCTCGCACGACCCCGAACCCCGTCGGGCGACGCCGCGCGCAGGTGACGGCCGCCTCCGCCGCGGGCATCGGGATCGCCGGTGCCGCCGCGAGCGCGGCCCTCCTGCACCGGGCCTGCACCGACGACCACGGCGTGCCGACCGCCGGTCCGTACGGCATCCGGGCCGACGAGACCCTCACGGTCGTCGCCGAGGACGGGGTGAACCTCCACGTCGAGATCGACGAGCCCGAGCCGGGCGCGACCGACGCCGCGCGGGTCGACGGCGAGGTCCCCACGGTCGTCCTCGCGCACGGCTACACGCTCGACCTCACCTCGTGGGCCTTCCAGCGGGCGGACCTCGCCGCGGCCGGGTACCGCGTCGTCACCTACGACCAGCGCGGCCACGGGCTGTCGGGGGAGAGCGACCGGGAGCGCTGCACGATCGACCAGCTCGGCCGCGACCTGCGCTCCGTCGTCGACCACGTCGCACCGACCGGTCCGCTCGTCCTCGTCGGCCACTCCATGGGCGGGATGTCGGTCGAGTCGTTCGCCGGGCAGTTCCCCGAGGTCGTCGCCGAGCGGGTCGTCGCGGTCGGACTCGTCGCGACGAGCGCAGGAGGCATGGGGTTGGTGACGATCGGCTTGGGCAAGGTCTTCGACAGCGCCTTCCTCCGACTGGGCCCGGGCGTGATGGCGGGGCTGCACCGTCGGCAGCGGCTCTTCGGCGGGCTGCGGCGGCTCGGCCGGGACGTCGAGTACTCGGCGGTGGCTCACTACGGGTTCGGGCGCGGCGCGACGCCCGACATGATCCGCTACACCGCCGACATGATCATGGGCACCCCGCTGCGGACCACGGCGTCGTTCCTGCCGCACCTGGACGACCTCGACGTCCGGGAGGCGCTCGCCCATCTGCAGGAGGTCGAGGTCCTCGTCCTCAACGGGTCCCGCGACCGGCTCACCCCGCCCGGGCACAGCGACGACATCGTCCGGCTCGTGCCGCACGCGCGCCACGTCGTCGTCCCCGGGGCCGGGCACATCATCACGTTCGAGGCCGCCGACGTCGTCAACCGTCAGCTGCGGGCCCTGATCGAGCGCGGCGCGCGGCGCGCGCAGGACCGCCCGCGGTCGGGGCGCCCGTCCGACCGCCGGGGGACGGCTCGATGAGCGGGCCGAGCACCCTCACGCTCGTCGACCCCGAGGCGACGCACGCGTTCGGCGTCCGGCTGGGGCGTGCCGCCGCCGCGGGCGACCTGCTCGTCCTCACCGGCGGGCTCGGTGCGGGGAAGACCACCCTGACCCGCGGCATCGGCGAGGGCCTGGGGGTGCGCGGCGCGGTCACCTCCCCGACGTTCGTCATCGCCCGCGTCCACCCCTCGCTCACCGGCGGCCCCGCGCTCGTGCACGTCGACGCCTACCGGCTCGGGGGTGCCGCCGAGCTCGACGACCTCGACCTGGACGCGGACGTCGCGGACTCCGTCACCGTCGTCGAGTGGGGCGCGGGCCTGGCCGAGGGCCTGAGCCCCGACCGGCTCGAGATCCGGATCGACGTCGACCCGGCGAGCGAGGTGCGGACGGTGACGCTGCACCCGCGCGGCACCCGCTGGGACGCGGCGACGCTCGCCGCGCTCACCCGCACCTCGCACCCGGAGGCGGACCGATGAGGCTGCTCGCGCTCGACACCGCGACCTCGGCGATCACCGTGGCCGCCCACGACGGCACGACGGTGCTCGCCGCCCGATCGGTCGAGGACGCGCGCCATCACACCGAGCATCTCGCGCCGACGATCGAGGCGGTGCTCGGCGACGCCGGCTGGTCCCCGCGGGCGCTGTCCGACATCGTCGTCGGCACCGGCCCGGGCCCGTTCACGGGGCTGCGCGTCGGGATCGTCACCGCACTCACCCTCGGCCACGCGACCGGTGCACGGGTCCACGGCGTGTGCTCGCTCGACGCGCTCGCGCGGGCCGCGCGCGAGGCGCACCCGCAGGAGACCGAGGTCCTCGTCGCCACCGACGCCCGCCGCCGGGAGGTCTACTGGGCGCGCTACCGCGACGGGGCGAGGGTGGAGGGCCCCGGCGTCTGCCGGGCTGCCGAGCTTCCCGACGCGCTGCGCGCCCTCCCGACCGTCGGCCGAGGCCCGCTGCTCTACCCCGACGCGCTCGCCGACCCGCTCACCGCCCCCGGGCGCCCGCTGCTCGACGTCGACGCGGCCGCCCTCGCCCGGGTGGCCGTCGACGGGATCCGGGCCGGCTCCCCGATGCCGACGACCCCGCTCTACCTGCGCCGGCCCGACGCCCAGGAACCGGGCGCCCCGAAGTCGGCGACCTCGCCGACCCCGGTGCGGCGCTCGGACGTCCTCGAACCCTCGAAGGGCACCCCGTGAGCGTGACCGTCCGGCCCCTGTCCTGGCGTGACCTCGACGTGATCCTCCCGCTGGAGCGGGAGCTGTTCGGCCACGAGGCGTGGGACGCCCGCTCGTGGTGGGAGGAGCTGGCCGCGCGCCCGCGCCGGGAGTACGTCGCCGCTCAGGACGGCGAGAACCTCGTCGGCTACGCCGGGCTCGACGACCAGGGCGACGTCGCCGACGTCATGACCATCGCCGTCGTCCCCTCCGCCCGGCGTCGCGGGATCGGGCGCGTCCTGCTCGACGCGCTGCTCGCCCGCGCCCGGGCCCGCGGCGCCCACGACGTCGTCCTCGAGGTCCGTGCCGACAACGCCGCCGCGCTCGCGCTCTACGCCGACGCGGGCTTCACGACCGTCCGCACCCGGCGCGGGTACTACCGCAACCCGGGGTCCGACCCGGTGGACGCGCTCGTCCTCCGCGCGCGCACGCAGCAGGCAGGAGCGGCATGAGCGAGCACCCCCTCGTCCTGGGCATCGAGACCTCCTGCGACGAGACCGGCGTCGGCATCGTCCACGGACAGACCCTCCTCGTCGACGCCGTCGCCAGCAGCGTCGACGAGCACGCCCGGTTCGGCGGCGTCGTCCCGGAGATCGCCAGCCGCGCCCACCTCGAGGCGATGGTCCCGACGATCGAGCGGGCGTGCACGCAGGCCGGGGTGCGGCTGTCCGACCTCGACGCGATCGCCGTCACCTCCGGCCCCGGCCTTGCCGGGGCGCTGATGGTCGGCGTCGCCTCCGCCAAGGCGCTGGCGCTCGGCCTGGGCATCCCCCTCTACGGCGTCAACCACCTCGCCTCGCACGTCGCGGTCGACATCGTCGAGCACGGCCCGCTGCCCGAGCCGACGCTGGCGATGCTCGTCTCCGGAGGGCACTCCTCGCTGCTGCTCGTCCCCGACGTCACGTGCGACATCCGCTCCCTCGGCGCGACGATCGACGACGCCGCGGGAGAGGCCTTCGACAAGGTCGCCCGGGTCCTCGGCCTGCCGTTCCCGGGCGGGCCGCACATCGACCGGGCGGCGAGCGAGGGCGCGATCACCATCGACTTCCCCCGCGGCCTCACCTCCCGCCGCGACATGGAGCGGCACCGGTTCGACTTCTCGTTCTCGGGTCTGAAGACGGCCGTGACCCGGTGGGTCGAGGCCGAGCGTGCCGCCGGGCGGGACGTGCCCGTCGCCGACGTCGCGGCGTCCTTCCAGGAGGCGGTCACCGACGTCCTCGTCCGCAAGGCGATCCTCGCCTGCCGCGAGCACGACGTCGCGGCGCTGCAGGTCGGCGGCGGTGTCGCGGCCAACTCGCGGCTGCGGGCGATGGTGGCCGAGCGCGGCGCGGAGGCCGGTATCGAGGTCCGCATCCCCCGGCGCGCGCTGTGCACGGACAACGGGGCGATGGTCGCGGCGCTCGGGGCGCAGATGGCTGCCAAGGGCCGCGCCCCGAGCACCCTCGACCTGCCGGCGGACTCCTCCATGCCGGTCACCGACGTCCAGTCCGGGCTGCCGGTGGACGTCGACCACGACCACCCGCACTGACGGGCGGGTCAGGAGTTCGTCGAGCTCGTCGCGTCGACGCTGCCGCAGGTGATCAGGCCCATCCGCTGCTTGAGGGTGAGCACACGGGTCGTCGAGTCGAGGACCTGCGTGGCGAACCGGCGGTCCTTCGCGGCCCGGGTCGTGATTCCGGTGAGCATCGGCCCGACGAGTGCGGGGTCGGCGGTGAGGGTGATGTCGCCGCCGGCCGCGACGTGCCGCGCGGCGCGCTCGGCGGGCGGGACCGCCGCGACGGAGCGGGCGACCCCGACGTCGTCGGTGACGACGACCCCGGTGTAGCCGAGGTCCCGGCGCAGGACGTCGGTGATGATGCGGCGGGAGAAGACGGCCCGGTGCTGCCGGTCGATGCGCGGGTAGAACGCCGAGCCGACCATGATCATCCCCGCGCCGTTGCGGACCCCGCTGACGAACGGTCGCAGGTGCGGGTCTCGGCGGGTCATCGTCGTGTCGGTCGTCCCGGACGCGGTCGCGTCGGTGTTGCCGGTGATCCGGCCGATGCCGGGGAAGTGCTTGACGGTCGGCTCGACCTTCGCCGCCCGCAGCCCCCGGACCACCGCGTCGCCCGAACGGGAGACGGCCGCCGGGGTGCTGCCGTAGTGCCGGTCGAGCGCACCGATCGGGACGTTGCGCGCGGCGGTCCCCGCCGGGACGGTGTCGACCGTCGGCGCGAGGTCGACGTTGACGCCCGCGGCGGACAGCTCCTTCCCCCAGCCGGTCGCGGCCGCCTCCAGCGCGCGCGGCGTCATCCTCGCTTGCGCGGTGGCGGCCGGGACGGACGAGAAGCCGGGGCCGGTGAGCTGCTGGACCTGCCCGCCCTCCTGATCGGCGGCGACGAGGAGCCGCGCGCCGCCCGTCGAGCCCGGGCCGGCGAGGCCCTGGAGGCGGGTGGTCGTCCCGCGGACGTTCTCGCGCCCGACCCAGCCGCCGAGGAGGAAGACGCCGCCGACGTGGTGGTCGGTGACGAGGGCGTCGTGGGCCCCGCCGGGGTAGATCGCCGGCATGAGCAGCTGCCCCGCGCGCTGCTGGGGGGTCATCGCGCGGGCGGTCTCCCGGCACGCCGGATCGGGCGTGAGGCCGAGTTGGGGCCGGGCGTCGCGGGACGAGGTCGGCGAGGTCGTGGCCGAAGGGGTCGTCGCTCCCTCGGGCACGGTCGTCCCCGAGGGCGTGGTGCCGCCCGCGGAGCACGCGCCGAGCGCGAGGAGGGCGACGACGGCGGTGGCGCGGGCGACGCCGGTGGCGCGCACGGCGGCGGTGAGAGGCACCCGGTGACGATACGGGTCACGCGGGGTCGATGACGAGGACGCACTGCTCCCCGGCGACCCGGGTGAGCAGCACCGTCGTGCTCGCGCCGTCGCCCGCCCCCCGCCCGATCCGCAGGTCGCGGCGCAGGCGCTCGTCGTCGATCCGGATGCCGCGCTTCTTGATCGTCAGGCCGGTGATCCCGCGCTCGCGCAGGTACGGCCGGAGGACCTTCGTCGAGAACGGGAGGACGTCGCGGACGGCGTACCGGCGGGCGAACGGCACGTCGGTCGCCGTCCCCGCGGTGACGTACCCCAGGCCGGGTTCGAGCTCTTCGCCGCTCGTCGCGGCGGTGACGGCACCGGTGAGCCCGGCGCGGGTGACGGCACGGTCGGCCTCGTAGAGCCACGGCCCCATCGCCCCGAGCGAGGGCGCGGCGGGCGGGTCGGCGTCGGCCATCGACTGGTCGACCTCGACCGGGGAGCAGTCGTGGCGCAGCACCCGGGCGGTTCGGCCCTCGTGCCGGACGAGCGGGCCCCACCACACCGCGCACTCGAGGACCTCGCCGTCGTAGGAGGTCCACTGGGCCTCGGTGCCCAGGGGCGGGATGTCGTGGGGCAGCGAAGGGCTGAGCTTCACCCCGCTCGCCGGGACGCGGCGGGCGACGTCGAGGACGCTGTCCCAGCTCGGGGAGATCTCCTCGAGCCGAAAGATGCGGCGGGTCCTGCCGCGGGCGTCGGCGACCCCCGGGGTGCGGCGGGCGGGGTCGAGCCACGCGCCGGCGCGGGCGCGCAGCGGGTCGGTGGGGAGCTCGACGTCCTCCGCTCGACCGGCGCGGGCCCGGGAGTCCGGCCACGCGCGGAGGTTGGCGTCGGCGATGGCGGCGGTCGTCGGGTCGGCGTCGACGGCGGCGACGGTCACCCCGAGCGCGCTCATCGCCATCGCGTCCGCACCGATGCCGCACCCGAGGTCGTGGACGGTCGCCAGGCTCGCGGCGGCGAAGCGCCCGGCGTGCCCGGCCGCGACCTCGAGCCGGCTGGCCTGCTCCAGCCCGTCGGCGGTGAAGAGCATCCCGTCGGCGAACTCGCCGAACTTCGCTCTGGCCCGGGCGCGCAGTCGCAGCTGGGTGAGGAGGGCAGCCGCCCGCGCGGCGTCGAGCCCGTCGGCGCGCAGCCGAGCGGCCGTGGTCAGCGCGGTGGCCTCGTCGTAGGGCGGCAGGTCCGCGAGGAGTGCGCGCGCCTGCGGGCGGGCGAGCCAGCGCACGATCTCGGGGTCCACGCCCGCATCCTCCCCCGCGCGCGGAACCGAGATGTGCTCGGGGCGGCGCGCCGTTGGCACTCCGGTTGACCGAGTGCCAGTGCGGGTCCTAGATTGCGTGTTGGCACTCGGCGCGGCTGAGTGCCAGCGCAGAGTCGATCGACCCCCGCGACGGCGATGGTCTCGCGCTCCGCCCCTGTTCTGCCATCTGGAAGGAGTCATCGTGTCGGTCAACATCACGCCGCTCGAGGACCGGATCGTCGTCAAGTCGCTCGAGGCCGAGCAGACCACCGCCTCGGGCCTGGTCATCCCGGACACGGCCAAGGAGAAGCCCCAGGAGGGCGAGGTCGTCGCCGTGGGCCCCGGCCGCTGGAACGAGGACGGCGACGAGCGCGTCCCCATGGACATCAAGGTCGGCGACAAGGTCGTCTACAGCAAGTACGGCGGCACCGAGCTCAAGCGCGGCGCGGAGGAGTACCTCATCCTCAGCGCCCGCGACGTGCTCGCCATCATCGGCTGAGTCCACCCCCACCTCTCGACGCCCCGGGCGGCCCGTTCGGGCCCCGGGGCGTCGTCCGTGACACCCCCGACCACCACGAAGCAAGGAGCCAGGCATGGCCAAGGAACTCCAGTTCAACGACGCAGCGCGCGATGCGCTGCAGCGCGGCGTCGACCAGCTCGCGAACGCCGTCAAGGTGACGCTCGGCCCGAAGGGCCGCAACGTCGTCATCAACAAGCAGTGGGGCGCCCCGACGATCACGAACGACGGCGTGACCATCGCCCGCGAGATCGAGCTCGAGGACCCGTACGAGAACCTCGGCGCGCAGCTGGCGAAGGAGGTCGCGACCAAGACGAACGATGTCGCCGGTGACGGCACGACCACCGCGACCGTCCTCGCCCAGGCCATGGTCAAGGAGGGCCTGCGCAACGTCGCCGCGGGCGCCGCCCCGTCCGGCCTCAAGCGCGGCATGGACAAGGCCGTCGAGGCCGTCTCCGCCCGTCTCCTCGAGACCGCCCGCGAGGTCCAGGGCAAGGAGGAGATCGCCCAGGTCGCCTCCCTGTCCGCGCAGGACCAGGGCATCGGCGCGACGATCGGCGACGCCTTCGACAAGGTCGGCAAGGACGGCGTCATCACCGTCGAGGAGTCCTCGACGGCGGAGACGACGCTCGACTTCACCGAGGGCATGCAGTTCGACAAGGGCTACATCTCGGCGTACTTCGCCACCGACACCGACCGGATGGAGACCGTCCTCGAGGACGCCTACGTCCTCATCAACCAGGGCAAGATCTCGACGGTCCAGGACTTTCTGCCGCTGCTGGAGAAGGTCGTCCAGGCCGGCAAGCCGCTCCTGGTCATCGCCGAGGACGTCGAGGGCGAGGCGCTGAGCACGCTCGTCGTCAACAAGATCCGCGGCACGTTCACCGCGTGCGCCGTCAAGGCCCCCGGCTTCGGCGACCGCCGCAAGGCGATGCTCCAGGACATGGCGATCCTCACGGGCGCGCAGGTCGTCGCCGAGGAGGTCGGCCTCAAGCTCGACCAGGTCGGTCTCGAGGTCCTCGGCCAGGCCCGCCGCGTCGTCGTCACGAAGGACACGACGACGATCATCGACGGCCAGGGCGACTCCGCCGCCGTCGAGGGCCGCGTCAACGAGATCAAGGCCGAGATCGAGCGGACCGACTCGGACTGGGACCGCGAGAAGCTCCAGGAGCGGCTGGCCAAGCTCGCCGGCGGTGTCTGCGTCATCAAGGTCGGCGCGCACACCGAGGTCGAGCTCAAGGAGAAGAAGCACCGCATCGAGGACGCCATCTCGGCGACCCGCGCGGCCATCGAGGAGGGCATCGTCGCCGGCGGTGGCTCGGCCCTCATCCAGGCCGTCTCCGCCATCGACGAGCTCGGGCTCGAGGGTGACGAGGCCGTCGGTGCGAGCATCGTCGCCCGCGCCGCTCGCGAACCGCTGCGCTGGATCGCCGAGAACGCCGGGCTCGAGGGCTACGTCGCGGTCTCCAAGGTCCAGGAGATGGAGCCGGGCCAGGGCCTCAACGCGGCCACGGGCGAGTACGGCGACCTCGTCGCCGCCGGTGTCATCGACCCGGTCAAGGTGACGCGCTCGGCGCTTCGCAACGCCGAGTCGATCGCGTCGATGGTCCTCACGACCGACACGCTCGTCGTCGAGAAGAAGGACGAGGACGAGGACGCCGCGGCCGGCCACGGTCACGGCCACAGCCACTGATCCTTCCCCTCCGCCCGCGGGGCCGTCACCGATCACCGGTGGCGGCCCCGCGGGCGTGCCGGGGGACCACTAGGCTGTGCGCATGAGGCTCCTGGGTGTCATCGGCGGACTCGGCTGGCCCGCGACGGCGGAGTACTACCGCCGGCTCAACGAGGGGGTCGAGGCGCGGCTCGGCGGCCTGCACTCGGCGCGCGTGCTCGTGCACAGCCTCGACTTCGCCGAGGTGACCGCGGCCGAGGAGCGCGGCGACTGGGACGCGATGGCGGAGATCCTCGTGGACTCCGCCCGCAGCCTGGAGCGGGCCGGCGCCGAGGGTCTGATCATCGCGGCGAACACGATGCACGCGGTCGCCCCGCAGGTCGAGGACGCCGTCGGCATCCCGCTGCACCACATCGCGAAGGCCGCGGCCAAGCGTGTCGAGGCGAGCCGCCAGCACACGGTCGGACTCCTGGCGACCCTGACGACGACGAACGGGGACTTCTACACCGGCCCGTTCGTCGAGCGCGGCATCGAGGTCATCCTCCCGCAGGAGGCGGAGCGTCCCGAGGTCGACCGGATGATCTACGACGAGCTCGTCCACGGGATCATCAAGGACGGCTCGCGCAAGCGGTTCCGCGAGGTCATGGCGGGGATGCGCGACCGGGGCGCCGAGGCGATCGTCCTCGCCGGCACCGAGCTCGGCCTCCTGCTCGAGGCCGACGACGCCGACGTCCCGCTCCACGACACGACGGCGATCCTCGTCGAGGACACCCTCGACTGGATGCTCGAGGCGTGACCCAGCAGGTCGAGGTCCCGATCCGGGACGCGTCGATCCGCCTCGGTCAGCTGCTCAAGCTCGCGGGCGTCGTCGAGCACGGCGTCATGGCCCGCGAGGTCATCGAGGCCGGTGAGGTGAGCGTCGACGGCTCCGTCGAGAACCGGCGTGGCGCCCAGGTCCGTCCGGGCCAGACGGTGACGCTCGAGGGCGTGGCGATCGCGGTCGTCGCCGGCTGACGAAAGCAGCGCCCAAGCACGCACCTGCGGCGGGTCAGACTCCCTCTGTGGGCGGTGACAACGGACGTACCCCGCCCCTGCGACATGCAGTTCGTCCGGGCGGGGCAGCAGGCACCCCGAGAAATCGGGGTGCCTGCGCGGTGGCGTTCGCGAACTGCCTGTCGTCCGGACCGGCCGTCAGCCGCGGACGCTGTAGTTCGGCGCCTCGATGATCCCCTGGACGTCATGCGGGTGGGACTCGGCCAGGCTCGCGGAGGTGATCCGGACGAACCGACCCTTCTCCTTCAGCTCCGGGATCGTCCGGGCCCCGACGTAGAACATCGCCTGCTTGAGCCCGCCGACCATCTGGTGCGCGACCTGCGACAGCGCGCCGCGGTAGGCCACCCGCCCCTCGATGCCCTCCGGGACGATCTGGTCGTCCGAGGCGACCTCGGCCTGGAAGTAGCGGTCCTTGCTGTACGAGGTCTTCCCCCGCGAGGACATCGCGCCGAGCGAGCCCATCCCGCGGTAGGACTTGAACTGCTTGCCGTTGACGAAGATCAGCTCGCCGGGGGACTCCTCGCAGCCGGCCAGGAGCGAGCCCATCATCACGGCGTCGGCGCCGGCGACGAGGGCCTTGGCGATGTCGCCGGAGTACTTCAGGCCGCCGTCGGCGATGACCGGGACCCCGGCCGGGCGGCACGCGAGCGAGGCGTCGTGGACGGCGGTGACCTGCGGCGCACCGACGCCGGTGACGACCCGCGTCGTGCAGATCGCGCCCGGCCCCACCCCGACCTTGACCGCGTCCGCCCCCGCGTCGACGAACGCCTGGGCGCCCTCGCGTGTGGCGACGTTGCCGCCGATGACCTGGACGTGCTTCGTCGCCGGGTCGGACTTCAGCCGCGCGACCATCTCGACGAGCATCCGCACGTGGCCGTGGGCGGTGTCGGCGACGAGTACGTCGACCCCGGCGTCGATGAGCGTCGTCGCCCGCTCCCACGCGTCGCCGAAGTACCCGATCGCGGCCCCGACGAGCAACCGACCGTCGGCGTCGTTGCTCGCGTTCGGGAACTGCTCGGACTTGACGAAGTCCTTCACGGTGATGAGCCCGGCGAGGCGCCCCTCGGCATCGACGATCGGCAGGCGCTCGCGCTTGTGCTGGCGCAGCAGCAGCGTGGCGTCCTCGCGGGAGATCCCGACCGGCGCGGTGACCAGCGGCATCGGGGTCATGACGTCCCGCACCTTCGTCGTCGCCCACTCGGCGACGGGGGTGAAGCGCAGGTCGCGGTTGGTGATGATGCCGATGAGCGTGCCGTCGCCCTCGACGACGGGCAGGCCGGAGACGCGGTACTCCCCGCAGCGGGCGTCGAGGTCCTCGAGCGTGGCGTCCGGACCGATCGTCACGGGGTTGGAGATCATCCCCGTCTGGGTCCGCTTGACGAGGTCGACCTGGTAGGCCTGATCGGCGATCGAGAGGTTGCGGTGGAGGATCCCGATCCCGCCCTGACGGGCCATGGCGATCGCCATCCGGGCCTCGGTGACGGTGTCCATCGCCGCGGAGACGATCGGCGCGCGGAGGGTGAGCTCGCGGGTCAGGCGGGTGCTCGTGTCGATCTCGCTCGGCACGAGGTCGCTGAACCCCGGCAGGAGGAGGACGTCGTCGTAGGTCAGACCCACCTTGCCGAACGGGTCGTGGGCGGAGGGGTCGGCGGCGGGGGCGGGCGTCAGACCGGGTTCCATTGCTCGATTCTACGGACGGTGGTCCCGCCCCCGTGACCCGTGGGCTGCGGCCGTGGGCGGTGCCGGGCACGACGACTGATCGTCACCGTCCGGCCACCTCGGGGCCACGCCGGCGCAACCCACCCCCCAATACCGTGTCCGGCGGCTCCCCCGGAGGACGGGGAGCCGCGGCCCGAAACGGGGCCGTCACGGAGCATCGTCGGGGGACAACGAATGTCAGGGGTCGTGAGCCTGCCGGGTCCGGTGGCATCGCTGTGGGAGTGGCAGTTCGAGGGCGCCTGCCGCGACACCGACGGCGCCGTGTTCTACCACCCGGAGGGCGAACGCGGTGCTGCCCGCCAGGCCCGCGAGGCCGCCGCGAAGGCCGTCTGCGCGCGCTGCCCCGTCGTGTCGGCCTGCCGCGCGCACGCCCTGGCCTCCGGCGAGCCGTTCGGCATCTGGGGCGGGCTGTCCGCGGAGGAGCGGCGCCGGATGACCGCGGTGCAGGCGGCGACCGCCGTCTGAGACCGTCCGCAGGCCCCCGGGTACGGTGGGCCGGTGATCGAGATCGAGATCGGGCGCGCGAAGCGGGGCCGACGGGCCTACTCCCTCGACGACGTCGCCGTCGTCCCGAGCCGCCGCACGCGGGACCCCGAGGAGGTCTCGCTCGGCTGGCAGATCGACGCCTACCACTTCGACGTCCCCGTCCTCGCGGCGCCGATGGACTCCGTGATGTCCCCCGAGACCGCGATCGCGTTCGGACGCCTGGGCGGACTGCCCGTCCTCGACCTCGAGGGCTTGTGGACCCGCTACGAGGACCCGGCGCCGGTGCTCGAGGAGATCGCCTCCCTGCCGCAGGAGGACGCGACCGTCCGGATGCGCGAGATCTACGCCCGTGACATCCGGCCCGAGCTCATCGTCGAGCGGGTGCGCGCCGTGCGCGAGGCCGGCATCACCGTCGCCGGCGCGCTATCGCCGCAGCGCACCCAGCAGCACTGGAAGACGGTCGTCGACTCCGGCGTCGACCTCTTCGTCATCCGCGGCACGACCGTCTCGGCCGAGCACGTGAGCAGCCGCGCCGAGCCGCTCAACCTCAAGCGGTTCATCTACGAGCTCGACGTGCCCGTCATCGTCGGTGGCGCGGCGAGCTACTCGGCGGCGCTGCACCTCATGCGCACCGGCGCGGCCGGGGTGCTCGTCGGCTTCGGCGGGGGAGCGGCACACACGACCCGCGCGACGCTCGGCATCCACGCACCGATGGCGACCGCCCTGGCCGACGTCGCGGCTGCACGTCGGGACTACCTCGACGAGTCCGGGGGGCGGTACGTGCACGTCATCGCCGACGGCGCCGTGGGCACGAGCGGGGACATCGTCAAGGCGGTCGCGTGCGGCGCGGACGCGGTCATGCTCGGCGCGGCGCTCGCCCGAGCGGTCGAGGCGCCCGGCGGCGGCTACCACTGGGGGCCGGAGGCGCACCACGCGCAGCTGACGCGAGGCGCGCGCGTCGGCGTCGGCACCGTCGGTTCGCTCGAGGAGGTCATGTTCGGCCCGAGCCGCGTCGCGGACGGGACGACGAACCTCATGGGCGCGCTGCGCCGCGCGATGGCGACGACGGGCTACACCGAGCTCAAGGAGTTCCAGCGCATCGACGTCGTCGTCGCCCCGTACCAGCCGAGCTGACCCGCACCCCGACCGCCGAGGAGATTCCCGTGACGACCCGCCGCATCGCCCTCGTCCCCGCCGCCGCGCTCGTCCTGGCCCTTGCTGGTTGCGGAGGCTCCGGCGGCACCCACGAGAGCCACGCGTCGACGTCGGCAGCGCGCCCGTCATCGGCCAGCGCCGCCGAGGCGATCGACCCGAAGCATTCCGACGCCGACGTCGAGTTCGCGTCGATGATGATCCCCCACCACGAGCAGGCCGTGGACATGGCGGGCATGGTGGAGGACGGGGAGGCGGGCCAGGAGGTGCGCAGCCTCGCAGGACGCATCGAGAAGGCGCAGGCCCCCGAGATCGAGCGGATGTCGGCGATGCTCTCGGCGTGGGGCGAGCCGGTCCCGACCGGAGACGCGCACGACATGCACGGCGGGCACGGCGGGCACGGCGGGCAGGGCACGGACGACCCGATGCCGGGGATGATGAGCGAGGCCGAGATGGCGCGGCTGGGTACCCTGCGCAGCGAGAAGTTCGACCGCGCGTGGCTGACGATGATGATCGAGCACCACGAGGGCGCGGTGACGATGGCGCGGGCGGAGCTGAAGGACGGCGAGAACCCCCAGGCCCGGGAGCTCGCGCAGCAGATCCTCGACGCCCAGGAGCAGGAGATCGACGAGATGAGGGGCCTGCTGAAGCGCTGACGCGCTCGCCGCCGTCGCGACGAGGGGCTACCGGCTGTCGGACGCCTCTACTACTCTGGGGTAATGACCTCGCCGACGATCGCCGATCCCGAGCTCGACCCGACCGCCACCTACGCCGTCGACCCGGCCCGCGTCCGCGTCCTGGCTCGGCAGGTCGTCGCGGCCCCGGAGGCCGAGCGCTTCCGCCGCACGTCGCCGATGACCGGCGGCCCGATCGCCGACCTGCCGCTGTCCACCCCCGAGGACGTCACCACGGCGATCGCCGCGGCGCGGGCCGCGCAGGGCGCCTGGGCGGCCCTGGACCCGGCCGAGCGCAAGGCGATCTTCCTGCGCTTCCACGACCTCGTCCTCGACCGTCAGGTCGAGCTGCTCGACCTGATCCAGCTCGAGGCGGGCAAGGCGCGCCGTCACGCCTTCGAGGAGGTCGCCGACACCGCGATCACGGCGCGGTACTACGCGCGCGTCGCGGCCGGCCTCATCGCCCCGCGGAAGGTCGCCGGCGTGTTCCCGCTGCTCTCCCAGGTCGAGGTGCACCACCACCCCAAGGGCGTCGTCGGGATCGTCTCCCCGTGGAACTACCCGCTGAGCCTGGCCATCACCGACGCGATCCCGGCCCTGCTCGCCGGCAACGCCGTCGTCCTGCGGCCGGACATGCAGGGGTCGGTGACGGCGCTCGCCGGGGTCGAGCTCCTGCGCGAGGCCGGCCTGCCCGACGGGGTCCTTCAGGTCGTGCTCGGGTCCGGCTCGAAGGTGGGTCAGGCGATCGTCGACCAGGCGGACTACGTGTGCTTCACCGGGTCGACCCCGGTCGGTCGCCAGGTCGCGGCCTCCGCCGCCGAGCGCCTCGTGTCCTTCAGCCTCGAGCTCGGCGGGAAGAACAGCCTCTACGTCGCGGACGACGCCGACGTCGACAAGGCCGTCGAGGGTGCGGTCCGCTCGTGCTTCGCCTCCGCCGGCCAGCTGTGCATCTCGACCGAGCGGGTCCTCGTCCACGAGGCGATCGCCGACCGGTTCATCCCGAAGTTCGTCGCCGCGGTCGAGGCGATGGTCGTCAGCACGGACCTGGAGTTCGGCCCCGACATGGGCAGCCTCGTCAGCCCCGAGCAGCTCGAGACCGTCACCCGCCACGTCGACGACGCCGTCGCCAAGGGCGCGACCGTCCTCGCGGGTGGTCGGCCCCTGCCGGACGTCGGGGCGTACTGCTACGCGCCCACCGTCCTCGACGGGGTGACGAGCGAGATGGCCTGCCGGGACGAGGAGACCTTCGGTCCGGTCGTCTCCATCTACCGCGTGTCGTCGGACGACGAGGCTGTCGCCCTGGCCAACGACACGGAGTACGGGCTCAACGCCTCGGTGTGGACGACGGACGTCCGTCGTGGTCGGGCCATCGCGCGCCGCATCAAGACCGGCACGGTGAACATCAACGAGGGCTACGCCGCTGCGTGGTCGTCCGTCGCCGCGCCGATGGGCGGGATGAAGGACTCGGGGATGGGCCGCCGTCACGGCGCAGAGGGCCTGCTGAAGTACACGGAGAGCCAGAACATCACCGCCCAGCACCTCGTCGGCTTCGGTCCGGTGCTCGGCATGTCCGACGAGACCCACGCGAAGGTCCTCGGCCTGAGCCTGCGCGCGCTCAAGCTCATGGGTCGCGCATGAGCGGCTCACCCACGGCCACCAGGACGCCGGAGCCGGACGTCGACGTCGTCGTCATCGGATCGGGCTTCGGCGGCTCGGTCGCCGCCCTGCGGCTGGTCGAGAAGGGCTACCGCGTGCACGTCCTCGAGGCGGGGCGCCGGTTCGAGGACGAGGACTTCGCCAAGACGTCCTGGGACCTGCGCAACTTCCTGTGGATGCCCCAGGCCGGGTGCTTCGGCATCCAGCGGATCCACCTGCTCGGCGACGTCATGATCCTCGCCGGCGCCGGGGTCGGCGGCGGCTCGCTCAACTACGCGAACACCCTCTACGTCCCCCCGCGCCCGTTCTTCGAGGACCAGCAGTGGGGTCACATCACCGACTGGGAGGAGGAGCTCGCGCCGCACTACGCGATGGCGAGCTCGATGCTCGGCGTGGTGACCAACCCCTGCCACGGGATCGTCGAGGACGTGATGCAGCAGGCGGCCCAGGACATGGGCGTCCCCGAGACCTTCCGGAAGACGCCGGTCGGGGTGTTCTTCGCCGAGGGCACCGCGTCGGAGGACCGGGGCACGACCGTGCCGGACCCGTACTTCGGCGGAGCCGGGCCCGACCGGACGACGTGCGTCGAGTGCGGCAACTGCATGGTGGGCTGCCGGTACGGCGCGAAGAACACCCTGATGAAGAACTACCTCGCGCTCGCCGAGTCTGCCGGGGTGACGATCGAGCCGATGCGGACCGTGACCCGGGTCGGAGAGGTGCCCGACACCGACGGGCCCGACGGCCCGCTCATGCGGGTGCGGCACGAGGCGACCGACGACCTGGGCGACGCCAGCGCGCGCGTCCTCCACGCCCGGCACGTCGTCGTCGCGGCCGGGACCTGGGGAACCCAGAGCCTCCTCCACGCCATGCGGGCGGAGGGTGAGCTGCCGCGCCTGTCGGACCGGCTCGGCCAGCTGACCCGGACGAACTCCGAGACCTTGGTCGGAGCACTGCTGTCGAAGGACCCGCAGGACCCCGAGGCGATGACCCGGGGAGTGGCGATCACGAGCTCGTTCCACCCCGACGAGGACACCCACATCGAGAACTGCCGGTACGGCCGCGGTTCGGACGCGATGGGTCTGCTGACGACCCTCCTCGCGCCGGGCGGGCCGAGCCGCTTCCCGAGGATCCTCCGGCTGCTCGCCGAGATCCCGCGCAACCTCGACGCGCTGAAGGCGTGGTTCCCGCCCGGTCGGCACTTCGCGGACCGGACGATCATCGGTCTCGTCATGCAGTCGCTCGACAACTCCCTGACGACGTACGTCACGCGGGGCCGGGGCGGCCGGTGGCGGCTGCGTTCCCGTCAGGGCACGGGTGAGCCCAACCCGACGTACATCCCCCAGGGTCACGAGGGCATCCGCCGCGTCGCTGACCGGCTCCAGCAGGCGACCGGCATCCCCACGGTCACCGGCGGGACGTGGAGCGAGGCGTTCGACATCCCGTTGACGGCGCACTTCCTCGGCGGCGCGGCCATCGGTGACAGCTCCGACACCGGGGTCGTCGATCCGTACCACCGGGCGTGGGGGCACCCGAACGTCCACGTGGTCGACGGTTCGGCGGTGAGCGCCAACCTCGGGGTCAACCCGTCGCTGACGATCACGGCGCAGGCCGAGCGGGCGTTCTCGCTGTGGCCGAACAAGGGCGAACGCGACGCGCGCCCGGCGCAGGCCGAGGGCTACCGGAGGTTGGAGCCCGTGGCGGCCCGACGGCCGGTGGTCCGGGAGTTCACCCACGCTGCGTCGCGCCAGGTGGACCTCGGCATGCCGACGGTGGCCCCGCCCGCCGACGACGTCGAGCTCACCGGCCCGAGCGACGACTGGAGGCGCGCGACGGCCGACTGAGGTCCCGTGGGGCATCGGCGGCGCCCCGTCCGGCGGGCGGGTCAGGCCGCGAACTCCCAGGACCGCTTCGACAGGCCGTGCCAGAAGCCGTCGACGACCGAGGTGCTCTCGAGCGATCCGCCCGCGTCGGCGGCGCCGAGGACGACGAGCAACGGGGCCCAGTGCTCCGTGCGCGGGTGCGCCAGCGAGGCCGCCGGGGCGGCGTGCTCGAAGCCGAGCAGGGCGTCGACGTCCTGGGCCGCGACGGCCTCGGCGGCCCAGTGGTCGAACTCGGTGGACGGGCTGGACGGGGCGCCGGCGGGGTCGGGGTTCATCATCCGGAGGTTGTGGGTCGTGAACCCCGATCCGAGGATGAGCGTGCCGCGCTCGCGCAGGGGGGCGAGCCGTCGGCCGAGCTCGAACAGCCGGGACGGGTCGAGGCTGGGCAGCGAGAGCTGGAGGACGGGGACGTCGGCCTCGGGGAACATCTCGACCAGCGGGACGTACGCGCCGTGGTCGAGCCCGCGCTCCTCGTCCCGGGCGACCGGTCCGCCGGCGGCGCCGAGCAACGCCTCGACCTCGTCGGCGAGCTGCGGGGCCGTCGGCGCGTCGTACCGGACATCGTAGTAGTGGCTGGGGAAGCCCCAGAAGTCGTGGACGAGCGGGACCGGCAGGCGCGATGCACCCAGGGTCGCCGGGTCGCTCTCCCAGTGTGCCGAGACGACGAGGACGTCCGTCGGGCGGGGGAGGGCCGCCCCCCACGCCCGCAGCTCCCGCGTCCACGTCGGGTCGTCGGCGAGCGGCGGGGCGCCGTGGCTGAGGAAGACGACGGGAGGGCGAACGGCGGAAGGCATGCCTCCATCGTAGTTGACAGATCAACGATATGGTAGGTGGCCGCGGGCTGGGCGGTCGCCGTACGGGTCCGGGCGGCAGCCGTAGGCTGGCCGGGTGCTCCGGACGGCCCTCACCCCGCGTTGGCTCGCGCTCCTCGCGCTCGCCCTCGCCCTCGGGGCCGTCGGCCTCCAGCTGGGCCGCTGGCAGTTCTCCGTCGCGCACGACACCGAGCGCCAGCGGGCCATCGACGAGGTCGCCGCACGTCCCGTCGTGCCGGTCGAGGACGTGCTCACCGTGGCGACGCCGTTCCCGGACGACGGGTCCGGGCGCCGCGTCACCACGTCGGGGGAGTACGTACCATCGCTCCGGTTCACCGTTCCCGGTCGGCTCCTGGGCGGGCGCGAGGGGGCCTGGGCCGTCGACGTCCTGCGCACCGAGCAGCGCATCCTCCTGCCGGTCGTCCGCGGCTGGGTGCCCGACGCGGACGCGCCGCCGCCGACGCCGACCGGGCACCACGAGCTCACCGTCTCCCTCGCCCCGAGCGAGTCCCTGCCCGACGGCGATGCGCGGCTGCCGACCGGCCAGCTGCCCGCCGTGAGCCTGCCGTGGCTGGTCAACGTCGTCCCGGCGGGCTCGAGGGTCTACAACGCCTTCGGCTTCGCCCTCGAGGACGCGACCGTCGGCGGGGTCGTCGCGGGAGCACCGGAGAACCCGGTGCGGGACGCGGCGAGCACCCAGGCCGAGGCCGACGCGAAGGCCGGACTCGAGCCCGTGCCGCCACCCGCGGTCGCGACCGACCTGTCGTGGCGCAACCTCATGTACGCCCTCCAGTGGTGGGCGTTCGCGGCGTTCCCGCTGTGGATGTGGTGGCGGATGCTCAGCGCCGCCGTCCGCGACGAGCGCGAGGCCGCCGCCGAGGCCGGGGTGGCCCCGACCGTCCCCGCAGGGTGATCTGGGAGCATGCGCCCATGACCCCCGACCCGACCATCCGTGACCCGCGCGCGGCCCGCTCCGCGCTGGCCTTCTTCCGCTGGGCGGCGATCGCCGCCGGTCTGGCGATGTTCGTCCTCATCGCCGAGATGGTCCTGCACTACGGCCTGAACAACGAGGCCCTCGCGTGGTGGAGCCCCGTCCACGGGCTCATCTTCATGGTCTTCGTCGCGGCGACCGTCAACCTCGGCTTCAAGGTCGGCTGGTCGCTGGGGAAGATGGTCGGGATCATGCTCGGCTCCTGCATCCCGCTGCTCGCCTTCTGGTTCGAGCGGCGCGCGGTCGCCGAGGTCGAGCCCCGGCTGACCTGAGCCGTCACCGGGCCCGCCGGTAGCCTGTGCGGGTGAGCGAGCCCCTCCAGCAGCACCCCGTCCTCGTCGTCGACTTCGGCGCCCAGTACGCCCAGCTCATCGCCCGGCGGGTGCGGGAGGCGAGCGTCTACAGCGAGGTCGTGCCGCACACGATGCCCGCCTCGGAGATCCTCGCGAAGCAGCCGGCGGCGATCATCCTCTCCGGCGGACCGGCGTCGGTCTACGCCGAGGACGCCCCGCGGCTCGACCCCGCGATCATCGAGTCCGGCGTCCCGACGCTCGGCCTCTGCTACGGCTTCCAGGCGATGGTCGACGCGCTCGGCGGCACGGTCGAGCGGACCGGCCTGAGGGAGTACGGGGCGAGCCCCGCGACGATCGTCGACACTTCCTCGACCCTCTTCAACGGCCAGCCCGCGCAGCAGTCGGTGTGGATGAGCCACGGCGACGCCGCCATCGCCGCCCCCGAGGGGATGCGGGTCACCGCCTCGACCGCCGGCGCGCCCGTCGCGGCGTTCGAGGACGACGACCGTCGTCTCTACGGCGTCCAGTGGCACCCGGAGGTCCTCCACAGCACCTTCGGCCAGCGGGTCATCGAGAACTTCCTCCTGCGCGGCGCGGGCATCGAGCCGGACTGGACCCCGGGGAACGTCGTCGAGGACCAGGTGGCCCTCATCCGCGAGGCGGTCGGCGACGGTCGGGTCCTGTGCGCCCTCTCCGGTGGCGTCGACTCCTCCGTCGCGGCCGCGCTCGTCCAGCGGGCGGTCGGGGACCAGCTGACGTGCGTCTTCGTCGACCACGGCCTGCTCCGGCAGGACGAGGCCACGCAGGTCGAGAAGGACTTCGTCCAGGCGACGGGCGTCGACCTCGTCGTCGTGGACGCCAAGGACCAGTTCCTCGCCGCGCTCGCCGGGGTGACCGACCCCGAGGAGAAGCGGAAGATCATCGGGCGGGAGTTCATCCGGACGTTCGAGCAGGCGGCCCGGGACGTCGTCGGCCAGGAGGCCGCCGAGGGGCACCCGGTCGAGTTCCTCGTCCAGGGCACGCTCTACCCCGACGTCGTGGAGTCCGGCGGCGGGACCGGCGCGGCGAACATCAAGAGCCACCACAACGTCGGCGGGCTGCCCGACGACCTCCAGTTCACCCTGATCGAGCCGCTGCGGGCCCTGTTCAAGGACGAGGTCCGCAAGGTCGGGCGCGAGCTCGGCGTGCCGGACGCGATCGTCGACCGCCAGCCGTTCCCCGGCCCGGGGCTGGGCATCCGGATCATCGGCGAGGTCACCGAGCGCAACCTCGACATCCTCCGCCGCGCCGACGCGATCGCCCGGTCCGAGCTCGCCGCCGCCGGTCTCGACGCGGAGATCTGGCAGTGCCCCGTCGTGCTCCTGGCCGATGTCCGCTCCGTCGGGGTCCAGGGCGACGGGCGCACGTACGGCCACCCGATCGTCCTGCGCCCGGTGAGCAGCGAGGACGCGATGACCGCCGACTGGACCCGGGTGCCCTACGAGGTCCTCGCCCAGATCAGCAACCGGATCACGAACGAGGTCGAAGAGGTCAACCGGGTCGTGCTCGACGTGACGAGCAAGCCGCCGGGCACCATCGAGTGGGAGTGAGCCCCGGTCAGGCCAGGCCGGGCACCGCGGCGAGCGCCCCCACCACCGCGATGAGGACGACCACGGCGACCGCCCAGGCCACGCCCGTGACGACCCGTCGCCCGTCGAACTGACGAACGGTCTGCGGCGGCGGACCGAGGGCGCCCCGTCCGAGCGCCGGGGAGGCGGGTGGGGCGTACTCGAGGACGAGGCGCTCCCCCGGGCGGACGTCGACGGTGAGCCGGACCACGTCGTCCGGCCCGTCTCGGCGCGCGGTCGTAGGGTGGCCGGGTGCTGAGAACCGTCGCCGCCGTCATCGCCGGGAAGGGTGCCCGCGCCGCCTCGCGCCTGCGGGGCGGGGGAGGCTCGGCCCTGCCCGGCCTCGTCGCGGAGAAGGTCGACCCCGGCTTCCTCGCGCACGCGCTCGCGGACGTCCGGGGCGGCATCGTCGTCGTCTCGGGGACGAACGGGAAGACGACGACGACGAAGATGCTCGTCGCCATCCTCCGCGCGCACGGCCGCGAGGTCTTCACCAACCCGACGGGCAGCAACTTCACGCGCGGGGTCATCTCCTCGATGCTCGGGAGCATCCGGCTGCGCGGCCGGCTGCGCGCCGACCTGGCCGTGCTGGAGCTCGACGAGGCGCACGCGCTCCGGTTCGCCGCAGCGGTGGCGCCGACGCACGCCCTGCTGCTCAACGTCGCCCGCGACCAGCTCGACCGGTTCGCGGAGATCGACCACACGGCGCGGCTCCTCACGACCCTCGCCTCGAAGTCCACCGACGGGGTCGTCCTCAACGTCGACGACTCGTTCGTCTCCCGCATCGCGCCCACTCTCGAGCCCGGCACGAGCGTCCGCTGGTTCGGGCTCGACGCCTCCGTCGCCGACCGGCTGCCCGAGCTGCAGGAGCAGGACGTCCGCTTCGACACCGAGGCCGACCCGATCACCACCGGGCCCGACGACGTATTCCTCCGCCCCGTCGACGAGCGCGCGTTCGAGCTCCTCCTCGGGCGTGGCGCCGAGGGCGGGACGCTCGGCCCCGTGACCCTCCGCCAGCGCGGGCTCGCGGCGATGATCAACGCGACGGCGGCCACCGCCACCGCGCGGCTGCTCCTCGGCGACGCGTTCGACGCGGCGACGACGACGGCCGCCCTCGAGCGGGTCAACCCCCCGTTCGGTCGCGGTGAGGTCGTCGACGCCGACGGTGACCCCCTCGAGCTCGTCCTGGTGAAGAACCCGGCCGGGTTCACCGTCGCCCTCGGCACGTACGGCGGCGAGCCCGCGGCGACGATGATCGCGATCAACGACGACTACGCCGACGGCCGCGACGTCTCGTGGCTCTACGACGTCAGCTTCGAGTCCCTGCGGGACCACGGTGTCGCGCTGGCCAGCGGGGTCCGCGGCTGGGACATGGCGCTGCGCCTCGACTACGACGGGGTGCGCACCGGCCACGTCGAGACCGACCTCGCCACCGCCCTGGACCGCTTCCTGGCCGACCACCGTGGTGAGCCGAAGCGGATCTTCTGCACGTACACCGCGATGATGACCCTGCGCCGGATGCTGTCCGAGCGGTTCGACCTGCCCGAGTTCGGCGAGGACGCCCCCGAGGAGGACGCATGAGCACGACGTCGTCCCGCGACGCCCGTGACGTCCCGATCCTCGGCGAGCCGGCTCGGTCCGCCGAGCGCGCGGTGCCGGGGCAGGAGGGCAAGGGCGAGATCGTCCTCGTCCACCTCTACCCGCGCGAGATGAGCATCTACGGCGACCTGGGGAACACCCGCTGCCTCGCCGAGCGGATCCGGCGCCACGGGTACACCCCCGTCGTGCGGCAGCACCACCCCGGGGACACCCTCACCGACGACGTGCACCTCCTCGTCGGCGGCGGTGGCCAGGACTCGGGCCAGGTCCGCGTCGAGGACGACCTCGCCCGCAACGGCGACATGCTTCGTGCGCTCGCGGTCGACGGTGTGCCGATGCTCATGGTCTGCGGGATGTACCAGCTCTTCGGCAACGCGTTCGTCACGGTCGACGGCACCCGGTTGCCCGGGCTGGGGATCCTCGACGTGACGACGCAGGGGAACGCGAAGCGGATGATCGGTCCCGTCGTCCTCTCGACGGCGTACGGCGACGTCGTCGGGTACGAGAACCACTCCGGGTCGACGACCCTCGCGCCCGGCCAGGAACCGCTCGGGCGGGTCCGCTCGGGCATGGGCAACGACGGGGTGAGCGGCACCGAGGGCGCGGTGCGCCACCACGTCGTCGGTACCTACCTCCACGGCCCGGTGCTGCCGGCGAACCCGGCACTCGCGGACGCGCTCATCGCCTGGGCTGCCGAGCGCGCGACCGGTCGATCGTTCGACCCCGGTGACATCGACGACACCCTCGCCGAGCAGGCGCGCACCCGTCAGGTCCGGCGCCTCACCCGCTGACGTCCCCGGTTGCGTCATCGGTACCGGCGATGCCGCCGCGGCGGGCTCCCGTCGGATCGACCGCCCACCACAGCCACGCCAGGCCCCCGATCGGGACCTCCATGAGGTTGGTGACGACCGCGAAGAGCACCGCCCCGGCGGACGCCGCGGCCGGGTCCGCCCCCCAGGCGACGAGGGCGCCGGTGGTCGCGACCTCGGTGAGCCCGATCCCGCCGGGCGTCACGCCGACGGCGCTCGCGAGCCGGCCGACGGCGTAGCCGGCGAAGAGGGGGACGAGCGGGAGGGTGACGCCGACGTCCCGCATGACGAGGTGGAAGAGCACCCACTGGATCCCGAGCATGATCGCCAGGCCGAGGGTGAGGACGGGCCAGCGCGCGCGGACGACGGCCAGCGTCCGCCGACGGACGCCGGCCAGCCGCAAGGCCCGCGCGACGCGGTCGCTGGCGAGGGCGGCGACGAGGAGGGCGAGGACGACGGTCAGGACGATCGACGTCACCCGCAGCGGGCCGACGAGGCTGCCCGGAAGCCCCAGCCCGTCGGCCCACAGCAGGCCGAGCGCGAGCAGCGGCACGGCGATGCGGGCGAGGAGGTTCCACACGCCGGTGACGAGCGCGGAGGTGGCGACCGCCTCGGTCCGGTGGCCCCACGAGCGGGCGATGCCGAAGGTCGCGGCCAGCCCCACGGCGCCTCCGCCGGGGGCGACCTTGCTCACGGCCGACCCGGCGAGGTTGAGCACGAGCGCCCGCGGCCACGACAGGCCGGGCAGGGATGCCGCCAGCGTGATCGCGTACCCCCCGAGCGCGGCGAGCATGAGTGCCTGGAAGCCGATCGCGTGGGCCGGGGGCACGGCGCGCAGGACGCGGCCGATCTCGCCCCAGCCCACCCCGGACACCCAGGGCAGGCCCCAGACGACGAGCGCGGCGGCGACGGCCACCCCGACGAGGGTGCGGGCGACGGCGGCCGGGCCGGTGCGTCGGCCCG
>ERZ501016.92-NODE-92-length-42011-cov-7.483125_pt1 | contig 42011 bp, 39 predicted proteins | sample MGYA00248889_ERZ501016 | MGnify/ENA primary metagenome ERZ501016 (study PRJEB25958, sample SAMN03398594) | human skin metagenome | study: EMG produced TPA metagenomics assembly of the Human Skin Microbiome Metagenome (human skin metagenome) data set. | reverse complement strand
CTGGCGACGATGCTCGCGCTGACGGTGGTCGAACCGCAGTCGAGCGGCATCGGCGGCGGCGGTTTCTTCGTCTATCGCGACGACAAGGGCGAAGTGATGACCATCGACGGGCGCGAGGTCGCACCGGCGGCGGCGCGCGCGACGCGCTTCCTCGACGCCAACGGCCGCGCGATGGGCATGGACGTGGCGGTGCCGGGCGGGCTCTCCGTGGGCGTGCCGGGCAGCGTAGCGCTGGCGGCGGAGGTGCATCGCCGCCACGGCCGCCTCCCCTGGGCGCGGCTGTTCGCGCCCGCGATCCGCCTCGCGCGGCAGGGCTACACCGTCTCCCCCTGGCTCGCGGCGAGCCTGCAGGGGATGGAGCGGCGCTGGGCGGACTTTCCGCAGATGCGCGCGATCTGGTTCATCGACGGCCGGCCGGCGCGCGCGGGCGAGACGATCCGCAACCCCGCGCTCGCGGCAACGCTGGAGCTGGTCGCGCGGCGGGGGCCAAGCGCTTTCTACACCGGGCCGGTCGCGCAACAGATCGTCGCCGCGGTGCGCAACGCTCCGCGCAACCCCGGCGACATGACCGAGGCCGACCTCGCCGCCTACCGCGTGGTGCCGCGCGATGCGCTGTGCACCACTTACCGCGCGCACCGCATCTGCACGATGGGACCGCCCTCGTCCGGGGGCACGACCGTGTTCGCGATGCTGGGGATGCTGGAAGGGTTCGACCTCCGCGCGATGGGGCCGACCAACCCGATGAGCTGGCACGTCATGCGCGAAGCGATGCGGCTCGCCTATGCGGACCGCGACATCTACCTCGGCGATCCGGCGTTCGTGGACGTGCCGACCGCGGGGCTGGTCGACCGCGCTTATCTTTCGGGACGCGCGCGGCTGATCTCTCCGTTCCGCACGCTCGACCGGGTGAGCGCCGGGACGCCGCCGGGCGCGACACCTCGCCGCGCTGCGCCGACCAATGAAGTGCCCTCCACTTCGCACTTTGTCGCGGTCGATCGCGCGGGCGGGGTGGCGAGCTGGACCAACACCGTCGAGGGCGTGTTCGGCAGCCAGCTGGTCGCGGGCGGAATGGTGCTCAACAACGAGCTGACCGACTTTTCGCTCACCCCCACCCGGGCGGACGGCGCGCCGGTGGCGAACCGCGTCGAGCCCGGCAAGCGCCCGCGTTCCTCGATGACGCCGACCATTGTCTTCGCTCCCGACGGCCGACCGATGATGGCGGTGGGTTCGGCGGGCGGTCCGCGCATCATCATGCATGTGCTCAAAAGCATCGTTGGCGTGGTCGACTTCGGCCTGCCCGTCGATCAGGCGCTTGCGCTTCCCAACCTCTATATGGCGGGCGACGGCGACGTGATCGAAGCGACGCCCGAAGGACGCGCGCTCGCCGCGCAGATGGCGGCGTTCGGGCGCACCATGCTCACTGCCGAGCTGGGCTCCAAGATCAATGCGGCGGTCGTCGGAGCCGACGGCCGCTGGACCGGCGCGGCCGATCCGCGCAGCGTCGGCGCGGTGAGCATTGCCGCGACCGGCACCCCGCGCCCCGCCGCCGCCCCGCCGCGCGCGCGCTGAACCCTACTGTTTTCAGGAGCTTTCGCCCTTGCCCAAACCCGCTCGTATCGACGGCTACCCCAATCTGATCGCGATGTTCCTGGACCGCGCGGATGCGCATCCGGACCTGCCGCACCTGTGGCACAAGGCGGACAAGGAATGGCAATCGCGCAGCTGGGCGGAGACACGCGATACCGTGGCGCGGCTCGCCAGCGCGCTGCGGCAGCTCGGCCTGCATGACGGCGACCGCGTGGTGCTGGTGAGCGAGAACCGGCCCGAATGGTTCATCGCCGACCTCGCCATCATGGCGGCGGGGTGCGTGACGGTGCCGACCTACACCACCAACACCGAACGCGACCACCTCCATATCCTCGAGAACAGCGGTGCGCGGGCGGTGATCGCCTCCACCGCCAAGCTCGCCAAGACGATCCTCCCCGCGACGCTGCGCGCGGATGTCGACGATCTGATCGTGATGGAGGATTTCCCGGTCAGCCAGCAGGGCGCCCCACAGGTCCACCGCTGGGACGCGTTGATCGCCAGCGTGACCGATGTCGCTGCTGCCGACGCGGCGATGCGCGAGACCGCCGCGCGGCTGAAGCGTGATGACCTCGCCTGCCTCATCTACACCTCTGGCACCGGCGGCGCGCCGCGCGGGGTGCGCCAGCATCACGGCGCGATCCTTCATAATGCCGAAGGCGCAGCCGCGGTGCTGGTCGAGGATTTCGACGTGCGGGACGAGGTATTCCTCTCCTTCCTCCCGCTGAGCCATGCTTACGAACACACCGGTGGGCAGTTTCTGCCGCTCGCGGTGGGGGCGCAGATCTATTATGCCGAGGGGCTCGAAAAGCTCGTCTCGAACATCGAGGAGACGCGGCCGACGGTGATGGTGGTGGTGCCGCGCCTGTTCGAGGTGATCCGCGCGCGCATGATCAAGGCAGTCGAGAAGCAGGGCTCCTCCGCGCAGTATCTGCTCAAACAGGCGCTCGACCTCGGCGCGAAGGATTACGACCGCAAGCTCAGGCTGTGGCATCGGCCGATGGACTTCGTGCTGAACCGCACGCTGCGGCCCAAGATCCGCAAGCGCTTTGGCGGGCGGCTGAAGGCGATGGTGTCGGGCGGCGCGCCGCTCAATCCCGACATCGGCGTGTTCTTTCACTCGATCGGCGTGACGCTGCTGCAAGGCTACGGCCAGACCGAGGCGGGGCCGGTGATCAGCTGCAACCGCCCGCGCGCCGGCATCCGCATGGACACCGTCGGCCCGCCGCTCAAGAACACCGAGGTGCGCATCGCCGAGGATGGTGAAATCCTGGTGCGTGGCGAGCTTGTCATGCACGGCTATTGGCAGAACGAGGCGGAGACGCGCCGCGTGCTCAAGGACGGCTGGCTCTACACCGGCGACATCGGTGAGTTTGATAACGCGGGGCGGCTCAAGATCACCGACCGCAAGAAGGACCTGATCGTCAACGACAAGGGCGACAATGTCTCGCCGCAGCGGGTTGAGGGGATGCTGACGCTGCAGCCCGAGATCGGCCAGGCGATGGTCTATGGCGACCGCCGTCCGCACCTCGTCGGCATCCTCGTGCCCGATGCGGAGTGGCTGGCGGAGTTCGCGCCCACGCTGGGCATGAAGCCAAGCGACCCCGCGCTGATGCAGCGCCCCGAACTCCGCACCGCGCTGCGGGCCGCGGTCGACCGCGTCAACGCGGGGCTGAGCGTGGTCGAAAAGGTGCGCAAATTCGACCTCGCCGACGAGCCCTTCTCGATCGAGAACGAACAGATGACCCCATCAATGAAGATCCGCCGGCACGTGCTGGGCAAGGTCTACGCCGACAAGATCGCCGCGCTCTACGGGCGGGAGTAACGCGCACCCCCTCCCCACAAGGGGGAGGGGAGGTTGGCGGTCGACAGGCTCCCTTGCCCCCCACGCCCCCGCCGCCTACAGCCCCACGCATCTTTCCAACGCCAGCATAAAGGCCGCGCACCCATGTCGATCACCCCGTTGATGCCCGTCTATCCGCGCTGCGGGTTCAGGCCGGTGCGCGGGGAGGGGTGCCATTTGATCAGCGAGGACGGCACCCGCGCGCTCGATTTTGCGAGCGGCATCGCGGTCAATCTGCTCGGCCACGGCCACCCGCATCTGGTCGGCGCGATCCAGCGGCAGGCGGAAACGCTGATGCACGTCTCTAACCTCTACGGCAGCCCGCAGGGGGAGGCGTTTGCGCAGCGGCTGGTCGACACGACCTTTGCCGACACGGTGTTCTTCACCAACTCGGGCGCCGAGGCGGTCGAATGCGCGATCAAGACCGCGCGCGCCTACCACCAGAGCCAGGGCAGCGAGCGTTACGAGATCATCACCTTCGTTAACGCCTTCCACGGGCGGACGATGGCGACGATCAGCGCCTCCAATCAGGAGAAGATGCACAAGGGCTTCCTGCCGCTGCTCGACGGGTTCCGCTATGTCGAGTTCGACGACCTCGCCGGAGCGGAAGCGGCGATCAACGACAAGACCGCGGCGTTCCTCGTCGAACCGATCCAGGGCGAAGGCGGGGTGCGCCCGGCGTCGGACAAGTTCATGCGCGGCTTGCGCGAGCTTGCCGATGCCCACGGCATCCTCCTCATCCTCGACGAGGTGCAGTGCGGCGTCGCGCGCACCGGCAAGCTCTACGCGCACGAGCTTTACGGCATCACGCCCGACATCATGGCCAGCGCCAAGGGCATCGGCGGCGGCTTTCCGCTGGGCGCGTGCCTCGCGACCGAGGCTGCGGCGCGCGGCATGGGCATCGGCGCGCATGGGTCGACCTACGGCGGCAACCCGCTGGCGATGGCCGCAGGGCAGGCGGTGTGGGACGTGGTCGCCAACGAAGCGTTCCTCGACCGCGTGACCGAGATGGGCGAGCGGCTGCGCAGCCGGCTCGAACAGTTCATCGGCAACTACCCCGACCTGTTCAAGGGCGTGCGGGGCAAGGGGCTGATGCTCGGGCTCATGATGACGCATGAAACGCGCCCGTTCGTGGCGCATCTGCGCGACAACCACGGCCTGCTGACCGTCGCTGCGGGCGAGGACACGATGCGCGTGCTGCCGCCGCTGGTGATCGAGGACGCGCACATCGACGAGTTCATGGAGCGGCTGTCGGCGGGCGCGGCCAGCTATCAGCGGCCTGCCGCGGCGGCATGATCCGCCACTTCCTCGAGCTCGGTGACGCCGGCGGCGATGCCATCGCCGCGATGATCGGCGACGCGATCGACCGCAAGGACGCGCGGGTCCGCTACCGTAAGGGGCGCGTCGACGACGACCGCCCGCTCGACGGCGCGGTGCTGGCGATGGTGTTCGAGAAGAATTCGACGCGCACGCGGGCGAGCTTCGACCTCGCCATGCGGCAGTTGGGCGGCAGCGCGATGGTGCTCGACGCGGCGTCGACCCAGCTGGGGCGGGGGGAGAGCGTCGAGGATACCGCGCGCGTGCTGTCGCGCTACGCCGACGCGATCATGGTGCGCACTGACGATCACGCAAAGGTCGAGGCGATGGCCGCGGCGGCGAGCGTGCCGGTCATCAACGGCCTCACCGACGCCAGCCACCCGTGCCAGATCGTCTCCGATTTGCTCACGCTCACCGAACATCACCTGCCGCTGCCGGGGCTCGAGGTCGCGTGGTTCGGCGATGGCAACAATGTCTGCAACAGCTGGATCGACGCTGCGGGGTTGATGCGCTTCAACCTGCGCGTCGCCTGTCCGGAGGGCTATGATCCCGACCCGGCGCGGGTCGCGCTCGCGCAGAGCTATGGTGCGCGGGTGGACGTGCTGCGCGACGCGCGCGCGGCCGCGGCGGGTGCGGACGTGCTCGTCACCGACTGCTGGGTCTCGATGGGGCAGGGCGACGCCGACCGCCGCCTCGCCGATATGACGCCATTCCGCGTGGACGAGGCGCTGCTGGCGTCGGCCAAGCCAGGCGCGCCGTTCCTCCACTGCCTCCCCGCCCACCGCGGGGAGGAGATGAGCGCGGGCGTCATCGACGGGCCGCAAAGCCTCGTCTGGGATGAAGCCGAGAACCGCGTTCACGCGCAGAAGTCGATCCTGCGCTGGGTCTTCGGGCAGATTTGATCTTGAGACTGACCTCCGGCGAAAGTCGGAGCGGCGCTGGATAGAGCGAGGCTTTCGCCCAGATGTGCACGGGTCGGTGCACCCGCTAGCAATCCCGCACCCCGCCCCCATATCGCCGCGATGTCCGAGCCGACCCCCACCCCCGCCGCCGAAACCATCACCGACCGCGTACTCACCTTCACCCTTGCGCAGGATGACGCGATGGGGCGGGTGGTGCGGCTGGGGCCGGTGCTCGAAACGATCTTCTCGGCGCACAGCTACCCCCCCGTGGCGGAGCGGTTGCTGGCGCAGGCGCTGGTGCTGACGGCGCTGCTCGGTGCGGGGCTGAAGGACGATACGGCGCAGGTGACGCTGCAGGCGCAGACGCAGGCCGGGGCGGTGACGCTGCTGGTCTGCGACTATCGCGGAGGCGAGCTGCGCGGGCACCTCGCGTTCGATGCGGGGGCGCTGGCCGACCTCGGTCCGCAGCCTGACCTGTCGGCGCTGTTCGGGGACGGATTCCTCGGCATCACGATCGACGACGCGCTATCGGGCGGTCGTTATCAGGGCATCGTCCCGCTCACCGGCGCGAGCCTGGCGGAGGCCGCGGAGAGCTATTTCCGCCATTCGCTCCAGCTTCCGACCGTGGTCCGCCTCGCCGCCGGGCGCGATGGCGATGGCTGCGTCGCTGGCGGGGTGCTGGTGCAAACGCTCGCCAGCGGAGAGATCGGCCACGAACGCATCGAGGTGCGCGAGGAGGGGCGCAACAACGATGTCATGTGGGAGCATGTTGCGACGCTCGCCGAAACCATATCGCCCGCCGAGCTGATCGACCGCCGCCTCAGCCTCGAGGCGCTGGTCTGGCGGCTGTTCCATGATGAGGGCGAGGTGCGCACCAGCCTCGGTCCCGCGCTCGTGCGCGGTTGCCGCTGCGACCCCGCATATCTCGCTTCGGTGCTGTCGCGCTTTCCGGAGGAGGACCGCGCGGAGATGATCGACGACGACGGGCTGATCGGCGTCGATTGCGCCTTTTGTTCGCGCCGGTTCGGGCTCGACCCCGCCACGCTAACCAGCGCTTAACCATTATCGCCTATTCGGAGGGCTGTGACACCTCTTCATCGAGGCTCACTTCCTCCCTAGCGATCCCACAAGGATCCACTCGGCCGCGCTCTTCAAAGCGCGGCCGTTTTTTTACGCGACGCGGCGCCCGCCCTTCCACACGCCGCGCACGCGCCCCTGAACCGGGAGGCCGTCAAACGGCGTGTTGCCCGCGCGCGCGGACATGCGCTTGGCATCGACCACCCACGGAGCATCGGGATCGACCAGGATCAGGTCCGCCTCGGCCCCCGCATCGAGGGTGCCCGCCTCGATCCCAATCAGCCGCGCGGGGTTGGCGCTCAGCAGCGCGAACAGGCGCGGCAGGCTGACGAGCCCATCGCGTACCAGCGTCAGCGCGAGCGCGAGCAACGTCTCCGCCCCTGCCATGCCCGGCGCCGCGTCGGCGAAGGGGAGGCGTTTGTCCTCCGGCCCGCGCGGGTCGTGACCGCTCGCCAGCACGTCGATAGTGCCGTCGGCGAGCGCGGCGCGCGCGGCGTGGCGGTCCTCCTCGCTGCGCAGCGGAGGGGACAGGCGCGCAAAGGTCCGCCACGGTCCGAGCGCGGTGTCCGACAGCAGCAGGTGCGCCGGCGTGATGCCGCAGGTGACGGGGAGCCCGCGCGCCTTGGCCGTGCGGATCAGCGCGAAACCGGCAGCAGTGGTGACCTGGCGGAAGTGCAGCGGCGCCCCGGTCACCTCCACCAGCGCTAGGTCGCGGGCGATCGCCATCGCTTCGGCGGCGGCGGGCGCAGCGGGGAGGCCGAGCCGCATCGCCGCCTCCCCCTCGGTCGCGACCGCGCCACGAGTCAGCCCTTCGTCCTCGGCATGGGTCACGGTGACGAGCCCCAAGCCGCCGGCGTAGGCGAGCACCCGCGCCATCACCCCGGCATCGGCGATGCGCCCGCGTCCGGTCGCGACCGCGCGCGCTCCGGCGGCCTGCATCAGCCCCATCTCCGCCATCTCCGCGCCGTCGAGCGCGCGCGTGGCGGCGGCCATCGGGTGCAGCCACAGGTCGGGTTTGCCCGCCTTTGCGGCGCGCTCAATCAGGCCCGGATTGTCGAGCGCGGGCGGCCCGTCGGGCATCAGCACCGCGCGGGTGATGCCGCCGAAATGGAACGCGCTCGCATCGGCGGAAAAGACGCCGAAGTCGACGATCCCCGGCGCCAGCAGCGCGCTGCACGCGTCGACCACCTCGACCTCACCGGACAAGAGTTGCGCGGCGTCTGGAGCGGTTGCGACGATGCGACCGTCCTCGACCAGCAGCGCACCGGTTTCGACCTCGTCGCGGTCGGGGTTGACCAGCCGCGCGTTGGTGAAGAGCAACCGTGCGCTCATGCCGCGGCCTCCCAGCCCGGCACGCCGCGGCGCGAGCGTGTCAGCACCTCCAGGCAGGCCATGCGCACCGCGACGCCGTTGGCGACCTGGCGGGTGATGAGGCTGCGGTCGGGATCGTCGGCGACTGCGCTCGCGATCTCGACGCCGCGGTTCATCGGGCCGGGATGCATGACCCGCGCCTCCGGCTTGGCGAGGCGCAGGCGGTCGGCGGTCAGCCCCCACAGCGCGTGGAATTCGCGCGGGGAGGGGATGAAGCCGCCCTCCATTCGCTCATTCTGGAGGCGCAGCATCATGATCACGTCGGCGCCGTCGATCGCCTCCTCGGGCCGGTTGCAGCGCGTGGCGCCAAGCGCCTCCACCTCCAGCGGCACCAGCGTCGGCGGCCCCGCGACGCGCACTTCCGCGCCGAGGGTCGCCAGCGCGATCATGTTCGAGCGCGCCACGCGGCTGTGGCGGATATCGCCGCAGATCGCGATCCTCAGCCCCTCGATCCGCCCGAACGCCTGCCGAATGGTGAGCGCGTCGAGCAGCCCCTGGGTCGGGTGTTCGTGCCAGCCGTCGCCCGCGTTGATCACCGGGCAGCGCACCTTGTCCGCGATAAGCGCAACCGCGCCCGAACTCGCGTGACGGATGACGATCGCGTCCGCGCGCATCGCGTCGAGCGTGAGGGCGGTGTCGATCAGCGTCTCGCCCTTCTTCACGCTGGAGGTGGCGGCGTGCATGTTGACGACATCGGCACCGAGGCGCTTGCCCGCGATCTCGAAAGACAGCAGCGTGCGGGTGCTGTTTTCGAAAAAGGCGTTGATCAGCGTCCGTCCGGCGAGCGGCGCATCGGCGCTCGCAGCCTCACTGGTGTAGCGTTCTGCTTCGTCGAGGAGGAAGGACAGCTCCCACGGCTGCAGCCCGGCGAGCGCGAGCAGGTGCGCATGCGGGAACGCCGCGCGCCCCGCCGGGGTCCGCGCATCGCGAGGGGTCAGCAACGATGTCATCAAGGCCCGCGCCATACGCTCGACCTCCCGCGCCCGCAAGCTGTCCTACGGCGCACGAAGGGGTGCAGGCTGGGCAGCGGTGCGCACAGTGAAGCGTGCGCAACCTCGCGTGAGCGCATATCGAAAAACGAGAAATTAGGTGTGAACTTAGTGTGAACTTTCGCGGCATTGTCCGGCAAACTCAGCCGCTTGGCCGATTCACCGCACCAGCGCGTCGATCGCCCCCTGAAGGATGTATGCGGCCGCTGCATTGTCGACGCGCTCGGCGCGTTTGGCGCGGCTGGTGTCGGCGGCGATCAGCTCTCGGGTGACGGCGGCGGTCGACCAGCGTTCGTCCCACAAAAGGATTGGCCGCCCCAGATCTTCGACGTTGCGGGCAAAGGCGCGGACCGACTGGGTGCGCGGCGAATCGCTGCTGTCCATGTTGAGCGGCAGGCCGACGATCAGCCCCACGACCCGCTCGCGTTCGATCAGCGCGGCGAGCGCGGCCTTGTCGGTGCTGAACTTGGTGCGGCGGATCAGCGTCGCGGGGCTCGCGAAGTGCCAGCCGGCATCGCACAGCGCGGTGCCGATGGTGCGCGTGCCGACGTCGAGCCCGGCGAGCCGCCCGCCCTGGGGCAGCACCTCGCGAAAGGCGGCGACGTCGGTGGTGATCACCGCGCGGCCTTCCACGCGGCGAGCCGTCGCACCGCGTCGGCGCGCACGTTCGCCCAGAACAGCGGTATATCGTAGACGTGGTAGTTGTTGCCCGGCAGCACGAACTGCCCCACCCGCGGTGCCTCCCCGATCAGGAGGAAACCGCGGCCGCCGGCGGCCGGATCGTCGCAGCGTGCCGGGACCGCGCCGACGATCAGCTCCCCATCGTCGAGCTGCGTGTCGGCGCGCACCGTGCCCAGGTTGGCGCTCGCAGGCGCGGCGCTGTCCTGCGTGCCGGTGAGCGGGTTCACGCAGAGGATGCGGCTGCCGCGGCGGCTCTGCCCGTCGAAGCCGCGCGTCGCGTCGAACACGTCGAGCACCATCGCCGGCTCCGCGGGCTCGGCGTAGCTGCTCCACGACAGAAGGCAGTTGGGTTGATCCGCAGCGGTGCATGGGGCGAGGCCCATCACGGGCACGTCGTGCGCCACCGACAGCGGCCAGCCGACGATATAGGCGGCGACGATGCGGCGCGCGATCGAGCGCCCGGCGATGCGGTCCTTCATCAACCGCGCGAGGTGCACCGACCCCTGGCTATGCCCCGCGAGGATGATCGGCTGGTCGGGCGGGACCGCCGTCACAAAGGCGTCCCACGCTGCGGTCACATCCTCATATGCCGCATCGAGCGCGCGGTTGGCGGTGGCGACGTCGCGGGTGAGGAACGCACCCATCGCCGCCTGGCGATAGCGCGGCGCCCAGACCTCGCCCGCGCCGGCAAAGGCACTCGCCATACCGCGCACGAAGATCCCCGCGCGCCAGTTCGCTTCGGCATCGTCGAGCGGTGCGTTCCAATGGTCGCGGCCGAGGTAGCTGGTGGGGTGAACGAAGAACACCGTCGCATCGCCGCGTTGTGCCTCGACGGGAAAGCGCTCCGCCTCCACGCCCTCCGCCGCGGCGAGGCGAGGGCGCCACAAGGTGATGTCCTCCCGCCCCACACCCGGGCGCGCGAGCCACAGGTCGGGCGCGTCATAGCCGCTCGGCCGCGCGGCAGGGGCGGCGTAGGCAACCCGCGGTTCGAGCGCGACGCGCATCACATCGCCGGGAAACAATCGGTACACCAGCGCTCCCACGAGCACGAGGCCGATCAGGATCGCGACAAGGTAGAGGAATTTGCGCGCCACGGCGGCTCTCCGGCTGTGCCCCTGCGCGCGATGGCAGTCGGCGGTGGCGCGAAATAGGCGTGGCGCGGGCCGCGGGCAATGCTAGCAAGCGGCGACATGGATAACGCGCACCCGATCGCCGCCGACCCCGCCTTCCCCGCACACCCGTCCGTCCACCGCGAACGGATGCGCTGGCTCGAAACCGATCGCGATGCGGGGGCGTGGCCGCTGCGGCCATGGATCATGGCGGCGATCGGTGCGCTGGCAGGGCTCGCGCTCGCCCTGCTGACGGAGGGTAGCGCCACCCGCGCCTCGGTCTTTGCCATCGCGCTGATCGGCGTCGCGAGCATTGCGTTCGTGCTGACGGTGGAGCGTCGCTGGTGGACCTGGTCGCTCGCCTTCGCGCTCGCCTGGGGGCTGGTGATCGGCTTCATCACCTGGACCGCGCGCAGCTATTCGCAGCAGGCGACGGCGTTCGAATTTCCGCTTTTCGCGAGCCTCTTCGCCGCTTTGCTCGCCGCGCCGCTTTTTCAGGCCTGGCGCGACGGCGACCGCCGCTCGCTCGACCCGGGACGCGTGCACCTCCACCTGTGGAGCGACGCGGCCATCGCGGCGGCCGCGATCGCCTTCATGGTCATCAGCTGGGGACTGGCCTGGCTGGTGGCGGGGCTGTTCGACCTGATCGGCATCGACCTCCTCACCCGCGCTCTCGGCAACAGCTGGTTCTCAGGCCCCCTGCTCGGCGCGACCTGGGCGGCGGGGGTCGGCATCCTGCGCGAGCGCGACGCGATCGTCGCGACCATGCTGCGACTGGTATTCGCCGTGCTGTGCGTGCTCGCGCCGATCTTTGCCGTCTCGATCTGGCTGTTCCTGCTGACGCTGCCGTTCACCGGGCTCGACGGATTGTGGAACGGCTGGGGCTCGGCGGCGGCGCTGACGATGCTGGCGAGCGCCTTTTGCCTGCTGCTGCTCAACGCCGCGATCGGGCTCAAGGGCGAGGGCGTCGCGGGCGAGGGCGTGCACCGGCTGCTGCAATGGTCGGCGCGCGCGCTGGGCGTCGCGATGCTGCCGCTGGGCGCGATCGCCGCCGCTGCGATCCTCCAGCGCGTGGGCGACTATGGCTGGACGCCGGGGCGCATGTGGGCGGCGGTGTGCGCACTGGTGGCGCTGACCTACGGGCTCGTCTCCGCGGTTATCTCGGTCTGGCCGCGTGGCCATTTCCCGAGCCGCATCCTGTCGGCGGAAACGCGCGCTTCGGTGGGCGTGTGCATGCTGGCGCTGGTGCTGGCGCTGCCGTGGATCGACTTCGGCGCGATGTCCGCGCTCGATCAGGTGGCGAGGCTGCGCGATGGTCGCGTAACGGTCGACAAGTTCGACTGGGCCGCGCTCGGCTTCGACTTCGGCCCTGCCGGCCGCCGCGCGCTCCAGCGGCTCGCGCAGAGCGGACCGCAGGCGCAGCGTGACCGCGCCCGCGAAGTCCTGTCGGCCAAGAACCGTTACGAGGTGCGCGATACCAGCGGTACGGCGCAGGCGCGCGCAAATATTCGTTTCACCCCTGCCGGTCGCGTCGCACCGACCGAGTTGGTCGATGCGCTCGCGATAAGCTGGGTGTGTCGGGAGAACCCTTGCCGCGCGCATTATCTCTCGGACGATGCAGTCGTACTGATCAGCCAGGGGCAGCGCGCGGACGGTCCCAACGCGACGCTCTACCGCCGCTGTCCCACGGGGCGCTGGGAGGAGAGCTGGCCCACGCAGCGTGAAACGCAGCGCCGCGTGAATCTCGAGCGTGGCGAGGTCCGTCTCGCGCCGCAGGGGATGCAACGAATCGTCATCGACGGCCTCCCCGTTGGCCCTGCGCTTCCCGTGCCTTTGCCCCCGCCCTGCGCGGAGGGTGATGGCGCCGGTCCCGCGCCCGCGCCCGCGCCCGCGCCCTCGGCACCGCCACCCGACAAGTCCGCGCCTTGAGCTAAGCCCCACGCGCTGCTAGCGGCGCGGCCCATGTCGGTCGATCACGCAACCGTAGCCAAAATCGCCAACCTCGCCCGCATCGCTCTCAGCGACGCGGAGGTTGAGACGATGGTCGGCGAGCTCAACAACATCCTCGGCTGGGTCGAGCAGCTGGGCGAGGTCGACGTCACCGGCGTCGAGCCGATGGCTGCGGTCATCCCCAACACGCTGCGCCTGCGCGACGATGCCGTTACCGACGGCGATCGCCGCGACGAGGTGCTCGCCAATGCGCCGGGCGGCGCGCACGGCTTTTTCACCGTGCCGAAGGTGATCGAATGACGATCGCAGGCCGTCATTCGATCATCCCGGACGCCGCGATGCGCGATCCGGGATCCAGCAGAGAAGAATCATGACGACCCTCACCGATCTCTCCGTCGCGCAGCTGCGCAACGGCTTCCGCAACGGCGACTTCTCCGCGGTGGAGGTGGCCGAGGCGTTCAACGCCGCGGTCGAAGGGGCGAGCGCGCTCAACGCCTTCATCGTCACCACGCCCGACCACGCGCTCAGCGCCGCCCGCGCGGCGGACAACGCGCGCGGCAAGGGTGAGGCCCTCAAGCCGCTCGCGGGCGTGCCGATCGGCATGAAGGACCTGTTCGCCACCAAGGGCGTCCAGACCACCGCCGCGAGCCACATCCTCGAAGGGTTCGTGCCCCCCTACGAAAGCACCGTGTCGCAGCGGCTGTGGGACGCGGGCGCGGGCATGTTGGGCAAGCTCAACCTCGACCAGTTCGCGATGGGCTCGTCCAACGAGACGAGCTATTTCGGCAACGTCATCTCCCCCTGGCGGCGGGGTGATGGTGGCAATGCCGACCTCGCCCCAGGCGGCTCGTCGGGTGGCAGTGCGGCGGCAGTCGCCGCGCGCATCGCCCCGGCGGCGACAGGCACCGACACCGGCGGCTCGATCCGCCAGCCCGCGGCGTTCGCGGGCATTTCGGGGATCAAGCCGACCTACGGCCGCTGCTCGCGCTGGGGCGTGGTCGCCTTTGCGAGCTCGCTCGATCAGGCGGGGCCGATGGCGCGCGACGTTATCGACTGCGCGATCATGCTCGAGGCGATGGCCGGGTTCGACCCCAAGGACTCGACCAGCCTCGACCTCCCCGTTCCCGCGTGGGAGCAGGGCCTCAACCCCGACATGCGCGGCAAGCGCGTGGGCGTGCCAAAGGAATATCGCGTCGACGGGCTCGACGCCGACGTCGCGCGGGTGTGGGACGACGGCATCGCCTGGATGCGCGATGCGGGGGCGGAGATCGTCGAGATCAGCCTGCCGCACACCAAATATGCGCTCCCTGCCTACTACATCATCGCGCCGGCGGAGGCGTCGTCCAACCTCGCGCGCTATGACGGTGTGCGCTACGGCCAGCGTGAGCTGCCCGAGGGCGCGAACCTGCAGGAAATGTACGCCGCGACCCGCGCCGCGGGCTTCGGCCCCGAGGTGCGCCGCCGCATCATGATCGGCACCTACGTCCTCTCGGCGGGCTTCTACGACGCCTACTACACCCAGGCGCAAAAGGTGCGGGCGTTGATCGCGCGCGATTTCGCAGCGGCATTCGAGGCGTGCGATGTCATCCTCACCCCCACCGCGCCGAGCGAAGCCTTTGCGCTCGGCGACAAGAGCGCCGACCCGCTGGCGATGTACTTGAACGACGTGTTCGCCGTCCCCGCGAGCCTCGCCGGTCTCCCCGCCATGTCGGTCCCCGGAGGCCTGACGCGCGGCAGCGGGCTCCCGCTCGGCCTCCAGATCATCGGCCCCGCCTTCGACGAGCAGGTCGTCCTCAACGCCGGCCTAGCCCTCGAACAGCGCGCAGGCTTCACCGCGCGACCGGAGCGTTGGTGGTGAGCATGAACGGAACTGCAGAGATGACGCCCTATCGCATCACCGGCCGCACCGGCGATTGGGAGGTCGTGATCGGCCTCGAGGTGCACGCGCAGGTGACCAGCGCGGCCAAGCTGTTTTCGGGCGCGGCGACGGCGTTCGGGGCGGAGCCGAATACGCAGGTCAGCCTGATCGACGCGGCGATGCCGGGGATGCTGCCGGTACCCAACCGCGAATGTATCCGTCAGGCGGTGCGCACGGGCCTCGCGCTCGATGCGGAGATCCACCGCTGGAGCCGCTTCGACCGCAAGAATTATTTCTACGCCGATCTGCCGCAGGGCTATCAGATCAGCCAGCTCTACCACCCGCTGGTGGGCGAGGGGTCGCTGACGCTCGACGCGGATGAGAAGGCGGGGGTGGCCGCGGGGCGGCGCATCGGCATCGAACGCATCCACGTCGAACAGGACGCGGGCAAGCTGATGCACGACCAGCATCCGACGCTGAGCTATGTCGACCTCAACCGCGCGGGCGTCGCGCTGATGGAGATCGTCAGCCGCCCGGACCTTCGCTCACCGGCGGAAGCGGGCGCCTATGTGCGCAAGCTGCGCGCGATCCTGCGCTATGTCGGTTCGTGCGACGGGAATATGGAAGAAGGCTCGATGCGCGCCGACGTCAACGTCAGCGTGCGGCGGCCGGGGGACGAGTTCGGGACCCGGACCGAGACCAAGAACGTCAACTCCGTGCGCTTTGTGATGGCCGCGATCGAGCATGAGGCGAAGCGGCAGGTCGCGCTGATCGAGGATGGCGGCACGGTCGTTCAGGAAACGCGGCTGTTCGATCCCGCAACGGGTTCGACGCGGACGATGCGCTCCAAGGAGGACGCGCACGACTATCGCTACTTCCCCGATCCCGACCTGCTGCCGCTCGAACTGGACGAGGCGTTCGTCGAGGAATGCCGTGCGAGCCTCCCCGAACTGCCCGACGCCAAGCGCCCGCGGTATGAGGGGCTGGGGATCAGCCCCTACGCCGCCGGAGTGCTGACCGCGGAGGCCGAAGCGGCGCGCTGGTTCGACGCGCTGCTCGACGCCGGAGCGGCACCCGTTGCGGCGGCGAATTGGGTGACGGGCGACCTGTTCGGCGCACTCAACCGGCTGGGCAAGGACGTCGCGAGCTCGCCCGTGTCGCCTGCGCAGGCGGCGGAGCTGCTGGCGCTGGTTGCCGACGGCACCATCTCCAACAGCATCGGCAAGCAGGTGTTCGAGCGAATGCTCGAAACCGGCGACGGCGCCGCCGCGATCGTCGAGCGCGACGGGCTCAAGCAGACCAGCGACACCGGCGCCATCGACGCCGAAATCGACAAGCTGCTCGCCGCCAATGTCGACAAAGTCAAGCAGTATCGCGGCGGGAAAGTCGCGCTGTTCGGCTTCTTCGTTGGCCAGACGATGAAGGCGATGGCGGGCAAGGCCAATCCGCAGGTGGTCAACGAACGCCTGCGCGCGCGGCTCGACCAGGCTTAGTCGCTCCCCTGCTTGCGACGCGTCGGCGCTGTTGGCAGAAAGTCGCGAACAGGCCGTCGGGGTAGGCGGCGCTTGTTGGGGGGAACATCATGAAGTCAGCGCGCATCATGGCGCGTGTGGCGGCGGGCGCGCTGGCGTTCGCGGTCGCGCCCGCGCATGCTCAATCGGGGCAGGGCGCATCGACCGCGCCTCCGGCATCGACGGCGGCGCAGGTCGATCCGGCGACGCTGCAGCGGCCCGACCTCAGCTTTGAGGAGACGCCGGCGATCGTCGACGATTACGAGAAATATTTTTACTTTCATCGCGCCGACACCGACTTCGCCACCGCGCTGACCGACATTCGCGAATGCGACGCGCTGGTGCTGGGCGCGCGCATGAACCGCTACGCGCCGAGCTACATCTACACGCCGTACCAATATGGCGTGCTCGGCGGCGCCGCTGGCGGGCTGATCGGCGCGATCGTGTCGAGCGCGGTGCAGGGCGCGCAGGCGCGTCGCGAACAGCGCCTCAGCCGGAGGCAATGCATGTTCTTCAAGGGCTACGACCGCTTCGGCATTTCCAAGGACAAGTGGAAGGACTGGAATTTCGAGGACGGCCTCAGTCCGGAGGCGAACGCGACGCGCGAACGCGCGGTCGCGATTCAGGCGCTGGTTGCATCAGGCCCCCGCCCGACGACGCGGGTGCTCGGGCTGTGAGGGGCGCGGTCCTCTCCGCCGTCGCGCTTCTCGCGCTCGGCATCGCCGCTCCGGTTCCGGCACGCGCCGAAGCCGAAAGCTTCCGTCAACTCAAGGATATGCGCCCGCACGTCGCGGACCCGTCGCTGGCCTATATCTGGGTGCGCGGTTCGAGCCGGGTGTCGCTGCTGCTGATGCGCGAGGTCAGCGACAGCGACGCCGCTCTCGTCGCGGCTCAGCGGCAGACCCGCCTCGCCCGTGAGCAGGCACGTTACGAACGGCGCCGCGCGAATTACGAACGCGACCTCGCGGCCTGGCGCGAAACGCGGCGCGGGTCGGCGCCGCAACCGCCGGTCGCTCCTACGCTCGAGACGGTAGGAGTGATCGACGCGGGTGTGCGCAACATGGTGCAGATCAGCGCCTCGCCGCCGTTTCGCAAACCCGACGTTCCCGGCGCGAACGGGGAGTGGGGCTATCTCGTCGCAGCGCCGCCGGGCCGCTACGTCATCGTCGGTCCGATCGAGCGGCTGCCGACCACCGTTGGCACGTGCCTGTGCATGGGCACCGTGGCATTCGAGACGCGCGCGGGCGCGATCACCGACATGGGCGTGATGAGCGTGCCGTCACCGGCGCCGGTAGCGACCGACACCGCCGGTCTCACCATCACCTTTGCGGAGAGTTCGGTGCCGATTCCGGACGTCGCTCGAGCGGGGATGAACGTCGAGCGCGCGCGCTATACGGCGGCGGGCTGGCTTCCGAACTATTACAGCCGCGTCGTCGATCGTATCGCCCCCATCCCCGGGGTCATCAGCTATCGTCGTGGCCGGGTGATCGACGAAGCCAATGGTCAGCGCGAAGTCCCGCCGGAACGCGTCGACTGAAGTCAGCGCCGTTCGCTCCCCCGTCGCGGGTCAGTCGCCCAGCTGGGTGGCCGGCGCCTGCGTCGGATCTGCGGCGCCCGGCGACGGGTCCGAGCTCGGTGAGCCCGGATCTGGATTGCCGGGAGCCTCGGACGGAGGAGCCTGCGGCGCAGGCTGTTCGATCGGCGCATCGGGCTGCATCGGTTGCGGTGCGGAGGGCGGCTGCGTTGCCATGATGCGTTTTCCTTCGTGGAGTATTAGCTAGTCCTCAGGGGAACGCCGGCCTCTCCCGCCCCGTTCCCGCGGTCGCTTGCCCTTGGGGGGTGCGCTGCTATAGAGCCGCGCGTTCACGTCGACCGCGCCTGATGCTCGCCCCTCACGGGGACGCGCGACGGGTGGAGACGGCGCTGCGGGCGTGGCGGAATTGGTAGACGCGCTGGATTTAGGTTCCAGTGTCGAAAGACGTGGGGGTTCGAGTCCCTTCGCCCGCACCATCCCGCCGCCGCCCGGGCGCCGCGCGCGTGACGTTGAGAGTTTACCGTCCCTTGGCGACGGCAGTCCGGGCCCTAATCCCCCGCGCCGTCGCTCGCCTTTGATTGTCTGGAAGAAAGAGACCGATGCCGCACGTCGAGACGCTGAACGAAGGCCTCAAGCGCGCCTATACGCTGACCATCCCCGCCGCCGACATCGAAGCGCGGATCGAAGGCGAGCTGCAGACGATCGCGCCGTCGGTGCGCATGCCGGGCTTCCGTCCGGGCAAGGTGCCCGCGAACCTGGTGCGCAAGATGCATGGCCCGCAGCTGATGCAGCAGGCGCTCGAAACCAGCGTGCGCGAGGGCGTGGATGCGCTGATGGCCGCGGAAAAGCTGCGCCCGGCGATGGCGCCGAGCATCGAACTCGCGGACGGGTACGAGCCCGGCGGCGACGCTTTGATCAAGGTGGCGCTGGAGGTGCTGCCCGTATTCGACGTGCCGAACCTCGACAATCTGAAGCTCGAGCGGCTGCAGGTTCCTGTCGATGACAGCGCGGTCGACGCGCAGCTGGAACAGCTCGCCAGCCAGTCGAAGCGCTACGAGGACGCCGCCGAAGGCCACGCCGCGGGTGAGGGCGACCAGGTCGTGATGGACTTTTCGGGCAGCGTCGATGGCGAAAAGTTCGACGGCGGCACCGGCAGCGACATGGCGGTGGTGCTCGGCTCGGGCCAGCTCATCCCCGGCTTCGAAGACCAGTTGCAGGGCGCCAAGGTCGGCGACGAGCGTGAGGTCAAGGTGACCTTTCCCGCCGATTATCCGGCGGCCAACCTCGCCGGCAAGGACGCGGTGTTCGCGGTCACCGTGACGGCGGTGAAGCAGGCTGCAGAAACCAAGCTCGACGACGATTTCGCCAAGCAGCTCGGCCTTCCGGGGATCGAGCAGCTGCGCAAGATCATGACCGATCAGATCGAACAGCAGCACAATGGTCTGACGCGCACGCACATGAAGCGCCGCTTGCTCGACCAGCTCGCCGAAGCGCACGATTTCGAAGTGCCGCCCTCGATGGTCGATGCCGAATTCGACCAGATCTGGCGCCAGCTCGAAGCTGAGGTCGCCAATGAGGCTGACCCTGAGGCAGCGAAGGCGGAGCTGGAGCGCGATCGCGACGATTATCGCAAGATCGCCGAGCGCCGTGTGCGCCTGGGGCTGCTGTTGTCGGAGATTGGCCAGGCCAATGGCGTGACCGTCGACAGCAACGAAATGAACCGCCTCATCGCTCAGGCGGCGCAGCAGTATCGTCCCGAAGATCGGCAGAAGTTCGTCGAATATGTGCAGCGCGACGCTCTCGCCGCCGCGCAGCTGCGCGCACCGCTGTTCGAGGAGAAGGTGGTCGACTTCCTGTTCGGCAAGGCCGAGGTGACCGACCGGCAGGTGACCCGCGAAGAGCTCGAAGCCGCGATCGAGGCAGAGGATGACGGCTCGCCGGCGGGGCATGTGCATGGCCCGGACTGCGATCATGGTCACGACCACGACCACGACCACGGCCACGCGCCGAAGCCTGCCGCCAAGAAGGCCAAGGCGAAAGCCGTCGATTCGAATGAAGCCGCGGCTCCCGACACGGGTGACGACGCGGCTGCCAAGCCCAAGCCTGCGCGCAAGCCGAAGGCGGCAAAGGCCGAGGAGCCCGCTGACGCCGACGCCGCCGCCGATGCTCCGGCTCCCGCCACGGCCGAGGCACCCGCCAAGCCCAAGTCGCGCGCCAAAAAGCCCGCGGCGGAGTGAAGGTTCGGGCGGGCCGTTGCGCCCGCCCCCGCTCCCCCACCTGCCAGCCGTCACGGTAGCGAGGGCGTCGCGTGGCGACCGAGCTTGCACCGATAAGGCTGAGCGGGTAGGGGGAGACATCGACGGGCACCCAGCGTGCCCAACGCTGGCCGGCGAGGTTTCGCCCGCCGGCGTTTTTGTCGTGATGTTGGCGCGATCGCGTCGTGGGCTGAGGATGGACGCGTGTTCGACAGTTTGAGCGATCGGCTCGGCGACGTCTTCTCGCGTCTTCGTGGCCGCGGTGCACTGACCGAAGCCGACGTCCGCGAAGCAATGCGCGAAGTGCGCGTCGCGTTGCTGGAGGCCGACGTCGCGCTGCCGGTGGTGCGCAGCTTTGTCGATCAGGTGACCGAACTCGCCATCGGTCAGGACGTGCTGCGCTCGATCACCCCTGGCCAGCAGGTGGTGAAGATCGTCAGCGACGCGCTGACCGAAATGCTCGGCTCCGACGCGAGCGATCTCGAGCTTGGCGTCGTGCCGCCTGCGGTGGTGATGATGGTCGGGCTGCAGGGCTCGGGCAAGACCACGACCACCGCCAAGCTCGCCAAGCGGCTCAAGGAGAAGAGCGGCAAGCGGGTGATGATGGCGTCGCTCGACGTCAATCGCCCCGCGGCGCAGGAGCAGCTGGCGACGCTCGGGCGGCAGGTCGGCGTCGACACGCTGCCGATCGTCGCGGGTCAGCCCCCGGTCGAGATCGCCCGGCGCGCTCTGAATGCCGCGAGGCTGCAGGGCTACGACGTGCTGATGCTCGACACCGCGGGCCGACTGCACGTCGACGATGCGCTGATGGGCGAGATGCGCGCGATCGAGGCGGATGCGAAGCCGACCGAGACTTTGCTCGTGGTCGATGCGCTCACCGGCCAGGACGCGGTGCAGGTGGCGCAGCGCTTCTCCGACGACATCGCGCTGTCGGGCGTCGTGCTGACCCGCATGGACGGCGACGCACGCGGCGGCGCGGCGCTCTCCATGCGCGCGGTCACCGGCAAGCCGATCAAGTTCGCGGGCACCGGCGAAAAGATGGACGCGATCGAGCCGTTCCATCCTGCCCGCGTCGCGCAGCGCATCCTCGGCATGGGCGACGTCGTCAGCCTCGTCGAAAAGGCGGCGGAGGTCATCCAGCAGGAGGACGCGCAAAAGCTCGCGATGCGCGTCGCCAAGGGTCAGTTCGACATGGACGACCTGCGCGGCCAACTCAGTCAAATGCGCCGCATGGGCGGCATCGGCGCCATCGCCGGCATGATGCCCGGCATGAAAAAGGCGCAGGCGCAGCTCGCGCAGAGCGGCATGGACGACCGCCTGCTGCTGCGCATGGACGCGATGATCACGTCGATGACGCCCAAGGAGCGCGCCAAGCCCTCGCTCATCAACGCCAAGCGCAAAATTCGCATCGCCAAGGGCTCCGGCACGACCGTGCAGGACGTCAACCGCCTCCTGAAAATGCATCAGGAGATGGAAGGCGCGATGAAGAAGATCAAAAAGATGGGCGGCCTCAAAGGGCTCGGCGCGCTGTTCGGCGGTGGCGGTGGCCTCGGTGGCCTGCTCGGCGGTGGCGGGGCAGGGGGGGCGAGCGCGCTCCCCGGGCTCGGCGGTGGGGCGATGCCCACCAACCTCCCGCCCGACCTTCAGAAGCTTCTCGATCAACAGAAGAAATAACCGGCGCTGCGGCGCTCCACCATTCAGCAGAGGAAGACGAAACAGATGGCAACCAGCATTCGCCTGTCGCGCGGCGGCTCCAAGAAGCGTCCTTACTACAAGATCGTCGTCGCCGATTCGCGCAGCCCGCGCGATGGCCGCTTCATCGAGCGCATCGGCAGCTACAACCCTCTGCTCGGCAAGGACAATCCCGAGCGCGTGAAGCTCGATGTCGAGCGTGCGAAGCACTGGGTCAGCGTTGGCGCGCAGCCGACCGACCGCGTTGCCCGCTTCCTCGATGCCGCGGGCGTCAAGGAACGCGCCGCGCGCAGCAATCCGAACAAGGCGGTTCCGGGCCAGAAGGCCAAGGAGCGCGCCGAGGATCGCGCCGCCAAGCTCGCCGCTGCCGAGGAAGCGACGGCTGAGGCTGCTGCGGCTCCGGTCGCGGAAGAGGCCCCTACCGCTGCGGATGACGCCACGACGGAGGCTTCGACCGACGCGGCCGCCGCGGACACGACCGCGAACGAAGCAACCCCCAATAGCGACGCCGGCGACAGCGCCGCCGCCGCCGACGGCGAAAGCGCCCAGGCTCCGGCCGAGGGCTGATGCCGAAGCCTCCCCTCCCGCCTGCGGGAGGTGCTGGGGATGAGCGCGGAGCTCCGGAAGCTCACGCTCTAACCGGCCCACCCCCGACCCCTCCCGCAAGCGGGAGGGGAGAGGGCATGGCTGAGCGGACGGCCACTTCGCTCCCCTCCCGCCTGCGGGAGGGGCTGGGGGTGGGCGGGGCCGAGCGCGCCCAACGCCCTGTGACGCTCGCCGTCATCACCGGCGCACACGGCCTGGCGGGCGAGGTTCGGCTAAAACTCTTCGGCGAGGATGCGGATGCGCTAAAACGCTATCGCAGCTTCAACGATGCCACGCTGACGCTGAAGGCGGTCCGTCCGGACAAAGGCGGCGCCATCGCGCTCTTTGCGGAGCTGCTCGATCGCACCGCCGCCGAACGCGCGCGTGGCACCGAACTGACCATCCCCCGCAGCGCGCTGCCGCCGCTGGAGGAGGGGGAATATTACCACCATGACCTGATCGGCCTCGCCGCGATCACAACTGACGGCGAGCACCTCGGCACCGTGGTACGCGTCGAGAATTTCGGTGCAGGCGACATCCTCGACATCCAGCGTGACGACGGCCGCACCCTGATGGTCCCCTTCACCCGCGAAGCCGCGCCCGAGTTCGACGACACCCGTGTCTTGATTGACCCGACGCATCTGCCGACGTAGATACGTCCTGTATATACGGAGGCGGTGATGAGCATCGAGTTTGACGCGAAAGTTTTCAAATCCGGCAACTCGCTCGCAATCCGCGTTCCGAAGGCGCTGGGCCTTCGCGTTGGCGATCGCCTTCATATTCGCGAGCAGAATGGGGTGCTGGTGACCGAATTGCCCACGAGTGCCGAGCGCCGCATCAATCTCAGCGGCGTTTATGGGTCCATCCCGCATCTCGAGCGGTTGCCGGCGGATCCCAGAGAGCGCGACTGGAATGTCGGACGTGACTTTGTCTGATCGGCGCTTCCTGCTCGACACTAACATCTGCATATACCTGCTCACCGGGCGCAGCGACCTTCTGCGGGAGCGTGTGGAGTCTCGCAGACTTGGAGAGGTCGTGACGTCGGCTATCGTCCGTGCGGAAGTTCTGTTGGGCGCGGCAGCGCACGGCCAGGTCGACCGAGCCGCGCGCTTGTTCGACCAGATTGAAGCGCTACCGTTCGACGCGGCGGCGGCTGAAGCGTACGCAAAACTACCGTTTCGAAGGGGCGACTTCGACCGCCTCCTCGCCGCGCACGCGTTGTCGCTTGGCCTCACCCTCGTCACCGCAAACGTCGCGGACTTTGCCGACGTGCCTGGCCTGGCGGTTGAGGACTGGACGCAGTGACGTTCGCCGCACGCATTATCACGCTTTACCCGGAGATGTTTCCCGGGCCGCTGGGCGTGAGCCTCGCGGGGCGGGCGCTGGCGGAGGGGCGGTGGAGCCTCGATGCGGTGCAGATGCGCGACTTCGCGCAAGACCGTCACCGCACCGTCGACGATACGCCCGCGGGCGGTGGGGCAGGGATGGTGCTCAAATGCGACGTGGTGGCGCGCGCGCTCGACGCGACCGCGGCCGAGGTGCCCGACCTGCCCGTGCTGGCGATGACTCCGCGTGGGACGCCGCTCACCCAGGCGCGTGTGCGCGAGCTGGCCGCGGGGCCCGGCGCGATCATCCTGTGCGGCCGGTTCGAGGGGTTCGACGAACGCCTGTTCGAGGCGCGGCCGCAGATCGAGCAGATCAGCGTCGGCGACCTCATCCTTTCGGGCGGGGAGATGGCGGCGCTGACGCTGCTCGATGCTTGCGTTCGGCTGCTTCCCGGCGTAATGGGCGCCGCCCTTAGCGGTGAAGTGGAGTCGTTCGAGAACGGCCTCCTCGAATATCCGCACTACACCCGGCCCGCCGAGTGGGAGGGGCGCACGATCCCCGAAGTGCTGCGATCGGGGGATCATGCCAGGATCGCGGCGTGGCGTTATGCCCGCTCGATCGAGGATACACGGTCACGCAGGCCGGACCTTTGGGAGCGCCATTCGGGCGTTCGGGTTCAGCCTGCCTCTGGCGCGCGGCGAGAGACAGAGGAAGAGGCATGAACCTCCTGCAGCAGATCGAGGCCGAAGAGGTCGCCAAGGCCACCGAAGCCCGCGCCATCCCCGATTTCCGCCCCGGCGACACCCTGCGTGTCGGCGTGCGCGTGGTCGAAGGCGAGCGCACCCGCGTCCAGGCCTATGAGGGCGTGTGCATCGCGCGCTCGAACAAGGGTATCGGCTCCAACTTCACCGTGCGCAAGATCAGCTTCGGTGAAGGCGTGGAGCGCGTTTTCCCGCTCTACTCGCCGAACATCGACAGCATCACCGTCGTCCGCAAGGGCGCCGTGCGTCGCGCGAAGCTCTACTATCTGCGCGGCCGCCGCGGCAAGAGCGCCCGTATCGCCGAACGCCGCGACAACCGCGAGTCCGCCGAGGGCTGATCGTCGCGAGAGTTGTGATGACGAAAGGGCGGGGGCGAAAGCTCCCGCCTTTTTCGTATCCACCTCCAGCACCACGTCGCCCCGGACTTGTTCCGGGGCAGGGCTTCCTTGCCAAGCGACCCGCTATCGATAGAGCATGCGCACGGAGATGACGGGAGTGAACGATGCGGTGGCGGGGATTGGCTTGGGTGGCGGTGTTGATGTCGGGGTCGGCCCTGGCGGGGACGCCTGAGGTGGCACTCGAGCCGACGCAGCCCACAACGGCCGCGCAAGCCGCGCAGACCACGCCCAGCCCCACAATCGCCGCGGTGCCCCAGCAGCAGCTCACGCTCGAGCGCGTATTCGCCTCGCCCGGCCTCGCGGGAGCGGCGCCGCGGGGGGTGGCGTTGTCGCCCGACGGGCGGCTGATGACCGTGCTGCGTCCGCGCGCCGACGATCGCGATCGCTATGACCTGTGGGCGGTTGACACCGCCACCGGTGCCGAACGCATGCTGGTCGACAGCACGCGGCTCGGCGGCGGCGAGCTCACCGAAGCGGAGCGCATGCAGCGCGAACGCGCGCGCGTCGGCAGCATCAAGGGCATCCTGCGCTACCAGTGGTCGCCTGACGGGCGCAGCATTCTCGTGCCGGTGGACGGCGCGCTCTACCTCGCGCCGGTGGATGGCGGGAGCCCACGCAAGCTGATCGTGACCCCCGCGGGCGAACTGAACCCCACCGTTTCCCCCCGCGGCAGCGCGGTGAGCTTTGTGCGCGGGCAGAACCTCTACGCGCTCGACCTCGCGACGGGCACCGAACGCCGGCTGACCCCGGACGGCGGCGGCACCGTCTATTGGGGTGAGGCGGAATTCGTCGCGCAGGAAGAAATGAGCCGCATGACCGGCCACTGGTGGTCGCCCGACGACCGCTTCCTCGCGGTGCAGCGCTTCGACCAAGCCCCGGTCGGCACCGTCACCCGAACCGCGATCGGCGCGGGCAGCACGCGCAGCTATCAGCAACGCTACCCCGCTGCGGGCACCCCCAATGTGCTGACGCAACTGCACATCATCCCGGCGAGCGGCGGGCAGGGGGTGCGTGTCGACCTCGGCGCCGATCCCGACATCTACCTTGCCCGCGTTGACTGGGCGCCCGACGGCCGCTGGCTCTATGTCCAGCGCCAGACGCGCGATCAGAAGCGGCTCGATATGCTGCGCGTCGACCCCGCCACCGGCGCGTCGAGCGTGCTGTTCAGCGAGACCTCGCCGACCTGGGTCAACCTCTCCGACAACTACCGCTTCCTCAAGGACGGCAGCCTCATCTGGTGGTCGGAGCGCGACGGCAACGGCCATCTCTGGCGGCTGCGCGATGGCCGCTGGAGCCAGCTCACCCGCGGCGACTATCAAGTGCTCGGAATCGCCGGCATCGACGAGACGCGTGGGCGGATGTGGCTCACCACCAACCGCGACAGCGTCCTCGAAACGCAGATCGATCTGCTCGATCTGCGCCGCCCTGGCCGCCTGACCCGCATCAGCGAGCGCGGCTTTTCGACCGACGCCTATGCCGACAAGAGCGGGCAGCGGTTGGTGATGATGCGCAGTTCGGTGACGCAGCCGCCGCAGTACTACCTCGCCGATGCGAACGGCCAGCGGCTGTCGTGGATCTTCGAGAACCGCCTCGACGCTACGCACCCCTATGCGCCGTTCCTCGCCGCGCACCGCACCCCGACCTTTGGCACGATGACCGCGGCGGACGGGTCGACGCTGCATTACAGTCTGCTCACCCCGGTCATGGAGCCGGGGCGGCGCTACCCCGTGTTCTTCTCGCACTATGGCGGCCCGACGTCGCAGCAGGTGCGCAACAGCTGGACTTCGGCGCTACACCAGATGCTCGTCCAGCGCGGTTGGATCGTGTTTCAGATCGACAACCGCGGGGTCGAGAACCGGGGCGTCGCCTTCAACCGCCAGATGTACCGCGCGTTCGGCACGGTGGAGGTTGAGGACCAACTGCTCGGTGCGCGATGGCTGGCGAACCAGCCGTTCGTCGATCCGCAGCGGATCACCACCTACGGCTGGAGCTACGGCGGTTATCTGACGCTGAAGCTCTTGGGCGCCGCGCCGGGGGTGTTCGCGGCGGGCGTGTCGGGCGCGCCGGTGACGCGCTGGGGCCTCTACGACACGCATTATACCGAGCGTTATCTCGGCATGCCGCAGGCGGACGCGCCGACCTACGCGCGCGCCGATGCGATCGACGATGCCGCGCGCATCCGCGACCCGCTGCTGCTGATCCATGGCATGAGCGACGACAACGTCATCTTAGACAACAGCACCGCCTTTGCCGCGGCGATGCAGGCCAATCGGCGCCCGTTCGAGATGATGTTCTATCCCGGCCAGACGCATGGCTTTTCGGGGGAGGCGATCCAGGTCCACCTGTGGCGCACGATCCTGAGCTTCCTCGAGCGCCACACCGCGCCGGGCGCGGCGACTGGACAAGCGGCCACGCAACCCTAAGTCGCGGGACGCGCGCCTCTCCTCTCCTTTCGCGCACAAAGGATTATCGGGTCATGGGTTATCGGGTGGTGGTCGCGGGTGCGACCGGCAGTGTCGGGCGCGAGATGGTCAACATCCTTGCCGACCGGCAGTTTCCGATCGATGAGATCGCGCTGCTCGCCTCTTCACGTTCGGTGGGCGAGGTGATCGACCTCGGCGACACCGGGCGCACCGCGAAGGTGCAGAACATCGAGCATTTCGATCCCGTCGGCTGGGACATGGCGCTGTTCGCCATCGGATCGGAGGCGACCAAGGTCTATGCGCCCAAGTTCGCGGCGGCGGGCTGCGTGGTGATCGACAATAGCTCGCTCTACCGCATGGACCCCGACGTTCCGCTGATCGTGCCCGAGGTGAATGCAGACGCCATCGACGGCTACACGGCGCGGAACATCATCGCCAACCCCAACTGCTCGACCGCGCAGATGGTGGTCGCGCTGAAGCCGCTGCACGATGCCGCGACGATCAAGCGCGTCGTGGTCTCGACCTATCAGTCGGTTTCGGGCGCGGGGAAGGAGGGGATGGATGAGCTTTTCAACCAGACCCGCCAGATTTTCGTCGGCGACGAAAAGGACGTCTCCAAATTCACCAAGCAGATCGCGTTCAACGTGATCCCGCACATCGACAGCTTCCTCGATGACGGGTCGACCAAGGAAGAGTGGAAGATGGTGGTCGAAACGAAGAAGATCCTCGACCCCAAGATCAAGGTCCATGCGACCTGCGTGCGCGTGCCGGTTTTCGTCGGCCATTCGGAGGCAATCAACGTCGAGTTTGAGCGCGAGCTCGGCGCGGAGGAGGCGCAAGCATTGCTGCGCGAGGCCCCCGGCGTGATGCTGGTCGATAAGCGCGAGGACGGCGGCTACGTCACGCCCGTCGAAGCAGCGGGCGACGACGCCACCTTCGTCAGCCGCGTGCGCGACGACCCGACGGTCGACAACGGCCTGTCGCTGTGGTGCGTCAGTGACAACCTGCGCAAGGGCGCGGCGCTGAACGCGGTGCAGATCGCCGAGCTGTTGGGGCGTCGGCACCTGAAGAAAGGGTAGGGTCAGTCGGCGCGGGGGCGCAGCGCGCTGCGCCATCCCTTGCACTCGCGATCCGTACGAACGAAAACTCTTCCATGCCTACGCCCACCTCCGCCTGCCGCATCGCGCTCGATCCCAGCCCCGCGCCCGACGTGCGCGAGGCGGTTCTGGCGCCGTTGCGGGGCTATAATCAGGCTCGCGTCGGCGATGGCGGCCACGGCAGTTTCGCGCTGCGCATCGTCCGCGATGGGGAGACGCTCGACGGGGGGCTGTACGCCCGCCACGGCTACGACTGGTGCTACATCGACCTGCTGGTCGTGCCGGAGGAGATGCGCGGGACCGGCATCGGGTCCGCCCTGATCGCGGAGGCGGAGGCGGAAGCGCGCCGTCGCGGGTGTGTGGGCGTGTGGCTCACCACCTTTTCATTTCAGGCCAAACCCTTTTACGAGGGGCTGGGCTATGCCGAGTTCGGCAAGCTCGAAGACCATCCGGTCGGTCACAGCTGCTATTATTTGCGCAAGCGGCTGTAACCGCCGCCGCGCCGCGAAGGGGGATCGATGCGCACTCTTGGGATTATCGGCGGGATCAGCTGGGCCGCGACCGAGCGCTATTACCGCATCATCAATACCGAGGTGCAGAAACGCGTCGGCCCCGCCTGCTCGGCGCCGCTCATCATCGACAGCCTCAACGCCTGCGACCTCAACCGCTTGTCGAGCGAGGAGGAGTGGGACCGCGCCGCGCAGACGCTGATCGCGAGCGCGCGTCGGCTCGAAGCGGCTGGGGCGAGCGCGCTGCTTATCGCCGCCAATTCGATGTACAAGGTCGCCGATCGCGTGGCGGCGAGCGTCGCCATTCCGCTGCTCCACATCGTCGACCCGGTGGGGGAGGCGATGAAGGCGCGCGGGATCAAGACCGCGGCGCTGCTCGGCACCTCCAACGTCATGACCGAGCGCTGGTATCGCCAGCGGCTGGTCAGTCATGGCGTCAGCCTGGTCCCCGCCGACCCCGCGCTGGTGCAGAAACTCGACCGCATCATCTACGACGAGCTGATGCTGGGCGTGGTCAACCGCTCGTCCGAACGCGAGCTCAAGACGATCATTACCCAGTGGGATCAACGCGACGTCGACGGCGTGGCGCTCGCCGCGACCGAGCTGTCGATGCTGGTCGATATCGACGCCAACGTGCTGCCGATCTTCGATTCGGCCACGCTTCACGCGATGGAGGGGGTCGACTGGATCCTCGGCGAGACCGCGCAGGCGGTCGTCGCCGCGGAGTGAGGGTCAGCGCGCTCGGACGAACTGGACGGTTCGGCAAAAGACCGCGACGCAGCCGCGCACCGTCATGCGGTCGCCGGTCGGGCGCAGCGTCGCGGTGAAGCGGCGACCATCTTCCGGATTATAGCCTGGGCCGTGCCAATCGTCGCCCCGCCGCTGGAGGGGGCCAAAGGTGGTGACGCCGACCAGCGGACGGTTGCGCAGCTGAGGGTCCGGATTGCGCATGTCCCGCGCGTTCGCGGGAACGCTAGGATTGGTCCGATGGATCGTCCCGCACACCTTGTTACCCTGGCAGGGTGCGAAACGTAGGAGGGCCCCGCCGCCCTCGCTGGCGCGCCAGATACCGACGATGTCGCTACCCTGAGGGGCATCCTGGGCACCCAGCGGCGACGTTGCAGCGACGATCGCCACGGCTGCGACGAGGAGATGGCGGTAACGGATCATGTTGTGCCCCCTGATAATGCGCACGCGACATCGCTTGCGTCGCCTGACGCTAGGCTTAACCTTGCGCGAGAAGGCGATCTGCGCGGGAGCGTCTACATTCATGGCGGGTTCGGTCCCGCTCGTTACTGTCCCAGCCCTGCCCGGACGCGGTGAAAAGAGGTTCGAGAATGCCGTCGGCTCGTAATCCCGAGGAAGAAAGTCGCCGCCGCCTGCTTTATGGTGCGGGGGGCGTGCTGATGATGCTGTTCGTGGTGACCATCACCGGCGTCGTCACGCGCGAGGCGCGGGAGAGCGCGGCGACCGCACCTGCCACCACGCCTGCGACGGTCGATGTCGCGGGGGCGAAGCTTCCGGACCCAGGCGCCTCCACCGATCCGTTGAGCGATGCGCCGGTTGCGGTGGCGCCGACCGTGGCCGCTCCAACCGACCCGAGCGTCAAGGGCTTTGCCGGCGGCGTCGAGGTGGCGCCGTCCGGGACCGTAACTGGGCGCCGGCGCTGACCGACGCCCGACCTGCGCGCGGAGCTTTCGGCAACGCGTGGTGGCTCCCGGTGGCGCTCGCCGCGGCCACGGTTGCGGCGGTCGCTGCGGTCGGCATCGGGAGTGGCAGAGAGGCGGCTCCGACCGTCGCGGACGCACGTGCTCGACCGCAGGTGCTTTTGATCAGCGGCATGCCGCTCGCAACGCCGCCGGACGCGAGCGCGCCGCTTGCCGGGTTCGTCGATGGACCGCTGCTGGCGCGGGTGCGCGCAGGGAGCGAGCTGCGCGAGGTCGATGCGCTGCCGCCGCCGCGCGACCTTGACGCGCCGGTCTGGTGGATCGCGCACCCCCGCGCGCTGCCGCCGGGCGCGATCGCTGCGATCGACTCGCATGTGCGTCGCGGAGGGGCGGCGCTGATCTTTGCCGACGGGCTCTACACGGGGGAGACGCCGCACCCGCTGGGCGACCCGCGCAACCCGCCGGTGACGAGCCTGCTGACGCCGCTGCTGGCGCACTGGGGTCTGTCGCTCGATGCGCCGGAGGGCCTGACGGATACCGCTCAGCGCGCGGAGGTGCGCGGGCGGACGCTCAGTTTTCGCTCCCCCGGCACACTCCGTGCCGCTTCCGCGGGAGATGCGACCTGCCGCGTCGAAGCGGGGGGCCTCACCGCCGAATGCGCGGTCGGAAGCGGGAAGGCGGTGGTGGTCGCCGACGCCGACCTGCTGACCCCGCATGGCGAGGAGTGCGTGGCGCAGAACGGTGACTGGCTGCTCGCCGAGCTGCGCAAACTTTCTCTCGGCGCAAACGAACATAGCAGAAACGGAACGGAGACCAAGGCAAAACATCCCTGAATTTGGAGTAAAATCCCCAATTATCCCCCTTGATCCCGCATGAACGTGGGTTAGGAAGTCCTCGGAAGACGGGAGTCGCCAGGGGAGAGCAGGCGCGCAGGCGTCGAGCACATAGCCGGACGACCCCGCTGTAGAGGGAAGGCGGAGCGGTCATGGGGGGGAACGCGGTCTACACCGGCGTCGTCCTGACCCGGGCGGACGAAAAGGGTCGCCTGGCGCTGCCCGCGAGCCTGCGCAACTCCATCCCCAGCGACGCGAACGGTCGCATCTACGTCGCATTCCATGAATCGCTGCCGTGCCTGATCGGGTCGGGCGCCGACTTTCCCGCGCGGCTCGAATCCTACCTCGACGCGCGCGAGGAGGTGGCGATCCGCCGCAACCAGGATTTCGACCGCAATGCGGCGAGCCTGCGGCTGTACGGCGGCGAAAGCGTGCCGATCGACGGCTCCGGCCGCTTCACCATGCCCGAACTGCCCGCGGCGATCGAAGGGTTGGGGCAGGAGCTGCTGCTGATGGGTCGCGGCCCCTATTTCGAGATTTGGGACCTCGAGGCGCTGCGCTCGAGCGACGATCCCGCGCTCGCCGATGCGCGCCGCTTCGCCGAAGGGGCGGTGGCGCTGCGCGACAAGAACCCGCCGCGGCGGGGGCGGGGGGCGTGAGCGATGACACCGCGCCGCACATTCCCGTCCTGCTCGCCGAAGTCCTCGCCGCGCTCCGGCCGGGTCCGGGAATGCGCATCCTCGACGGGACCTTCGGTGCAGGGGGCTACACCCGCGCGCTGCTCGATGCGGGGGCAGACGTGATCGCCATCGACCGCGACCCCAGCGCGATCGCCGCCGGGCAGTCGCTGGTGGAAGCGAGCGGCGGACGGCTGACGCTGGTCGAAGGGCGCTTCGGTGAGCTAGACCGCATCGCGCGCGACGCGGGCGGTACGGTCGACGGGGTCGTGCTCGACATCGGCGTCTCCTCCATGCAGCTCGACCAGGCGGAGCGCGGCTTTTCCTTTCAGGGCGACGGCCCGCTCGACATGCGTATGGCGGGGGAGGGCAGCGCGGACGAGAGTGCCGCGGACTGGCTCAACCGCGCCGACGAAGCCGAGATCGCCGACGTGCTCTATCATTATGGCGAGGAGCGTCAGTCGCGCCGCGTCGCCCGCGCGATCGTCGCCGCGCGCCCGCTACAGACCACCGGCGACCTCGCCCGCGTGGTGAGGAAGGCGCTGGGTTATGCCCCCGGCACGCCCAAGGACCCCGCGACGCGCAGCTTTCAGGCGGTGCGCATCCACATCAACGACGAGCTGGGCGAACTCGACCGCGCGCTGGTCGCGGCGGAGGGTCTGCTTGGTGAGGGTGGACGGCTGGCGGTGGTCAGCTTCCACAGTCTCGAGGACCGGGCGGTAAAGCAGTTTCTGCGCAGCCGCAGCGGCGCCGATGCCGCGCCATCGCGTCACCTGCCCGCCGCCGCCGCTGGGCGCGCGCCGACCTTTGCGAGCGTCAGCAAGGCCATCCGCGCCGGGGAGGGTGAGCTCTCCCGCAACCCGCGCGCGCGTTCGGCGACGCTCCGCTTCGCCACCCGCACCGCCGCCCCCGCCTGGGGCGCCACTTCCACCCCATCGCACCCATCCGGGGAGGTCGCACGATGAGCTACGCCGTCCGCAAATTGCAGGGCTTTGGCCTGATCGTACTGCTCACTCTTTTCGCGCTGGGGGTGTACGCGGTGAACCTCAAGGTGTCGGCGACGCTGTCCGATCTGCGCCGCGTCAATGCGGAGATTGCGCAGCTCGAAGCGAGCAAGCGCGTGATCGAGGGCGACATCGCCGTGGTCGCCAGCGCGCGCCAGCTCGACCGCTGGAACCGCGACTATTTCGGGCTCGTCGCCCCACAGGCGCAGCAGTTCGTCGAAAGCGAGCGTGTGCTGGCGCAGCTCGACACGCTGCGTCCGATCGGTCCGCCGGAGCGCAGCGCGCCGGCGCTCGCGGTCGCGGTGGCGCAGGCGGATGCGGAGCGCGCGACGAGCGCCGACCTCCGCCGCGTCGCGATGACCACCATCGACGGCCCCGTGTTCCGGTGAGCGCGATCGCGCGCCCGAGCGTGATGCAGCGCGCCGATGCGCGGCTGCGCTTTGCGCGCACCGCGGAGGAGCGGCTGCGGCTGCTGATGATCGGGGCGCTGATCGTCGCATCGCTGTTCGTGCTGCGCATCGGGCAGATCGCGCTGGTGTCGCTGTTCGGGGAGGCGCACGCGCGCACTCCGGCGGTCGGCGGGCGCGCGGACATCGTCGACCGCAATGGCGTGCCGCTCGCGCGGACGATCAGCGTGTCGTCGATCCGCGTGGTCAAGCACCGGCTGATGGGCCGCCCCGAGGTCCGCGCGCGTCAGCTCGCCGCGATCTTTCCCGACACCAGCGAAGCGGAGTTTCTGCGCCGGTTGAGCTTTCGCGGCGCCGACCTGCTCGACCCTGGCGCCAGTCCTGCGGATGCCGCCAAGGTGGCGCCGCTGATCGCGCGCTACCGCCGCGACCATGACGCCGACGCGTTTGCGAGCGCGATGGTCGAGGCATTCCCGGCACGCGACCTCGCCACCTGGAAGCGCCGCATCACTGCGCAGTCGGGTGCGGTGATCCGCCACCGCGCCACGCTCGCACAGCTTAATGCGGTCAACGAACTCGCCGACATCGGCTTTGAATATCCGCGCGAGCAGGACCGGCTCTACCCGCAGGGGTCGATGGCGGCGCATCTGATCGGCTTCGTGACGCCAGGGCGTGGCGGGGCGATGGGGATCGAGCGCAGCTTCGAAGGGCGCCTCGCCAATGCCGCGAATCCGCCGGTGCAGCTCGCACTCGACGCGCGCGTCCAGGCGGCGCTCGACCTCGAACTTGGCGATGCGGTGACCAAGCTCGCGGCGCAGGGCGGGGCGGGTGTGGTGCTCGACGTCGCCAGCGGCGAGGTCGTCGCGATGGCGAGCTACCCCAACTTCGACCCCAACCGGGTCCGCTTCCCGACCGCCGAGGCGCAGTGGAACGGCGTCACCTACACCACGTACGAACTCGGCTCGACGTTCAAGCCGATCACCGTCGCGGCGGCGATGGATGCAGGCGTGGTGACCGACCTGTCGCGACGCTACGACGCGACGCGCCCGGTCAGCGTCGGCGGACACCAGATCCGCGATTCGCACCCGATGGGCCGCTGGCTCAACGTTCCGGAGGCGCTGATTCACTCCTCGAACGTCGTCACTGCGCAGATCGCCGACCGGCTGGGTGCGGAGCGGCTGCAGGCAACCTTCCGCGCGCTCGACTTCGACAAGCGGCCCTCGGTCGAGATCAACGAGCGCGGTCGGCCGATGTGGGCGAGCCCGTGGGGGCGCACCACGACGATGACCGCGGGCTTTGGCCACTCGATCCAGGTTACCCCGCTGCACCTGGCGTCGGCCTATGCCGCGCTGGTCAACGGCGGCATCTACCACCCGCCGACGCTGCTCAAGCGCGCGCCCGGCGCGATTCCGGGGCGGCGCGTGTTCAGCGAACAGACCAGCGCACGGATGCGCCAGCTGTTGCGGCTGATCGTCAGCGACGGCACCGGCAGCCGCGCCGACGCGCCGGGCTACCTCGTCGGGGGCAAGACCGGCTCGGCGGAGCGTGCGGTCGGCGGACGCTATGTCGGCAACAGCGTGGTGGCGACCTTTGCCGGCGTGTTTCCGATGAACCGCCCGCGTTACGTCGTGCTGGTCATGATCGACCGTCCGCCGGGCAACGAATATTCGCTCGGCCAGCGGACCGCGGGCTTCACCGCCGCGCCGGTGGTGCGCAAGGTGGTGGAGCGGATCGGGCCGATGGTCGGCATCTACCCCGACACGCGCCGCGACCTCGACCTCAGCGATCTGACCCCGCTGCTGTGGCGCCCGCGGGCCGAAGCGGCGGCGCGGTGAAGACCCTCGCCGACCTCTCCGCCGGCATCGCAGCGCCCCTGCCTCCCCAGGCGGGGGCGGTTCGCATCGACGGCGTGGCGATCGATCACCGCCAGGTCGCGCCCGGCTATCTGTTCGGCGCATTCCGTGGTGCCCGCTTCGATGGGGAGAGCGTCATCCCGGAGGCCATCGCCAACGGCGCGGTGGCGGTCGTCGCGCGGCCCGAAGCGCGAGTGGAAGGCGCCGTGCATATCGCGAGCGACACGCCGCGCCGCACATTCGCACTGCTCGCCGCACGCTGGTTCGACCGCGCGCCGGAAACGCTGGTCGCGGTCACGGGAACCAACGGCAAGACCTCCACCGTGGAGCTGCTCCGCCAGATCTGGACGCTGCGTGGCGAGCGTGCAGCGTCGGTCGGGACGCTCGGCGTCACCACCGCGGATGGGACCGTTTCGACCGGGCTGACGACGCCCGACATCGTCACCTTCCTCTCCAACATGGCGGGGCTGGCGACGGAGGGCGTGACCCACTGCGCGTTCGAGGCGTCGAGCCACGGGCTCGACCAGTATCGCACCGAAGGGCCGCGCATCGCTGCGGGCGCGTTCACCAATCTCAGTCGCGATCACCTCGACTATCATCCCGACATGGACGCCTATTTCGCAGCCAAGATGCGGTTGTTCGACGAGGTCGTCGCCGACGATGGCGCGGCGGTGGTGTGGGCCGACGACGATTGGTCCGCGCAGGCGATCGAGCATGCCCGTCGGCGCGGGCTGAATACGCATTTAGTCGGGCGAAACGGCATCTTTCTGCGCCTCGTCGATCGTCAGCCCAATCCGCTCGGACAGCGGCTGCGGCTTGAAGGGGAGGCGCTTGGCGGCGCTGCGCGCGACGTGAAGCTGCCGCTGATCGGCGCGTATCAGGCAGCGAATGCACTCACCGCCGCCGCGCTCGCGACTGCGACGGGCAGCGGGGTCGATGCGACGCTCGCCGCGCTCGAACGCGTGCAGCCGGTGCGCGGGCGGCTCGAGCGGGCGGCGCTCACCCGCACCGGCGCGCCCATCTACATCGACTATGCGCACACGCCCGAGGCGCTGAGCGCCGCGCTCGCCGCACTGCGACCGCATACGGCCGGGCGTCTGATCTGCGTGTTCGGCGCGGGCGGGGACCGCGACGGCGGCAAGCGTGCGCCGATGGGGGCGGCTGCGGTGCGCGATGCGGACCTCGTCATCGTCACCGACGACAACCCGCGCGGGGAGGATCCGGCGCTGATCCGCCGCGCCATCCTCAGCGGCGCGCCCGGCGCACGCGAGGTCGGGGACCGCCGCGCCGCCATCGCCGCTGCCATCGCCGAAGCGCGCGGTGACGATGTCGTGGTGATCGCGGGCAAGGGGCACGAGGTCGGCCAGATCGTCGGCGCGGGCGATGCGATGCGCGTGCTCCCCTTTGACGATGCCGCGGTCGCGCGCGAGGAGGCGGGCGCGTGAGCCTGTGGACCTCCGCCGAAATCGCCGAAGCAACCGGCGGCACCGCCAGCGCGGACTTTGCGGTCGACGGCGTGACCTTTGACAGCCGCGAGGTCGGCCGCGGCGATCTGTTCATCGCGATGGTCGGCGAGGCGATGGACGGGCACCGCTTCGTCGACGCGGCGATCGCGGCGGGCGCAGCGGGGGTGCTGGTCGATCGCGAGGTGCCGCACCCGCACGTGCGCGTCGCCGACACCATGGCCGCACTCGAAGCGCTCGGCCGGGCGGCGCGCGCGCGCTGCGCCGCGACGGTGATCGGGGTGACCGGGTCGGTCGGCAAGACGGGCACCAAGGAAGCGCTCGCCGCCGCGCTCGACCGCGATGCGCCGGGCGAGGTGCATCGTTCGGTCAAAAGCTACAACAACCACACCGGCGTGCCGCTGAGCCTCGCGCGGATGCCACGCGACTGCCGCTATGCGGTGCTCGAAATGGGCATGAACCATACAGGCGAGATCGCCGCACTGACGCGCATGGTGCGCCCGCACGTCGCCCTGATCACCGCCATCGCGCCCGCGCATATCGAAAATCTCGGCAGCATCGAGGGCATCGCCGATGCCAAGGCCGAGGTGTTCGAGGGGCTGGGGCCAGGTGGAGTGGCGGTGCTTCCCCACGACAGCGCGCAATATCCGCGGCTGCGTGCGCGGGCGGAAGCGCTCGGCGTGCGCTGTGTCAGCTTTGGGACGGGAGCGGGCGCTGACGTGCGCGCGCTCGACTGGGTGGCTGATCCTGATAGCGGCGGCAGCCTCGTCACCGCCAAGGTGCATGATGCGACGCTGTGCTTCGCGTTGTCGCAGCCCGGCGACCATTGGGTCTCCAACGCGATGGCGGTGCTGGCGGCGGTGGAGGCAGCGGGGGCGGACCTCAACGCCGCGGGGGTGGCGCTCGCCGATCTCCCCGGCATGGCGGGGCGCGGCGCGCGGCACCGGCTGCGCGTCGTTGGCGGCGAGGCGCTGCTGATCGACGAAAGCTACAACGCCAACCCCGCTTCGATGGCGGCAACGCTCGACATTCTGCGCCGGTCAAAAGGCGCGCGGCGGCTTGCGGTGTTGGGGGCGATGAAGGAACTGGGCGAGCAGGGCGCCGCGCTGCACGCTGCGCTGGCAGAACCGATCGTTGCCGCGCACGTCGACCGGCTGTGGCTGGTGGGCGACGAGATGGCCCCCCTCGCCGACGAGCTCGCCAAGCTTCCACTTGAGCAGCGACCTGATTTTGATCATGGGCGCGACGTCGACTCGGTCCTCGCGGCGCTGCGCGAAACATTGCGACCGGACGACGTCCTGCTGATCAAGGGGTCCAACTCGGTTGGCCTCGGACGACTGGTCACGGCGCTGATCGGCGAAGAGGGCTGATGCTGTATCTGCTCGCCGAATGGCTTGGCTTTCCGGGGCCGCTCAACCTGTTCCGCTACCTGTCGTTCCGCTCAGGCGCGGCGATTGCGACGGCGCTGCTGATCGGGCTGGTCGCCGGGCCGCGCCTCATCAACCTCCTCCGTCTGCGTCAGGGCAAGGGCCAGCCGATCCGCGAGGACGGCCCGCAGACCCACCTCGCCAAGCGTGGCACACCGACGATGGGCGGGCTGCTGATCCTCGTATCGCTGCTGATCTCGGCGCTGCTGTGGATGGACCTCAACAACGTCTTTGTCTGGGCGTGCCTGTTCGTGACCTTTGGTTTCGCCGCCATCGGCTTCCTCGATGACCTCGACAAGGTGCGCAAGAATTCGCACCAGGGCGTGTCGGGCAAGGTCCGCCTCGCCATCGAGTTCGCGATCGCCGCAGTCGTCGTGTTCGTCATCGTCGAGCGGACGGGAACCGAGCTTTATCTCCCCTTCGCCAACCAGATCGTGATCGACCTTGGGCCGCTCTACTATCTGTTTGCGATGGTGCTGATCGTCGGCTTCGGCAACGCGGTGAACCTCACCGACGGGCTTGACGGGCTGGCGACCTTTCCGGTGATCATGACCGCGCTCGCGTTCCTCGTCATCACCTACCTCACCGGCAATGCGAAGTTCGCCAACTATCTCGGCATCGCGCATGTGCGCGGGGCGGGGGAGCTGGCCATTTTCTGCGGCGCGATCATGGGGGCGGGGCTCGCCTTTCTGTGGTTCAACGCGCCCCCGGCAGCGATCTTCATGGGCGACACGGGCAGCCTCGCGCTCGGCGGAGCGCTGGCGACGATCGCGGTGACCGCGCAGCATGAGCTGATCCTGCCGCTGGTCGGCGGGCTGTTCGTGGTCGAGGCGCTGTCGGTGATGATCCAGGTGTTCTGGTACAAGCGCACCGGCAAACGCGTGTTTCGCATGGCGCCGATCCACCATCATTTCGAGCAGCTCGGCTGGGCGGAGTCGACGGTGGTGATCCGTTTCTGGATCGTTTCGATCGTGCTCGCGCTGGCCGGGCTCGCCACGCTCAAGCTGCGGTGATCACCGCCCGCGCCTTTGCCGAAAAAGCCTACGCCGTCGTCGGCCTCGCCCGCAGCGGCCTGGCGAGCGTGGAGGCGCTGCTGGCGAGCGGGGCGCGGGTGCTCGCCTGGGACGACCGCCCCGAAGCGCGTGAAGCGGCGGCGCAGCTGGGGGCGGAGGTGGCGCCCCTCGATTCATGCAATTTGGCGGGGCTGGACGGGCTGGTGCTCTCCCCCGGCATCGACCCCGGCCGCAACGAAGCCGCCTCGGCGGCGCGCTCGGCCGAAGTGCCGCTGATCGGCGACATCGAGCTGTTCGCGCTCGCGCGGCGCGAACTCGCGGCGCACAAGGTCGTCGGCATCACCGGCACCAACGGCAAGTCGACCGTCACCGCGTTGCTCGCACATCTTCTCAAGAGCGCTGGCCTGCCCGTCGCGGCGGGCGGCAACATCGGGCTGCCGATCCTCGCGCAGGACATCCTGCCGGTGGGGGGCATCTACGTGCTCGAGCTGTCGAGCTACCAGCTCGATCTCACTCAGTCGCTCGATTGCGACGTCGCCATCCTCACCACGCTGACCCCGGACCATCTCGACCGCTACGGCGGGTCGATGAAGGCCTATGCCGCGTCCAAGCTGCGATTGTTCGCGATGCAATCGGAGGCGGAGCGCGCGCGGGGCAAGCGGCTGGCACTGTTCGGCGCAGACGACATGGGCGCGGCGGAGCTCGCACCGACCGTCCCCGACGCGATCAAGGCGGGGATCGAAAGCCTCGCGACCTACGAGCCCGCGACTTTTGGCAGTGCCGACGAATGGCCCGGGCTCGCGGGACCGCACAACCTCGCCAACGCGGCGCTGGCGGTGGAGGCCGCGTTGTTCCTGGGCGCGCCTCCGGAGGCGATCCGCCGCGGCCTCGCCAGCTACGCCGCGTTGCCGCATCGCATGGAGCGGGTGGGGGATGTCGGCGGCGTCGCCTTCGTCAACGATAGCAAGGCGACCAACCCCGATGCCGCCGCCCCCGCCATCGCCGCCTACCCGCGCGGCGCAGACGGCCCCCGGCTGCACTGGATCCTCGGCGGGCGGGCAAAGGGCGACGACCTCGGTGCCTGCGCAGCGGTGTTCGACAATGTCGCGCATGCCTACGTTATCGGCGAAGCGGCGGAGACGTTCGCCGCTGCGCTCGAACGCGGCGGGGTGGCGGTGAGCCGTTGCGGCACGCTCGATTGCGCGGTGGAGGCGGCGGCGCTCGCTGCGCGGCCCGGCGACGTCGTGCTGCTCTCGCCCGCCGCGGCGAGCTTCGACCAGTTTCGTGATTTCGAGGCGCGCGGCGATGCCTTTCGCGGCCTGGTCGCGCAGCTCTCGCATGGGGGGGAGGGACGATGAACAGCGACGGTGGAGGCGCGCCCAACGCGGCGCCGGTCATCAGCGCGGACCTGCTGGTCCATCGCCGCCGCCCCGCGCCACTGAGCCGCGCCGATCGCAGCCCGCTCGCCCGCTGGTATGCGGAGGTCGACCGCGTCGCACTGGGCATCATCCTGTCGCTGATGGCGATCGGGTTGCTGGCGGTGGCGGTCGCCTCCCCGGTCGGCGTGCAGTCGCTCGAGCGCATCGCGGGGGGCGGCGTCAGCTACCCGCAGCTCTATTATTTGTGGCGGCAGATCTTCTGGGTAGCGACCGGGATCGGCATCCTGCTGATGATCGCCACCCGCCCCAAGGCGCAGATCAAGCGCATCGCGCTATTTGGTCTCATCATCGGCATCGTCGCGCTATTTTTGGTGCTGGTCGTCGGGACGGGCGCCAAGGGATCGGTGCGCTGGCTGGGCAGCGGCGCCTATCGCGTGCAGCCGTCGGAATTTCTGAAGCCCGTCTTCGCGGTCGCGATCGGCTGGATACTGAGCTGCAAGGTGGAGGATGAACGGCTTCCCGTTTTCAGTCTCAGCTTCGCGCTGACGCTGCTGATCGCGGTGCTGCTGATGATGGAGACCGACCTTGGGCAGACGATCCTCTACCTCGGCACCTGGATGGTGCTGGCGTTCGTCGCCGGGCTTTCCATGCGGGTCATCGGCATCGCGATCGGCGGCGGGTTCGCGACCATTCTCGGCGCCTATTTCCTCTACCCGACCGCGCAGCGACGGATCGACGGGTTCCTGTTCGGCGAAGGCGACACGCACCAGGTCGACCGCGGGCTCGACACGCTCAGCAGTTCGGGGCTGATCGGGTCGGGGCCGTTCAGCGGCACCAACAAGTTCCGGCTCCCCGAAGCGCACACCGACTATATCTTTTCGGTCATTGGTGAAGAGTTCGGGCTGATCGCCTGCGCGGCGATCCTCGGGCTCTACGTCTGGCTGGTGGTGCGCACGATCCAGCGGCTGCGCGAGGAACGCGACCAGTTCGTCATCCTCGCCGGCGCGGGGCTGATCCTCCAGTTCGCCGCGCAGGTGTTCATCAACATCGCGGTGAACCTCCAGATCGCGCCGACCAAGGGGATGACGCTGCCGTTCATCAGCTACGGCGGATCGTCGCTGTGGGCGCTGTCGCTCAACATGGGTTTGCTGCTCGCGTTGACGCGGCGGAACCCGTATCGGGCGAGCAGCCGCAACACGCCTCTGTGGAACCCGCGATGACGATCACTCGCCATTTCCTGCTCGCTGCCGGAGGGACCGGCGGACATATGATGCCCGCCTATGCGCTCGCGCGGGAGCTGATCGGACGCGGGCATCGCGCGGCGCTGATCACCGATGCGCGCGGAGCCAAGATCGGCGGCGCGCCCGAGGGGCTCGCGGTGCATATCCTCCCCGCCGGGCGGCTCGGCGGCGGCCCGGTTGGCTGGGCGAGGGCGGCGCGCGCTATATGGCAGGGGCGCCGGGCCGCGATGGCGCTGATCCGCGAGTTCGAGCCTGCAGCAGCGGTGGGCTTCGGC
>ERZ501016.91-NODE-91-length-42291-cov-8.961029_pt1 | contig 42291 bp, 34 predicted proteins | sample MGYA00248889_ERZ501016 | MGnify/ENA primary metagenome ERZ501016 (study PRJEB25958, sample SAMN03398594) | human skin metagenome | study: EMG produced TPA metagenomics assembly of the Human Skin Microbiome Metagenome (human skin metagenome) data set. | reverse complement strand
AGGACGTCCACCTGCGCCGCGACGCCGTGCTGGCGCTGCAGGAGGCGTCCGAGGTGCTGGCGCACGGCAATTCGATCAGCGCCCGCGAGGCCGCGATCAGCGCCAACCGCGCCTCGCCCGACCTGGTGCCGGCGGCGGTGCTGGCCGCGGAGCCGGCACCATCGGCGGCTGTCAGAGCGGCCACCGCGGCTCCGGCCGCGCCGATGCCGGCCGCGCCGAAGAGTGCGGCGGTCAAGACGGTTCTGCGGTTGCCGCTCTCGGGCGCGGCGGGCGGGGCTGTCTCGGTCACGACACTCCTGAGATCTCGGGGCGGGGGCCCGGGTGCGGACAGTGAAGCAAGCCGCGACCCCGCCGTGGTCTTGCGTGTGGGGGTTCTCATGTGGATACCCGGAGGACTGAATCTGAGAGTCTCCTGACAGATCCTCAGGAAACTTTCATCCATTTCTGCGAGGGACGTCTCTGCGACACTCTTCGCCGTTATCGGGAAATCCCTAGAGGGCCGGATACGGTCCGAGCATGGACCCGGTGCAGAACCCGTACGCCCCCGGCGCGGGCCAGCGGCCGCCCGAGCTGGCCGGCCGAGACGAGCAGCTCGAGCAGTTCGGCGTGGTGCTGGAACGCATCGCCCGCGGTCGGCCGGAGCGCTCGCTGATCCTGACGGGGCTGCGCGGGGTGGGCAAAACGGTGCTGCTGAACGCCATGCGCTCGTCGGCCGTACGTGCCGGCTGGGGCACGGGCAAGCTGGAAGCACGTCCCGACCAGGGGCTCCGCCGCCCGCTGGGCGCCGCGCTGCACATGGCCGTACGCGAGCTCGCCCATCCCGACCCCGCTCACGTGCTGGGCGTGCTGAAGGCGTTCGTCGAGCGTGACGCGCCCAAGGGAGCCAAGCCCGCCGAGCGCTGGCAGCCAGGCATCATGGCGCCGACCGTCACCGGGCGCGCCGACTCCGGAGACATCGAGATCGACCTGGTGGAGCTGCTCACCGACGTCGCCGGCCTGGCCGCCGACCGCGAGCGCGGCGTCGCGGTCTTCATCGACGAGATGCAGGACCTCGGGCCCGACGACGTGTCAGCGCTCTGCGCGTCGGTGCACGAGATCGGGCAGCAGGGGCTGCCGCTGGTGGTCGTGGGCGCCGGCCTGCCGCACCTGCCGGCCGTGCTGTCGGCGTCGAAGTCGTACAGCGAGCGGCTCTTCCGCTACCACCGCATCGACCGGCTGAGCCGCGAGGCCGCCGACCGGGCGCTGGAGTCGCCGGCAGCCGACGAGGGTGTGAGCTGGTCGGAGGACGCGCTCGCCGCCATGTACGAGATCACCGGCGGCTACCCGTACTTCGTGCAGGCCTACGGCAAGGTCGTCTGGGACGCGGCACCCGCGTCACCGATCGGCCCCGACGACGTACGGGTCGGGGTGCCCGACGCCGAGGCCGAGCTCGCCGTCGGGTTCTTCGGGTCGCGGTATGAGCGCGCCACCCCCGCAGAGCGCGACTACCTGCGCGCGATGGCCGAGGCCGATGCCGACGAGGGATCGGTGCCCACGGCTGAGGTCGCGCGCCTGCTCGACCGCACGGCCCAGTCGCTCTCCCCCGCCCGGGACGCGCTGCTCAAGAAGGGCCTGGTCTACTCCGGCGAGCGCGGCAGGGTCGCGTTCACCGTGCCGCACTTCGGGAGGTACCTGCGCTCCGTGGGGTGACTCGCGGTGACGATGCCGCCCGCTGAGGTCTCCGGCCGGCTGCTGGCTGCGCCGACAGCCGTGGTCGTCCGCACCCTGCGCCTTCCCCCTCACGGCATCGTGCGCGCTGGCCATCCTCCGTACGCGCACGGACGGCAGGACCCTCCGCGGGCCCTGCCGTCCGTACGTGCCGTCAGGCGACCCAGTAGCTGTACAGGTCGGCGTTCACGATCGTGAACTTCAGCTTCACGGTCTGGCCGGTCAGTTCGGCGAGCTTCTCACCCTTGCTGAACTTCACCACCTGGTCGAGCTTGTCGCCCTCGATGTCCTTGGACTCGTACCCGGGGATCGGGGTGCCGTTGGCGTCGAGCACGGTGACGACGATGCGGCCGCCCTTGCGTACGTCGGCGTTGAGCCGCAGCTCCGACCCCGACAGCACGATCGGCTTGGTGATCACCTGGCCGGCGTCGCCCACACCGGGCCGGGACATGTTGGTCAAGGACGCGAACCCGTCGCGGCGCCACGTGGCCATGCCGGTCATGCCCTGGTGGACGTTGCGGTCGGGGTTGTTGGGCTCGGCACCGCCGTGGCCGTTGTTGAACCCGGCGTAGTACATGACGATCTCCTTGTCGGTGACCAGCACGTTCGACGCCGTGTAGAGAGCACCGTCGTCCCAGGCGCCGCCCTTGCTGGGCGCGATCAGCGGCGTCCGGACAGGCCGCTCCCACCGCAGCAGGTCACGCGAGGCAGCCAGCTGGGGCGTGACCGGCCCGTCGGCGGCGGTCTTGAACTGGCCCGAGGTGAAGTTCAGGATGTCGAACACCCACGGCACACCGATGTAGGCCGACTCGTACGGCAGCACGGGCATCCCGTAGATCTGCGACTCCAGCCCGCCCTTGGCGTACGCACCGCCGTCGTCGGCGAAGTCGCCCATGACACCCAGCTGGGGGTTCGACCACGTGACGAAGTCGGGGCTCGTGGACACGAATGCCGCCCGGTCGTAGCCGGAGGTGTCCGCCGTGAACATCCGCTTCTTGATGGTCGCGATATAGCGCTTGGTGCGGGGGTCGTACGTCACGTTGCTGACGTCACCGTCGAGCAGCCGCGGCACGCCCGGCTCGAAGTCCACCCAGTGGATGCCGTCGGCGGAGAAGCTCGCGTAGTAACCCATCGTCTTGTTGACCTCGCCGCCCTTGAAGAACAGCTGCGCGAAGCGACGCTCCGGCGGCGCGTCGGGGTTGTACGCGATCGTGCCGCCCCCGGCCTGCACGATGTTGTTGTCCTTGGAGCCCTTCCACTCGTACACCCCGAGGCTCGGCTTGGTCCACGTCACCCCGTCCTTGCTCTGCGCCATGCAGAGGTAGTAGTTCGGGGCCACGTCGTTGTAGCAGGTGTAGTAGAGCCGGTAGGCGTCGCCGAGCTTGAGCACCGTCCCGTACGTGTAAGCGCTGATCTCCCACGGCTTGTCCGGCCGCACCACGGGGTCGGGTCGCTTCGTACCCTCGTGGACGACGCGCTCCACGTCGTTGGCCGACTCGATGCGGTAGTCGTCGAGGAACAGCTCCCGGCCGGTCAGCTTCGGGTCGTACGCAGGAGCGGCCGGCCGCATCGAGAGGTCGTCGAAGTACGTGGTGCCCGCGGTCGCCGTCGTGCCGGAGATGAGCACGGCGACCAGGTCGGCCCGCTCCGGCGCCACGCCGGTGAGCGTGAAGGGGGCGAACGTCGCCGAGGTCGGCGTGTACGACACCTCGCCCACCACGGCCTTGTTGAAGTCGTAGAAGCGCAGGATGACCGTCGCACCGGTGCCGGAGGCGACCTTGGCCTGCCCGGTCAGCGTGTACGCCACCCCGGCCGTCGCCACCTCGCGACGCCCGGCGACGGTCACGCCGGAGCCGGCCACGTTCTTGATCTCCAGGGAGCCGGGGCCGACGGTCTTGTCGGCGGCCCGGTAGACGACGGTGGCGGCGGAGCCCGAGCCGGAGACAGACGTCGCCCAGCCGATCGGCTTGGCGAAGAAGTCGGCCGCGTCGAAGCCGCCGTTGGGCAGCATCTCCCCGGCCTCGGCGACCTCGGGCTGGGGCAGTGTCTGGGCCGTGGCGGCCGGGAGGGTGGAGATCGCGATCGCGACCGCCGCGGCAGCGGCAGCGAGGCGACCCGACCGACCCACGAGACATCGGGGCATAGGGATGAGTCCTCTCAGAGAGTACGGATGCGCACACTCTGAACGGCACGACGTTCCACGTCAAGAGGTCATCTGAAACATCATTCCGGATGTGTGGACTCCCCCCGGCTCCTCACTCCGTCGGCACGTTCTCCAGGTCGGCCAACCAGATGCGGGCGTTCCCGTCCGACGGCGCCCGCCAGTCACCACGCGGCGACAGCGACCCGCCCGCGACCACCTTCGGCCCGTTCGGCAGCGCGGAGCGCTTGAACTGCGAGAACCCGAAGAACCGCTTGATGAACACCTCGAGCCAGGAGCGGATCTCCCCGAGCCCGTACGTCACCTTCTCCTCCTCCTTCAGCCCCGCCGGCCACTCGCCCTCACCGGCGTCCTTCCATGCGTGCCAGGCGAGGAACGCGATCTTCGTCGGGCGCAGCCCGTGCCGCAGCGTGTAGAACAGCGAGAAGTCCTGCAGGTTGTACGGGCCGATGGTCGCCTGCGTCGACTGCGGCTTCTCGCCCTCGGTGGTCGGCACCAGCTCGGGCGTGATCTCGGTGTCGAGGATGCTCTGCAGCGTCTCGTTCACGCCCTTGTCGAAGAGCCCCTCGGCGATCACCCATCGGATCAGGTGCTGGATCAGCGTCTTCGGGATGCCGGAGTTCACCGTGTAGTGCGACATCTGGTCACCGACCCCGTACGTGCACCAGCCCAGCGCGAGCTCCGACAGGTCGCCGGTGCCGAGCACGATGCCGCCGCGCTGGTTGGCGGCGCGGAACAGGAAGTCCGTACGCAACCCCGCCTGCACGTTCTCGAAGGTGACGTCGTAGACGGGCTGGCCGCCGGCGAACGGGTGTCCGAGGTCGCGCAGCATCTGCTCGGCCATGGGCACGATCGAGACCTCCTCGAACGTCGCCCCCAGCGCCGTCGCCAGCGCGATGGCGTTGTTCTTGGTGTGGTCGCTGGTGGCGAACCCCGGCAGCGTGAACGCCAGGATGTCCGACCGCGGTCGCCCCAGCCGGTCCATCGCGCGCGCGGCCACGATCAGCGCCTGCGTCGAGTCCAGACCGCCGGAGACGCCGATCACCAGCTTCGGGTTGCCGATCGCCTTCAGCCGCTGCTCCAGGCCGGACACCTGGATCGAGTACGCCTCGTAGCAGTCCAGCGCCAGTCGCCCGGCGTCGTTGGGCACGAACGGGTACCTGTCGAGCGGCCGCCGCAGCCCGATGTCGTCGGCCGGCGGGTCGAGGGTGAGCTCGATCTCCTCGAAGTACGGGCCGACCTCGCGCCGGTTGTCGTCGAAGGTGCCCATCCGCTGCCGCTCCTGGCGCAGCAGGTCGAGGTCGATGTCCGCGACCGACCGACGGGCCCCCGACGGGAAACGCTCGGTCTCGGCCATGATCTGCCCGCCCTCGAACACCATGGTCTGCCCGTCCCACGACAGGTCGGTGGTTGACTCCCCCTCCCCGGCGGCCGCGAACACGTACGCCGCCTGGCACCGCATCGACGCCGAGCTGCACAGCTGCTTGCGCGCCTCCGCCTTGGCCACGGTGATCGGCGAGCCCGACAGGTTGCAGAGCACGGTTGCGCCGGCCAGGGCTGCGTACGAGGCCGGGGGGACCGGCACCCACATGTCCTCGCAGATCTCCACGTGCACGACCAGCCCGGGCACGTCGGTGGCGCGGAACAGAAGGTTCGCCCCGAACGGGACCTCGTCGTCGCCCAGCCGGATCATGCCCTCGACCCCGGCACCGGCGGCGAAGTGCCGGCGCTCGTAGAACTCGCGGTAGTTCGGCAGGTACGACTTCGGCACCACGCCCAGCACCCTGCCCCGGTGCACCACCACCGCGCAGTTGTACAGCCGCCCCTCGAACACCAGCGGCGCCCCCACCACGAGCACCGGCAGCAGGTCGGCCGACGCCTTACGCACCGTCTCCACCGCGGCGAGCGCGGCGTCGATCAGCGGGTCCTGCAGCAGCAGGTCCTCCAGCGCGTACCCGCTGAGGCACAGCTCGGGGAAGACCGCGACCGCGACCCCCTCGTCGGAGCACTCGCGCGCCACGGCGAGCACGCTCTGGGCGTTCGTCGCGGGGTCGGCGATGGCGACGGGCACGGTGCAGGCGGCGACCCGGGCGAACCCCTGGGCGTACGCGGAGAAGAAGTTCACCGGCACAGTCTTGCAAAGCCCGCTCATCAGGGGTATGATTGAACCATCAACTAAACGGAAGGCAAGACCATGGCGGCTCTCACCGAGCTCAAGGGCACGTACGCGATCGATCCCGCCCACACCCGCGTCGGCTTCTCCGCCCGCCACGCGATGGTGACGAAGGTGCGCGGCGAGTTCACCGACGTCGAGGGCACCGCGCAGCTGGACGGCGCGAACCCCAGCGCGTCCTCGGTCACCGTGACCATCCCCACGGCCAGCTTCACCACCAACCACGAGGGCCGTGACCAGCACGTCAAGAGTGACGACTTCCTCGCGGTCGAGCAGTTCCCGACGCTGACCTTCAGGAGCACGAACGTGGAGGTGACCGGTGACGACTCCTTCACGCTGACCGGCGACCTGACGATCAAGGACACCACCCAGCAGATCTCGATCCCGTTCACGTTCGAGGGCGCCGCGACCGACCCGTTCGGCAACGAGCGCATCGGCTTCGACGGCTCGACGACGATCAACCGCAAGGACTACGGCATCACCTGGAACGCCGCGCTCGAGGCCGGCGGCGTGCTGGTGAGCGAGAAGATCGGGCTCGACTTCGAGGTCTCCGCGATCAAGCAGGCCTGACGCCACGTCGTAGGCAGCCCTGATGCCCCGTCACGCCGCGTGACGGGGCATCGGTGCGCCTGGGTCTCAGTGGCGGGCGCGTGACCGTGCCCACAGGAAGACCGCGATGGCGGCCACCAGGATCAGCAGGCTCGCGACGACGGCGACGATGCCTGTCGGGTACGACCGCGGGGTGTCCAGCAGCCGACCGTGCGCGACCCACCCGAATCCCCACGCCAGACCCAGGCCCGTGAACAGGCGGCCCGGGAAGTAGCGCACGAACGCCATCCCCAGGCCCAGCAGACCCGTGACGCCCAGCACCGCCCAGACATCGGCGCCCACCCAGAGGGCGGGCACGCCCCAGGCCTCGAGCAGGTGGGCCACCGCCCCGCCGAGCACCACCGTCACCCAGCCCAACGTGAGCGCGAACGGCACCTGGGTGACCAGGCGCACCGGCAGCGTGGAACCGATCGGAGCCACCGCCCGCAGCGCCAGCGCCAGGCAGACGATGAGCAGCAGCACGGCCACGGGCACGCCGGGGCGGTCGGCCTGGGCGATGTACGGCCAAAGGCCGGTGAGGAACAGCGCGCCGGCGGCGGGCCAGGCGCTGGCGACCGTACGCGGCTCGTCGCGCGCCGCGGGCAGCCACTGCCAGACGGCGTACGCGAGAAGCAGGGCGTAGGCCACCCACCAGATCCGGTACCCCGGTGCCGAGGGGGTGAGCAGCGACGGCGCGGTCTCCAGCGGGCCGGTGATCGAGCGGCCGCCCACGACACCCGAGGTCAGCAGTGCCGCCTGCAGGCAGAACACCGCGGCCGCGGTCACGACGCCACGCCGCACGTACGGGCGGGAGGCGACCTCGTGCCAGGTCGCGGTTGCGGTGTCAGCCTGCATCTCGCCCCGTCCCAGGTCGTGGCCGTCGCCTCGTCGCGCCGGCACCGGAACTCTAGCCGCGGCGCCCACAAGGGTGGGAGGCGGGCTGGGGCGCCCGATCGCCCTTGTCTGGGGCCCAGGCCGGGAGCAAGATTCGAGGACTCCCGACCGACGCCCCGGCCGGGGGAGCGTCAAAGGGGATGCGACATGGTGACTGGTTTCGTGGCATATGCAGGTCGGGCCTGGCCCGTCGAGCAGGAGCCCGACGCGCACCGCAAGGTGGGGAGCTTCGCGACCTTGAGCGAGGCGTTGTGCGCCTTCGCCTGCGTCGACTTCCGCCCGCTGCCCGCCCTGGGAGGACGCCTGCGCTGGAGAGGCTGGAGCCCGCACGCAGGGCTGATCGTGCAGATCGAGCGGCAGGTCTCGACCGACCGCGCCGACGGCGAGAGCCGTCGACCGGTGGCGCTGCACGTCGCCTGAGCCCCCCTCACGTCGGCGCCCCGGTCGCAACGGCACGGCCGGGGCGCGGACCCTCGCAGCACCCGACCTACGCTGGTCGCATGCCCGTCGTGAGGTCGATCCAGAGCCGGCTGGGCGCCGTCGTGCGCTCCCGAGTCGCCGGTGACGAGCCCCTGGAGCGTGACCAGCAGATCTGGGGGGCTCCCGGCCCGCGCTGGTTCTCGAAGAGCGACCCGGTGTGGCGGGTCCACGAGGACGCCTCGATGTTCGCCGGCGGGATCGCCGCGCTGCTGATGCAGGCGCTGCACCCGCTCGCGATGGCGGGCGTGGCCGGGCACTCCGGCTACCGGTCCGACCCCTGGGGCCGTCTGCAGCGCACCAGCGACTACATCGCCATGACCACGTACGGCACCGTGCCCGATGCCGAGGAGCTGATCGGCCGGATCCGTGCGGTGCACGAACGGGTGCGCGGCAAGGACCACCGCGGGCGGCCGTACCGCGCCTCCGACCCGCACCTTCTGACCTGGGTGCACGCCGCCGAGATCAGCGCGTTCCTGGCCGCCCACCGCGCGTACGGGACGACGCAGCTCACCGACGCCGAGGCCGACACGTACGTCGCGCAGACAGGTCTCCCCGCCTCCCTCCTCGGGGTGCCGGAGCCGCCGGCCACGGTCGCGGAGCTCACGGCGACCCTCGACTCCTACCGCCCCGAGCTGGAGGTGTCCCCCGCGGCGCTGGACACCGTGGACTTCCTGCTCCGCACACCCCCGGTGCCGGGGCTGGCGAAGCCGGGCTACCTGATGCTCGCGGCCGGCGGCCTCGCACTTCTGCCCGGCTGGGCACGGGAGATGCTGGGCGTCCGGCTGCCCGACCCGCTGGTACGGCCCGTCGCGCGCCCCCTGGGCAAGGCAGCCACCGCGGCCGTGCGGTGGGGGCTCGCCGGGGTCGAGAACCGGCGCTCGAACGCTGCCTGAGCCTCCGTCGCCAGGGCGGCGTCACCGGCCATCTCCCCTCGTCGCCCCGAGGACCGGCGACCCCGTACGCTTTGCTGCGAGCACTGTGCTGCGGACGCCGTGCCGACACCGTGAATGGAAGTGAGGACCTCATGAGCCAGCCTCCCTACGGGCAGAACCCGGGTGGACAGAACCCGGGCGGGCAGAACCCGGGCGGCCAGCCGTCGTACGGTCAGAACCCGCCGTCCGGCCAGTCCTACGGCCAAGGCGCCGGCCAGTCGTACGGCCAGGGCACCGCTGGGCAGTCGTACGGCCAGGGCACCGCTGGGCAGTCGTACGGCCAGGGCACCGCCGGGCAGAGCACCCCGGGCCAGGCCCCGTACGGTCAGGCCTCGTACAACCAGACCCCCCAGCAGCCGTACGCGCAGGGGACGCCCACCGGCCCGTCGCACCCGACCACCCCGCCGGCGAAGAAGGGCCCGAACATCGGTCTCCTCGTGGGCGCCGGTGTGCTCGCCCTGGCCCTGGTTGCGGGGTTGATCTGGGCCTTCACCCGCAAGGACCCGACGACGCAGACGACGGTGGCCGCGAGCACGCCCGTGGCTCCCACGTCGGCGAGCGGGTCCGCGAAGCCGTCCACCTCGACCTCCGCCTCGAAGGCGACGGCGTCGGCCTCGGGCTCCGGTGAGGGCTTCACCGCGTCCGGCTCCACCCTGACGGGCAAGAACTTCACGACGACCCTGCCGTCGGGCTGGTCACTGAGCGACAAGAACGGCTCGGCGAGCTCGAAGAACCAGGGCCAGATCATCGACAAGAACAAGAACGTCATCAGCTACTACGAGAAGGTCGGCAACCAGCCCACCGGCGCCGAGGCCAAGTGCAAGACGCTGATCGAGGGCATCCGCGTCACGCCGGACGACAAGGTGACCCCGGCCCCCGCGCTCACGATGGGCGGGCAGCCGGCCTACGGCGCGGAGATCACGGTGAAGCGGGCCGAGGAGACCCGCCAGGAGGTCTTCGGCTACTACTGCACCGACCGCCCCGAGGGCACCTCGGTCGTCGAGTCGATCGCCTGGATCGACGACGAGGCGTCCGTCCGGACCGCCACGCAGAAGGTCCTCTCCGCCTGGAAGTGGAAGTAGGGCTCTAGGCCCGCAACGACAGGGGCCGTACGCCGACCGGACTCGATCCGGTGGCGTACGGCCCCTTCGTCGTGCCTGGTGGGCGTCGCTCCTCCGCCCGCGCGGTGGGCGCTGACTGCTAGATGCGGCGGCGCGCTGCCCCGCGGTCGGCGGACTGTGCCAGCGAGGCATAGATGCGCAGCGCCTGCGAGACCTCGCGCTCGCGGTTCGCCGGGGCCCAGCCCTGCTCATCGCGGCGAGCGCGACGGGTCTCCAGCTCCTCGTCGCTCACCAGCAGCGTGATGCTGCGGTCAGGGATGGAGATCTCGATCTCGTCGCCGTCCTCGACCAGGCCGATGGGTCCGCCGGCCGCCGCCTCCGGGGAGACGTGACCGATGGAGAGGCCTGAGGAGCCGCCCGAGAACCGGCCGTCAGTGACCAGGGCGCACTTCGGGCCGAGGCCGATGCCCTTGAGGTACGAGGTCGGGTAGAGCATCTCCTGCATGCCGGGGCCGCCCTTGGGGCCCTCGTAGCGGACCAGCACCACGTCGCCGGCCTTGATCTTGCCCCCGAGGATCTGCTCGACCGCCTCGTCCTGCGACTCCGAGACGCGCGCGGTGCCGCGGAACGTCCACTGCTCGCTCGGCACGCCGGCCGTCTTCACGATGCAGCCGTCGGGGGCGAGGTTGCCGTGGAGGATCGCCAGGCCGCCGTCGGCGGTGTACGGGTGGTCGACCGAGCGGATGCAGCCGCCCTCGCTGTCGGTGTCGAGGGTCTTCCAGCGCACGGTCGACGAGAACGCCTCGGTGGTGCGGACGCCGCCCGGAGCCGCGTACCAGAGCTCTTGCGGCTCCGTCTTGCCGCCGCGGATGTCCCAGGCGTCGAGCCAGTCCTGCAGCGACGGGGAGTGCACGGCGTGGACGTCGCCGTGCAGCAGGCCGCCGCGGTTCAGCTCGCCGAGGATGGCGGGGATGCCGCCGGCGCGGTGCACGTCCTCCATGTAGTAGGAGTGCGAGTTTGGGGCGACCTTGGCCAGGCACGGCGTCGTACGGCTGAGCTGGTCGATGTCGGGCTGCGTGAAGTCGACCTCGGCCTCGTTCGCGGCGGCCAGCAGGTGGAGCACGGTGTTGGTGGACCCGCCCATGGCGATGTCGAGCCGCATCGCGTTCTCGAAGGCCTGCTTGGTGGCGATGTTGCGCGGCAGCACCGACTCGTCGTCGTTCTCGTAGTAGCGCTTGGCGATCTCGACAACCAGCCGGCCGGCGGTGAGGAACAGGTCCTTGCGCGCGGCCGCGGTGGCCAGGGTCGAGCCGTTGCCTGGCAGCGCCAGCCCCAGCGCCTCCACCAGACAGTTCATCGAGTTGGCGGTGAACATGCCCGAGCAGGAGCCGCAGGTGGGGCAGGCGTTCGCCTCGATGCGGCCGAGCTGCTCGTCGTCGATGGAGTCATCGACCGAGCTGACCATGGCGTCGATGAGGTCGAGCGAGGTCTCCGCCTGCCCGTCGGCGATGATCGCCTTGCCGGCCTCCATGGGGCCGCCGGAGACGAAGACCGTCGGGATGTTGAGCCGCATCGCAGCGATCAGCATGCCGGGGGTGATCTTGTCGCAGTTGGAGATGCAGACCAGGGCGTCGGCGCAGTGCGCGTTCACCATGTACTCGACGCTGTCGGCGATCACCTCACGGCTCGGCAGCGAGTAGAGCATGCCGGCGTGGCCCATGGCGATGCCGTCGTCGACCGCGATGGTGTTGAACTCGCGGCCCACGCCGCCGGCCTCGGCGATGGCCGAGGAGACCAGCTGGCCCATGTCCTTGAGGTGCACGTGGCCCGGCACGAACTGGGTGAACGAGTTGGCCACGGCGACGATCGGCTTGCCGAAGTCGCTCTCGGTCATGCCCGTGGCGCGCCAGAGGGCGCGGGCACCGGCCATCTGGCGGCCGTGGGTGGTGGTTCGGGATCGCAGCACAGGCATGGCGAGGGTCCTCTCGTGATCCCCGTCAGCCTAGTCCGGCCCGCGTGGCCCGAGCGGCGAGGATCAGGGAACGGAACCTCCGGCCCGGCCGCTGGGCCAGACGGACGGACGTGGACCCGCCGGCCGTGCCGCCGCCGGCGGGAGCAGGGACGGCGGCCCACCACGTTCCGCGGGCGCCTGCACAACCGGTGCGCATAGGTGCGTTCCCCCCTCCAGGGCTGACCTGCGCACGCATTCGCACCGGTTGTGCAGACCGTAGGGGCGAGGCGTCGCGGTCCACCGAGCGCGGGTCGGCAGGAAGGACGACCTGTCAGGCCGCGGAGATCTCGGCACCCTCGGGCACGGGCGACGCGGTCGGGGCCGGGCGGGCGCGCAGCAGCGTGGTGACGTACAGGGCCAGGCCCAGCCAGACCAGGCCGAGGCCGACCCAGTAGGCAGGCGGGACGCGCTGACCGATGACGAGCACGCCCAGGAGCAGCTGCATGGTCGGGGTGATGAACTGGATCATCCCGAGCAGGCTCAGCGGCACCCGCGCGGTCGCGATGGCGAACAGCCAGAGCGGGATCGCGGTGACCGGGCCTGCCGCCGCCAGCCACAGGCTGACGGTGGGATCGTTGCCGAAGCGGCCGTCGGGCAGCAGCAGCAGATAGGTCAGCGCGATCGGCGTCAGCACGCCCGACTCGAACGCCAACCCCTCCAGGGCACCCAGGGGTGCCTTCTTCTTCACGGCCCCGTACGCGGCGAACGACCCTGCCAGCGCCAGCGCGACCCAGACCGTGCTGGTCATCGCCACGCCGATCACCACCACGCCGGCGGCCGCGACCACGATCGCGGCGAGCGACGCGCGCGAGAGGCGCTCGCCGAAGACCACGGCCCCGATCAGCACGTTGAGCAGCGGGTTGAGGAAGTAGCCGAGCGAGGTCTCCGCGACGTGACCGTGGTTGATGGCCCAGATGAAGGTCACCCAGTTCAGCGACACCAGCACGGCGGCCAGCGTGAGCCGCGGCCAGTGCCTGCGCACCTGGCGCAGCCACGTCCAGGGCCGCCGCGTGACCAGCAGGCAGATCACCACGAAGACCAGCGACCAGACGATGCGGTGGGCGAGGATCTCCCACGCCCCGGCGCTCTTCACGAGCGGCCAGAACAGGACGACGAAGCCCCACAGCACGTACGCGAGCGCGCCCCGTGCCGCTGCCCCCTTGTCCAGCTGGTCTTTCATCCCGCCACCCTGGCACAGGCGGACCGGCGGGATGGGGGCGTCTCGGCACGGCGGGGACCGCCCAACCCTCGGTCTGGCGCTCGCCGCTGCCCGTGGCGGCTCAGGCCTTCTGCAGCCGGCTGGCCGGAAGCATCGCGACCACGAGGGCGCCGTCGTCGAGGTAGGCGACCCGTGCCGACCACATGTCGGCAGCTCGCAGCCACTCCAGCACCAGACCAGGGCGCTCGCCGTCGACGAGGCAGAACGGCGTCGTCGGCCGCCGCACCCGGTCACCGATCGACCCCAGCTCCGACCGGATCCTGCTCGACATGGGGCCGACCCTAGGGACCACCTCCGACAGTCACCGGCCGGCGGTCACCTGCATCTTCTGGTCGCTGGCCGCACCACGTGCCATATCTGGCGCATGGCGCTGCCGGGAGCAAGAGGATGCGGGTCAGCCGGGCAGGCGGATGGTGCGGACCACCGCCGGTGGGAGGTTGATCCACGCCGGGACTGTCGTGCCGTGGTGCTCCGCGTGCACGCGACGCAGGTACCCCTGCACGGCGAGCTGCTTGTCGCGCTCACGTCCGGGCGGGGTGAGGGCGATGCGGAGCTGGGCGCCGCGGTAGGCGAAGTACGAGAAGATGCCGCCAGGAGTCAGGTCGGCGAGCAGCCGCTCCACGATGGTCTCGACCACGTCGGCGGAAAAGATCGCGAACGGGAGGCTGGAGACGATGTGGTGGTACGGCCCCGGCGCGTCCAGGTCCTGCAGCAGCACGGCGTGCACCTCAGTCGTCACGTCGGGGCGCTGGGCGCCCAGTGCACGCAGCCGCTCCGTGAACCCGGTGTTGGGCTCCACCACCACCAGGCTGCTCCCGGCCGGCAGTCGTCGCAGCAGGCCCTGGGTCATCGGGCCGGTGCCGGCGCCGACCTCCAGCACGCGTACGGGATCCCCGTCCGGGTCGATGGCCGCCGTCATGGCCGCCACCAGCTCACGCCCGCTGGGAGCGACCGCGCCGATGCTGTGGAAGCTTGCCGCCGCGTGCCTGGCGAACGTCAGGTGGTCACCGGCAACGTCCAGCACACGGCGCAGTGGGGAAGGCACGGCCGGACGCTAGCACGCACCCCAGCAACGGATCGGGTGTGCACCGCCTCACGGCATCCCCCGGATCGTGGCCGTCAGGCCGCCATCCATGGGTCCGCCGGTCCTGTCGCGCCCAGCAGGCACCGACCAGCCTGGACTCGTCCTACGGCCGGTCAGTCCGCCGGTCGCTGTCACACCAGAACTCACAACCAGCCGTCAGCGAGGGTCTCCACGTGGTCACCGCGTACGGAACCGCGGCAAAGCCCATCGGCGGCGCAACAAGCACCATCGACAGCACGACGGGGTGCGACGGCTACTCACTGTCGTCGGGCAGCCCCGCCCCGAGCCTTCACCCGTGATGCGTTCTGCGTCTCACCAGCCCACCGGGTGCGTGAGGCCCAACCCGCACCACCCACGGCTGAGCAAGGCCAACGACCGTGCAGCAGGTGCGCGGTGGCGGCGTCCTCGGCCAGCCCGGCCATTCAGCAGCGGCTCCAGCAGGGTGCCCAGCACCACCTGCAGCTCCTCCGCGCAGGTGAGCGACCCCTGGACCACGGGCGCCGCCTCGTCGAGTGCCTTCTCCCACTCGCCCGGTAGTGACTGGTCCGGGTGGACCGCTGGCACGCCTCGCAGTCGCTGGCGCTGGTGCGGGGCTCGGCGAGCCAGGCGTCGAGCTCCTGCTGGGCCTTCTGCTCGCCGCGGACGTGCGATGCCAGGGCGTACGCCAGCTGCTTCGCCGGCTCCAGCCCCTCCCCCACCTCGCGGTAGAGCGCCGAGCCGTCGGCCCGGCCGCGCCACCGCGCGACGGGGCCGTCGCCCTTGCGGGAGACCACCTCGATCTCGTCGGTGACCAGGAACGCCGAGAGCAGACCGATGCCGAACTGACCGAGCAGGTCCGCACGCGCCTCGCCCAGGTCGCCGCGCTTGCTGGAGCGGCCGATGGTGGCCAGGAAGGTGCCGATGTCATCGGCGTCGAGCCCGGTGCCGGAGTTGAAGCAGTGCATCCGCCCGTCGGCGCTGACGTCGGCGCCGGTGAGCAGCACGGCCAGCCGCGAGTCCAGGCCGCCCCGCGCTGTGACCGCGTCCACGCCGTTCTGGAGCAGCTCCCGCACGTACAGCCGAGGGCTCGAGTACAGGTGGTGGGAGAGCAGGTCAACGAGCCCCTGGAGGTCGACCTGGAACGTGCTCTGCTGCGCCTCGTCGTTCATCGCCGCCACTGACAGTCCGCTGGTCGCGTTCACGAATGCGTACGCGGATGCCGACAGGCCCACCCTCGCGCGGCACCCGGCCAGCGCTGGCGGAGCAGCCTCAGAGGGGGGTGCGCCGCAGCCGGAGGGCGTACAGCACGAGGTTGAGGAGGAAGTGCGTCAGCCCTCCGAGCACGACGATCGCCAGGAACAGGGCGAACGACACAGGCGCGAACAGCGCGAGCACCAGCGCGCACCCGAGCACGGAGTCGATCTGGTCCAGCACCACGAACACCCACGACCAGCGGTCGCCCTTGGTGAGCCCGGGGGTGATGCCGACGCGCCGCTTGAGGAAGCTGTTGGGCAGCTCGAACAGCCCGTACGTGAACCCCAGCAGCGCTCCCGAGCCGGCCGCCCAGGCGTGGGTGTTCTGGTGACGCAGGAAGAAGAGGTCGTACGGCTCGGCCGCCGTCCCTCGCAGCGCCGCTCCCCAGAGCCACCCCGTGACCGCGCCCAGCACCGTGACCCCGAGCAAGCCCTTCCACGTCTTGTTGTCGCCGAGCAGGCGACGCCCGTCACCCAGCGTGAGCCAGCCGTCGATGGGCCGGGCGAGCCCGGGCAGCGCGCGGGTCTTCACCCAGACCATGTTGAGCACCGCCGCGAAGATCGCCGGCGCCAGGCTGGCGTAGATCTGGCCGACGGCGTGGAGCACGGCGTCGAGTGTCCCACGGCAGGGATCGCTTCGTGAGCGCCGCCGAGTGGCGGAGCCGCGCCCTCTTGGGCAATAAGGGACCCGATTGTGTCCTTTCCTTCGTGGGCACCGGTCCGCAGCGCGCTTACCGTTGTCCTTGTGCTGAAGACAGGTCCGCGGGGGGCGGACACGGTGGTCGAGCTGGGTGAGGCCCAGCTGCTTCCCGGGGCGGGCGGCAAGGCGCAGACGCTGAGCGATCTGGTGGCCGCGGGGTTCGACGTCCCCGAGGCGTTCGTGGTGGCGTCCGAGGCCTTCCGGGTGGCGCTCGGCGAGCGGGCTGGGCAGGTCCAGGCCGTGCTGGACGCGCTGTCGGACGACGTCGCTCTGGCGGCCGGGCAGCTCGCCGCGCTCACGGCCGACCTGATGCTTCCCGCCGAGGTGGCGGCCGCGGTGGCTGGGCGGCTCGACCCGGAGGGTGCGTACGCGGTGCGCTCCAGCGGACTCCACGAAGACGATGTCGAGCACTCCTCGGCGGGGCTCCACGACTCGTACCTCGATGTCACCGCGGCCGAGGTGCCAGCGCGGATCATGGACTGCTACCGCTCCTCCTTCTCGGTGCAGGCCCTCGCCTACCAGCGCGACCGGGGCCTGGTGCCGGCGGTGGCCGGGCTGGGCGTGATCGTGCAGCGCATGGTGAGGGCCGACGTCGCGGGCGTCGCGTTCAGCGTCGACCCCGTCACGGGCGCCGACACCCACGTCGTCATCGAGGCGACCGCCGGCCTCGGTGACGAGATGGTCGCCGGCCGCGACGAGGCGCGACGCACGGTCGTGGACTGGTACGCGGGGAGGGTGCTCGCCGACGCCGGCCTGCTGAGCGCGGCGGAGCGTACGGCGGTCGTGGACCTGGTGCTCGCCGTGCAGACGCATCTCGGCCTGCCGTGCGACGTCGAGTGGGCCATCGAGGAGGGTGAGCTGCACCTGCTGCAGGCCCGCCCGGTGACCCGCGTGCAGCAGGTGGGGCTCGAGGGTCAGTGGACGACCGCCAACTTCAAGGACGGCGGTGTCTCTGCCGGGGTCTGCACGCCGCTGATGTGGAGCCTGTACGAGCGCGTGTGGCAAAGCTGGCTCTCGAAGTTCCTCGTCGGCTCACGGTTGGTGACGCCTGAGCAGGGCAGGACGCGGCTGGGCCGCCTGTTCTACAGCCGCCCCTACTGGAACCTGTCGCTGGTGAAGGTCGCCATGGCGAAGGCCCCTGGTTACGTGGAGCGCGAGTTCGACGCGGAGCTGGGGGTGGGGATCGCGTACGACGGCCCGGGGACCACGACCCGGCTGACGCCACGGTCGCTGGCCGAGATCGGCCGCGTGGCGCTGGTGCAGCGCCGCTGGCTGCGCGAGATGGAGCGCGACGTCGAGGGCATCAACGCCCGGCTGGTCGCGGTGGCGCAGGCGCACGAGCGCGCGCTGGCGGCCGGACCGCCCGACGAGGTGCTGCACCGCCTCGTGACCGCGCTGCTGAGCCGCGACGTGCTGCACTCCCAGGGCTGGTACTTCTGGCAGATCTTCATCAACACCATCCACCAGCAGCTGGCCCGCGAGGCGATCGTGAAGGCGGTCGGCGCGGAGGCGTACGTGGACCTCATCGGCGGCCTCGAGGACGTCTCGCACCTGCGCCCGTTCCGCGACGCCTGGGCGCTCAGCCGCCGGCTGCGCGAGGACCCGTACTGGGTCTCGGCGTCTCCGTCGCAGGTCGTCGCCGACCTCCGGGCCGGGGTCACCGCCCACGGTCTGGACGAGGTGCGGGCGTTCGTCGGCTTGTACGGGCACCACTCGGCCAAGGAGCTCGACCTGAGCCACCCGGACTTCTCCGAGGACCCGGTGCCCCTGGTCGCCATGGTGACCGACGCGGTGCGGCTCGACGACGAGTACGGACCGGACGCCGATGTCGCGCGGCGGAGCGAGCGCTACCAGGCGGCGCTCGCCACGGCCGCGTCGCGGATGTCGCCGACGCGGCACGGCCGGTTCGTGCGGCGCGTGGAGCGCATGCGCCGCCTGCTCTGGTGGCGCGAGGAGCTGCGCGACACCTCCACCCGCATGCTGCACGTCACCCGCCTGGCCACCCTTGAGCTGGGCCGCCGCCTCACCACTGCCGGGGTGCTGGATGCCGCCGACGACGTGTGGTTCGCCACCGCCGACGACCTGGTCGCCTATCTCGCCGGCGGGCTGCGGGCCGAGACCCTCCGCGAGCGCATCTCCCGTGATCGCACCTACCACCTCTCCTTCCGTCACTTCCATCCTGACGACGAGCTCGGACAGAAATCGGCTGCTCCGGTCGCCGATCCCCTGGCGGACGAGCAGAAGCCTGTGGTGACAGGGATCCCGGCCTCCAACGGCACGGTCACGGGCACCGCCCGGGTGATCACCTCCTTCGACGAGGTCGACCGGCTGCAGCCGGGTGACGTGCTCGTCACCCGGTTCACCGACCCCGGCTGGGCGGGCCGCTTCGGCATCCTCGGTGGTCTGGTGACAGAGACCGGCGGCGTGCTCTGCCACGCGGCCGTGGTCGCCCGGGAGTACGGCATCCCCTGCGTCGTCGCCGCCCCCGCCGCGCTCCGGCGGATCCCCGACGGGGCCGTGGTGCGCCTCGACGGGGGCACGGGCAAGGTCGCGGTGCTGGACCTGCCCGGCACAAACGATGCGCATAGCGGCACTGCCCCCTCCACAGCCGACCAGCGCACCAATACGCACCAGTGGTGCAGGCCGGAGCCCGACCACCCCGCCCTGCCCGGCGCCCCCGCCACCGAGACGGCCTCAGCCCACGCCGGCCTGCCTGGCGTCGCCGCCACCTCCCACCCCGGGACAACCGGTGCGCATAGCGGCACTGCCCCCTCCACAGCCGACCAGCGCACGAGTACGCACCACTTGTGTAGGTCGACCTCGCTGGAGGACCCGTCGTGAGGTTCCTCGGCACCTGGGCGCCGGCCATGTGGCTCACGCTCGCCGGGGGGAGCTGCGGCGCGCTCGGCATCGCGGCAGCGGTCACCGGCCGCCCGTCTCTCGCCTGCGCGCTGCTTGTACTCGCCGGGCTCGCCGACCTCTTCGACGGCCCGGTGGCCCGCCGCCTGCACCGCGACCTCCGCTCCGAGCAGATCGGTGGCCAGCTCGACTCGCTGGCCGACACCATCTCCTTCCTCGCGCTCCCTGTCGCCCTCACGGCCGCACTGGCGCCGGGATGGCCCGTGGCGGCCGCCCTCGCCTACGTCCCAGCCGGCCTGATGCGCCTGGCCGTCTTCAACCTGGAGCACGTCCCCGGCCGCCGCACGCACTACCGGGGCGTGCCGGTCACCTACGCCGCCCTTGTCATCCCGGTCGTCGCCCTCATCGCGCCCGCCGCCCTTCCTCTGGCCCTGCTCGCCCTCGCCGTCGGCTTCGTGCTCGACGTGCCCGTCCGCAAGCCCCGCGGAGCCGCCTACCTGATGCTGGGTGCCGTAGCAATCGTCGTGCTCACCCTGCTGGCCCTCCGGGGTGTCCGGTGAGCGCCGAGCAGACCAGCCCGCCGCTCCCGTACGACGGCTCGGTCACCACCATCAAGAGCGACCACCGCCCGGCCTCGATGCCGGGCCGCATCTGGCTCTACCTGCGCGAGATGTACCCCCTGCCGTCGCGCCTGCTGGTCTCGGCGATCCTGTTCTTCGAGATCTACTTCGTGCTGCTGCTCAACTACGGCATCACCAGCTTCCACATCGGCGTCCGCGAGGCCGTCGGCACCTGGACGGTGTTCTCGTTCCTGCTCGTGCTGCGCATCGCCGACGACCTCAAGGACGCGGAGACCGATGCCCGCCTGTTCCCCCACCGGGTGCTGCCGTCGGGGCGGGTCGACAAGCGCGACCTGTACGTCCTGCTCGGCACCGTCGTCACCCTCGCGACGGTGCTCAACGTCGCGTACATGAACAACCTGATCTTCTTCGCCGTGCTGTTCGTGTACGGCACCGGGATGTCGATGTGGTTCTTCGCCAAGTCAAAGATCCAGCCGAACCTGCTCCTGGCGCTTCTCACGCACAACCCCGTGATGATGATCCTCAACCTGTACGTCATCAGCTACGGCGTCATCGCCTACGACCTCGATCCCTTCACCTGGACGACGTTCCTGCTGGCCTGGACCATGTACTTCCCGAGCCTGATCTGGGAGGTCGTCCGCAAGGTGCGCGCGCCGTCTGAGGAGACCGCCTACGTCACCTATTCCTCCTTGTGGGGCTACAAGCAGGCCGCGTGGTTCGTGCTCGGGCTGGTCTGGGTCGACGTGCTCACGAACCTCTCCCTCGTGTACGCCGTCAGCCGGCTCGTCATGGTCCCGCTGGCGATCAACGTGGCCTGGGTGACCTGGACGATCCTGCGCTGGATCCGCCGCCCCGAGTCGTTCAAGCTGCGCGAGAAGGTCGACCGCTACACGTACGTGGTCGAGAGCCTCATGGTGATCGCCGTCGTGCTGTTCCTGACGGTGGGCTACTACTGATGAGCAAGGCTGACGGGCTCCTCCGGCTGCAGCAGCTGGGGCTGCCGGTGCCGCCGTTCCAGACCGTACGTGCCGACTCCAGCCCCGACGCGATCCTGGCTGCGTACGACGCCGTCGCCGGCCCAGCCGGAGTCGCGGTGCGCAGCTCGGCCGAGGGGGAGGACGCGAGCGGGGCCTCGTACGCCGGCCAGTTCGCCAGCTTCCTCGCCGTGACCAGGGGCGATGTCGTGTCCCGGGTGCGCGAGGTGCACGACTCGTACGCCTCCGCCGGCGCCGGCGCGTACGGGTCGCGGGTGGGCGGCCAGGCGACGGACGGCCCCGTCGTCGTGCAGCGCATGGCCGAGGCCACCCTCTCCGGCGTCGTCTTCAGCGCCGACCCGGCTGGTGTGCTCGACGACGTCGTGATCACGCTCGGCTCGGGTGCCGGTGCGGTCGTCGCCGGCGACGGGCCAACCACGACGGCACACGTCTGCGTGGTCGACGGGCAGGGGTACGAGACCGGCGACGGCCCCGCCATCCCAGCATCCCTGCGCGAGCAGCTGGTCGCCCTCGCCCGCCGCGCCCAGGAGGGCTTCGGCCACCCGGTCGACCTGGAGGTCGCGGTTGACGCCGAGGGCACGGTCTGGGTGCTGCAGGCCCGCCCCATCACGACGCTGCCCGACGGCAGCACCACGACGCTCGACGCGTCCAACATCGTCGAGTCCTACCCCGGGCTCTCCTTGCCGCTGACGGCCTCGTTCGTGCCCCGTGCGTACGCCGGCGTCTTCATCTCCCTCGCCCGCCGCCTGGCACCGCGGGTGGCCGACTGCGACGACGTACGCGCCGTGCTCGACCACATGGCCGCCGCGTCGTCGGGGCGTCTCTACTACCGCATCGACCACTGGTACCAGGTGTTCACCCTGATGCCGCTGAGCGGCGTCTACACGCGCATCTGGCAGGACGCGCTGGGCGTCACCGACCGTTCGTACGGACCCGCGCCCCTCCTCCCCGCCTGGCGCAAGCCGATGGTCGTGGTGAAGCTGCTCCGGGCGCTCGCGGCCACGCCGCGGCTGCTCGCCGGTCTGCACGACGAGGTCGAGTCGCTGCGCGGGTCCGTACGCCCCGAGGCCGCCGCGACTCTGGCCGAGCTGCGCGCTGCGTACGCCGACGTCGAGCGCCGCGCCCTCGCGCACTGGGACGTGACGCTGCTCAACGACGTGCACGCCTTCGTCTACCCGGCCCTGCTGAGCGGTTGGCTACGGCTCACCGGCCGCGGCGATGCGAACGCGCTGATCTCCGGCATCGCAGGGATCGAGAGCCTCCGTCCGGTGCACGCGATGCAGCGGCTGGCCGCGCTGGAGCCGGATCTGAGCGACGTGCACGACGACGCCTCCGCCCGGCGGCTGCTGGCGCGCGACGACGAGCTGGGGCGGCAGCTGCGCGCGTACGTCGACGAGTTCGGCGACCGCTACCTCGAGGAGCTGAAGCTCGAGTCGCCCACGTTCCGCACGCACCCGCTGCTGCTCGTCGAGGCGCTGCGACGCGCCGACGAGACGGGCGCGGCGACGAGTGCAGCCGCGACGGCCACCCGGGGCAGCGGCGTGCGCCAGCCGGGCGAGGACGACGACGCATCCGGCCCGAGCACTCCCCCGGCGACCTGGCGCGGCAGACTCACCGGCCGCCTCGTCAAGGACACCGCGGGCCCGAGCGCGCTTGGACGCGGTAGGTTCAGCCGCCGCCTGGTCGAGCGCGCCACCGCGGCGATCGCGCGGCGGGAGGCGTCGCGGCTGGACCGCGCGCGCGTGTACGGGCTGGTGCGTGCGATCGCGCTGCGCGCCGGGGAGCTGCACGCCGCCGCCGGGCACCTCGAGGCCGCCGAGGGCGTCTGGTGGCTGACCCTGGACGAGCTGTTCGAGGGCACCGACCACCGGGAGGCGGTGGGGCAGCGGCGGGCCGACTACGAGGGATTCGCGCGGCTCCCGGCGTACCGGCGTCGCATCTTCGCGGGCGAGCCGTTCGACGTGCACCCGTCTCCCGACGCGCGCCCGCTCGGGGAGGCCGCGCGCGCGGCCACGCCGGGCACCCGCGACACGGAACGCCGTGCCACCGGCGTCTCCGGAGGCACCGCCACCGGGCCCGTACGCGTCGTGCACGACCCGCGCGAGCCCTTCACGCCGGGCGACGTGCTGGTCGCCCGCACCACCGACCCAGGCTGGGTGTTCCTGCTGATGGCGGCCGGCGCCGTTGTCGTGGAGCGCGGCTCGCTGCTCTCGCACACCGCGATCATCGCCCGCGAGCTGGGGGTGCCCGTCGTGGTGGGGGTGCCCGACGCCACGGGCTGGCTGCACGACGGCGACCTGGTGAGCGTCGACGGAGACCGAGGAGCGGTGAGGCTCGCATGACGACTGTCCACGAGGTGAGGTCGCCGGCCGACGTACGCACGTTCGCGCGGCTGCCGATCCATCGCCATGCGCCCGGCACGTACAACCCGAACGCCGCCACCGATGCCGCCCTGCTGAAGGGCACGCACGCGCTGAGCCCGCAGCTGTCCGTACGCGGCTGGCTGGCCCGCGACGGCGAGGACGTCGAGGGTCGCATCGGCCTCACCACGCGCCCCGGTGACCCCGTGGGTCGCATCGGATTCTTCGACGGGCCCTGCTACGGGCGTACGGCCCGGTGGCTGATGGACGTGGCCATGGAGGCGGCGGCCGAGGCGGGATGTACAAGCGTGATCGGCCCCATGGACGCCTCGTTCTGGGTGCGCTACCGCCTCAAGGTGGCAGGGTTCGACGAGCGCCCGTACCTCACCGAGCCGCTCAACCCGCGCCAGGACCACCTGGTCTGGGAGAGCGCCGGGTTCGAGGAGACCGACCGCTACCGCTCCGCGATCTACCACCCGGCGCCGCGCGACCTCGACCTGACCCGGTTCGCGGCGAGGCGCACGCGGTTCGAGAAGCAGGGGTACGTGATCGGCCCGCCGCAGACCTCGTGGGAGGGGCTGGTGGCCGACATGCACCGGCTGATCCACGAGCTGTACGCCGACTTCGCGGGCTTCGAGCAGGTCAGCCTGGCGGTGTTCTCCGAGCTCTTCGGCCCGCTGCGCCGGATCGCCGACCTCGACCTGGTGACGATGGCCTACAAGGACGGTCGCGCTGAGGGGTTCCTGGTCTGCCTCCCCGACTACGGCGTCGGCCTCACCGACCCCAACCCGCTCCGCGGGCTCACCACCCTGGTGCGCACCAAGCTCCGCCCGCAGCGCTACGTGCTCGCGTACATCGGAGCCCGCCACCCCGGCCTCGGCGCCGCCATCAGCCACCGATTCATGACCCAGATGGCCGAGCGGCAGGCCCCAGTGGTCGGCGCGCTCACGCACGTCGGCAAGGCGAGCGAGGGGTACGCAGCACAGCACCTGCGCACCCGCAACGAGTACGTGCTGCTGCGCCGCGACCTGTAGGGCCGGCGACCTCCGCATCCGCACGCAGGCCCGCCCCACCGAGATTGCACAGAATCGAAGGGCACTGCCATATGTGGCAGTGCCCTGCGTATCTGTGCAGTTTCGGTGAGGCCGTTCGTAGGGTGGGTCTTGTGGAGCGAGTGGCAGTGGTGTCCGACGTGCACGGCAATCTCACGGCGTACGAGGCTGTGCTGGCCGACATCGAGCAGCGCGGCATCACGCGGGTCATCAACCTCGGCGACGTGGTCGGCAAGGGGCCGCGCGGCGCGGAGTGCATCGCGCTCACGCAGCAGCGCTGCGAGGTCACCGTGCGCGGCAACTGGGACGAGAACCTCGGCGTCGACCAGGAAGTCAGCCCCAGCAAGCTGTGGTGGCGCGACCGGCTCAGCGAGGACGACCGGCGGTGGCTGCGTGAGCTGCCGTTCCACCACGACATCGTGCTGAGCGGGCGACGGGTACGCATGTTCCACGCCTCGGCGGAGGGCGTCTTCACGCGGGTGCGTCCCCAGCACACCGAGGACGAGTTCCGCGGCATGTTCGCCGCCACCGAGGCCACGGGTGACGGGCCGCTGCCGACGGTGGCGGTGTACGGGGACGTGCACCAGGCCTACGTCTCGGTGCGCTTCGGCCTCACGCTCGTCAACGTGGGCAGCGTCGGCAACGCGCTCGACGAGCCCCAAGCCGCGTACGTGATCCTCGAGGGAGTGCCGGGCGACGACGTGACCTGGCCGTTCGGCATCCAGGTGGTGCGGCTGGCGTACGACCTCGAGCGGGAGCTGCGCGAGGCGGCAGCGCTGGGCAACCCGCTGCAGGAGGCGTACGCGATGGAGCTGCGCCACGCGATCTTCCGCAAGACCGCCGCGAGGCAGGGGCTGATCGCGCCCCTGCACTGAGGCTGCAGACGGACCTCGATCTCTGGGTGCCCCGGGCCGCCCGCTCGGGGCATGACTGGCTCCCGAGCAGGGGTGGCCCAGTCTCTCGCCCCGCCGCTCCCCCGCCCCGGTAGACTCCGCCGAACGGGAGGAGATCGGATGGCGGTGTTTCTCATCATCGGCGGCGTCGGCATCGCGCTGCTCCTGATCTCCCTGCTGGTCGGTGAGCACGTCGACGGTGTCGTCGACAGCCTGGGCGGCGGCGACTGGTTCTCCGGGTCCTCGCTCGCCGCGTTCATCGGCGCCTTCGGCTTCGGCGGCGCCATCGTCTTGGACCAGACCGGCACCATGCTCTGGGCCGTGCTCGGCGGCCTCGTCATCGGCGCTCTGGTGGGCGCAATGATCGGCTACCTGTTCCTCCGCCTCCGGCGCTCGCAGGAGGGTGGGGCACCCACCACGAGCGACCTGGTCGAACGGTCGGGCGTGGTGATCACCGACATCCCCGCCGACGGCATGGGCGAGATCCGGATCCTGCAGGCCGGGCACATGACCAAGCTGTACGCCCGCGCGCCCGAGCCGCTGCGCGCCGGAACCAGAGTCACTGTCACCGACGTCATCTCTGCGACATCGGTGAAGGTCATCCCGACCTACAGCTGAACCCGTCCTCGACAAGGAGCATCCGTGGACCTGCCCGTACTCGCGATCGCCGTCATCGGCATCGTCGCCCTGCTCGCTCTGGTGGCGTTGATCGTCGTCACGCGCTACAAGGTCGCCGGCCCCAACGAGGCGTTCATCATCACCGGCTCCAAGGGCAAGGAGGTACGCGACACCTCCGGCGGCCTCTCGCACGACCTGTCCGGCCAGAAGGTGGTCATGGGTGGCCGGGTCTTCGTGATGCCGTTCATCCAGCGGCTGCACGTGCTCGACCTGTCGAGCCGCCGCATCCCGATCCAGATCCGGGGCGCCGTCTCCGGCCAGGGCGTGAAGCTGAACCTCGACGGCGTCGCGATCGTCAAGGTCGGCGGCAACGAGGACCAGATCCGCGCCGCTGCCCAGCGCTTCCTGACCCAGCAGGAGGAGATCGAGCCCTTCACGCAGGAGGTGCTCGCCGGTGCGCTCCGCTCGATCGTCGGCTCGATGTCGGTGGAGCAGATCATCCGTGACCGGGCAGCGTTCGCGCAGCGGGTCGCGGAGGAGTCCGAGGCGTCGTTGACGGGCCAGGGCCTGAACCTCGACACCTTCCAGATCCAGGACATCACCGACGACGGGTCGTACCTTGCTGATCTCGGCCGCCCCGAGTCGGCGCGTGTGCAGCAGCTCGCCGCGGTCGCCGAGGCCGCGTCGCGCCAGGCCTCGGAGCAGGCCCGACTCGCCGCCGAGCAGCAGGTCGCCATCGCTCACCGCGAGCTGATGCTGAAGCAGTCGGAGATCAAGGCCGAGACCGATGCCGCCGCCGCCCAGGCCGCCGCCTCCGGCCCGCTGTCGCAGGCCGACCGTGACCAGGCGATCCTCACCGAGCAGGAGAAGGTGGCCGTGCGCCAGGCGGCCCTGAAGGACCGCCAGCTCGACACCGAGGTCCGCAAGCCCGCCGACGCCGAGCGCTACCGCGTGGAGACCGAGGCCGCCGCCTCGCGCCAGAAGGCGATCCTCACCGCCGAGGCCAACAAGGCCGCCGCCATCGCGGCCGCCGAGGCCGAGGCCGAGAAGTCCCGCCTCACCGGTGAGGGAGACAAGTCCCGCCGCGCCGCGCTCGCTGAGGCGGTCGCCATCGAGGGTGCGCGTGCTGGTGAGGCGGAGAAGGCCCGGCGAGTGGCCGAGGCCGACGCCCTACGCGCCGAGGGCGAGGCCCAGGCCGCCGCCATCCTCGCCAAGGGTGAGGCCGAGGCCGAGGCCATGCGCAAGAAGGCGGCCGCGTACGCGCAGTACAACAACGCCGCCGTGCTGGAGATGCTCATCGGCGTGCTGCCCGACATCGCCAAGGAGGTGGCCGCGCCGATGGGCAACATCGACAAGCTCACGGTCATCTCCGCCGACGGCGCCAACGAGCTGCCCAAGCAGGTCGGCAGCAACGTGGTTCAGGTGCTGGAGATGCTCAAGAACACCACCGGCGTCGACCTGCAGGCGCTCGCCCAGCGCTACACGGCCAGCGAGGAGATCCCGCCGGCGCCCAGCGCGCCGACGGGCGGTGCTCAGCCCCAGGCGTGACCGTGCTCAGCAGCACCTCTGACGGGGTGGCCTGGTGACCAGTGGTCACGGGCTCCCCTTCGGAGGTGCTGCCGTCGGCGGCACCACCACGCTGTTCGACCGCGTGATCGTGGACCGCCGAAGTGGCACATGAGTCACCGCTCGGGAGGCTTCGAGACGGTGCTCCAGATGGCTCCGCTAGCCCCTGTCCTGTTGCGGGTGGTGAGGCGGTCAGGTGACCCTGCGGGGGCGGCGGGTCAGCAGCCGACGCGGACGGCGACGTCGATCGAGCCGGGACGCTCGTTCACGACGAGCGTGGCCTGGCGCCGGTCGGTGGCCACGACCCGCGACTGGCCCTGCACCACCTCCGCCTTGACCTGGGCGAAGCCGTGGGCCGCCGCCGAGGCGGCGACGACGCCCACGAGCTGATCGGGGTCGTGCTGCTGCGGCTCGCCCAACCAGAGTCCCACCGCGTACCCCGCCTGATAGACACACCGGTCACCGTCCGACGCGCGGCGCTCGGCCACCGGCTCCCAGCGCACCCCGGGGACAGCCGCGTCGATGGCGCGCTTGACGTCGGCGACCACGGGCCCGTACGTGCTCTCAGCCTCCTGCTGGGGGATTGTCGGGAGGTCCGACCTGGCCGTGCAGGCCGCGAGCAGCACGCCCGCCGCCGCGAGCACTGCCCACCCGCCGGCCCTCACGCCGTCTCCGGCACGTCGACCGGCAGCCTCAGCTCGTTGCGCAACCGGACCAGCTTTGCGGTCCCTCGGGTCGTCCACAGCTCGCGGAACCTGGGCGCGGTGAGAGGCCCGAACTCGCCACAGCAGACCGACAGTGCGCTGCGCGGCCGGTGGGGACTCGCTCACCGGAGCATCCTAGATCGAGCGCACCCTCGTGGGTGACGAGGGGGCCGACCCGGCACGTACGCGCCGAGGGCCAGGCCGAGGCCGTACGCAAGAAGGCAGCTGCTTACGCGCAGTGCAACAACGCGGCCGTGCTGGAGATGCTGATCGGCGTGCTGCCCGACATCGCCAAGGAGGTGGCCGCGCCGATGGGCAACATCGACAAGCTCACGGTCATCTCCGCCGACGGCGCCAACGAGCTGCCCAAGCAGGTCGGCAGCAACGTGGTTCAGGTGCTGGAGATGCTCAAGAACACCACCGGCGTCGACCCGCAGGCGCTCGCCCAGCGCTACACAGGCAGCGAGGAGATCGCGACCGAGGCTGGCGGCGGCGCTCTCAACGGACGCTCCGTGGCGATCCCCGACGAGCGACATGGGGCACCCCGGCGACAGAGGCAGCCAGCGGCGACGAACGATTGAGGAGGCCTAGGTCTTGACGTGCTCGAAACTTTGACGCAAACTCGGGAGCATCCACCCAAGGAGGCATCGTGACCATTCTTCATCGTGCGGCCTTTTTTGTGGCCGTCATTGCGTTGTTGGCCAATGGCCCAGGGGCCGTCGCCGCCCCCCCAAGTCCCCCGAAGGCGTATGGTTCGCTGTGACTACTGGCCAGACATATGGACAGGCACTCAAGGAGATCGCGTCAGCCGGAGAAGAAAGATCCGCATCAGCCCGGCAGTTGCTATCGTCCTGGGATGCCACCGACTCACGTTTGAGGTCGAAATCAGTGGAGACACAAGCGTCCGTCGCATCAGCGAGCGTCTCACTTGGCGATCCCAACTCATGGAGAGTGAGCGGCTTCTCCCCTAATGACGGGAGTTACTGGACGAGTATGATTCTCGTGATCGATGGCGTCTACTTCAGCGCGTCCGGGTGTTCGGTCACCGATCACATGCAGATTACAACAACGGTCAATCCTGGTGTTACTGCATCCCGCATCAATACGAACATTCTCTACTTCCCTAATAATGGCGGACTGACCACGCGACGGTGGTATCTGTACGCAATCTGCCGCGGGGGCACATGCGGCAATGTACAAGCAATTGATAACCGCATGACTTTCGAGCGCTCCATTACACATTGGGACAGGTCGGGTGGCGCACCACTGACAATAGCCCTCGGCGTGCAAGTAAACACGCGTTACAACACAGTTACCGATGGCTCCAAGACAGCCGATTGCTACGGGAGGTCCGGCGGCGACCGAAGGTGCTTCTACCGATGACCAATGGCGTCGGGCTCCCCTCCGGAGGTGCTGGTGTGGGCGGCACCACCACGCTATTCGACCGTGTGATCGTGGACCGCGATGACCTGCTGATCTGGGCTGACCGGGGCTGTCGGGGGCTCGTGGGAGAGTTGACGGTCCACGCCCTTGGCCACGACCGGACATTGCCCGAGCTGGCGTTCGGGCCGCCAGAGCACCAGCCTCGGGTCGACGTCATGAGCAACGGATCGGTGTTGCCGACGGAGACCCTGCTGGGAGGAGTGTGGCGCGACGACATTCAAGCGGCCGCAGTCACCTTTGAGGTCCGGTGGGATGCGGCGCCTCCGGTGACAGGCTGGCGGTTCGACTGGGCCTGGCTCGGGATCTCGTACGACCTCGGATGGTCTGAGTCCGAGCAGCGAGCGTACGCAGAACTCCTTGCCCGGGCGGCCCGGCTGCGTGTCCCTGTCGGAGCTGGCTGATGGCCGAGGCCACGCTGTGTCTGACGGTGACGGCTCCGGTCCTCGACCGGGTGGTCGTCGACTCGCCGACCCTGCGGTGGTGGACGCAGAAGGGGCACCTGGGTCATGGCACGGGCGGCTTTGAGACCGTGCTCCGGATCGCCCCGGAGGCCGTACGCATCGCAGAGCCTGGTTCGGAGTCTTCTCCTCAGATCGTCGTCTGGCGGGGCGACACGGTGATCGGTGCGCACCACGTCGGCACCTCGGGCGACCCGCCTTTCCTGCTTGACGGCCTTGACTGGGTGACGTTCCCGGCCGACCCACTCCCGGACCGCTTCCAGTTCTTGTGGCCGCGCCTGGGGCTGGACGTGTCCTGGGTGCTGAGCCCCGACGAGCGCGCCGAGCTGAGCAGGCTCAGGGCGCAGATCCCCGCCGTGCGGTGGGTGGCACGTCACGCCGTCTGAGGCTTCATGTCATCTGTCTTCGACAGAGACTAGACAGACGTAGACAGAGGACGCCAGGGGCCGAGCGCCGCCGGGACCTCCGGCGGGGCTCGACTGCTCAGTGACTCAGGCGCGTACGAACGCCAGCAGCGCCTCGTTCACCTGGTCGGCGTGAGTCCAGAGCAGGCCGTGCGGCGCGCCCTCGATCTCCACGTACTCCGCCTCCGGGAACGCCTCGTGGAACGGGCGGCCGGTGGCGTCGATCGGGAGGATGTTGTCGGCGGTGCCGTGCAGGATCAGCGCGGGCTTGCCGGCCTGGCGGACGGCCGCCACGTCGCCACGGAAGTCCTCGATCCAGGTCGGCACGACCGCGTACGCGGCGACCGGCGCCGACGTGGTCGCGAGGTTCCAGTTGGCGCGCACCACGTCCTCGCTGATGAGCGAGCCGAGGGTGTCGTCGAGGTTGTAGAAGTTCTTGAAGAAGTCGGTGAACCAGGCGTACCGGTCGTCGCGGGCCGCCGTCTTGATGCCCTCGAAGACGTCGGCCGGCACGCCGGTCGGGTTATCGTCGGTCTTGACCAGGAACGGCTCCAGCGAGGCCAGGAAGGCCAGCTTGGCGACGCGGTCGTGGCCGTACCGGGAGACGTAGCGGGCCAGCTCGCCGGTGCCCATCGAGAACCCCACGAGGATCACGTCACGCAGGTCGAGCTTCTCCAGCAGCGTGTTGAGGTCGGCCGCGAAGGTGTCGTAGTCGTAGCCCGTGCCCACCTTGCTCGACTGGCCGAAGCCACGGCGGTCGTACGTGATGACCCGGTAGCCCGCCGCCAGCAGCTCGCGCGTCTGCCGCTCCCAGCTGTGGCCGTTGAGCGGGTAGCCGTGGATGAGCACCACCGGCTGCCCGGTGCCCTGGTCTTCGTAGTAGAGCTCGATGTCGGTGCTGTTCTCGGTGCCGACGGTCAGGTGCGCCATGAGTGAGCCTTTCCTCTCGATGGGAGAACGATCGTTCTCGCCGCTGTGCCCTAGAGAGAACGATGGTTCTCAATGCAAGGGCGGGTGGCGTAATGACTGAGGCGAGCGCACGCGACGAGGTGCTGACGGCCGCAGCGACCCTGTTCTACGAGCGGGGGATCCAGGCGGTCGGGATGGATGCCGTACGCGCCGAGTCAGGCGTGTCGCTCAAGCGGATCTACGCCATGTTCCCGTCGAAGGACGACCTGGTGACGGCGGTGCTTGCGCGCGGTACGGCGACGTGGGAGGCGGGCATCGAGGCCGCGGCCGCCGGGGCGCAGACCCCACGCGAGGAGCTGCTGGCGGTGTTCGACTTCCTGCGCACCTGGTTCGAGGAGGACACCTTCCGCGGCTGCGTCTTCATCAACTCGTTCGGCGAGCTGGGAGCCGTGTCGCCGCGGGTCGCCGACCTGGCGCGGGAGCAGAAGCGGTCGTTCGCGGATTATGTGAGCGAGCGCGTACGGCAGGTGGGCGGCCCCGAGCTACTCGCCCGGCAGCTGGTGATCCTGGCCGAGGGCGCCCAGGCGAGCGCCGCCATCGCTGGCAGCGTCGAGACCGCCGACGACGCGAAGGCTGCGGCCGAGGCTCTCATCGACCTGGCCCTGAATCCATCCCCGAGCCCGAAGGGCGACTGAACCAGGCCCGGCGAAACCCGACGCCCGGTGATCGAGCAAGGACTTCCTGAGCTTGTGAAGGGAGTCCGCGTCGAGATCCGGCATGCCGAGCTCGCGAGGCTGAGCCGCCGATCCGGCTGCCACCAGAATCGCGTGGCGAGTGTGCCGACAAAGCCGCTCTCGGCGACCTCCCCCGAGTACGCGTGGGCATTCGGCGCGCTGCTCTGCGCGGCAGAGCCGCCCGCCTGCGGTCGTACAGACGGGCGGCTCTTCCTCGTACAGGTCAGCGCTGCGGGCCGGTGATCCCGAAGACCGCGCCTTGCGGGTCGGCGATGATGGCGACCCAGGCGCCACCGGGGACCTCGTTCGGGCCGTGCACCACCGAGCCGCCACCGTCGGTCGCCCTGGCGATGGCCCCCTCCACGCCGGTGACGCCGAAGTAGCTTAGCCACCCCGGACGCGGGGCCATCATCATGCCCATGATCCCGCCGAGGTCCGTGCCGGCGCCGGAGAAGATCTGGTACGTGCCGTCGGCGCCCATGTCCATGGCCTCGCCCTTGGCCCAGCCGAAGATCTCGGAGTAGAAGCCGAACGCGGCCTCCGGGTCGGTGGTGGCGAGCTCGTGCCAGTTGCCGTGGGCCGTACGCGACTGGTCGAACGCGCTCACCTCGGGCGCCTCGTCCATCGGCTGCGGCTGCAGGATGCCGAAGAAGGCGCCCTGCGGGTCGGTCACCACGGCGAACCGGCCGGTGCCGGGGATGTCGGCGGGCGCCTGCACGACCGAGCCGCCGAGGCTCGTGATCTGCTGGGCCACCGCGTCGGCGTCCCCGACCTCGAGGTAGAAGAGCCAATTCGGCGGCGGGGCGTCCTGCTGGTCGGCGAGGCTCATCATGCCGGCACAGCCATGGCCGTCGGAGTCGTTGGCGAGCCGGTAGTCCATGTCGGGCATCGGCGTCTTCTGCACGTTCCAGCCGAGCACGGACTCGTAGAACGTGGTCGCCGCGTCGAGATCGGTAGTGCCGAGCTCGTACCAGCACGGCTTTCCAGTGGTGGACGGGGTGTAGGGCATCGCTGCCTCCTGGTTCGTGGCGCCGGTTCCCGTACGGCGCTCGGGTCCGACGCTAGTGCAGGGGGCTGTGTCTCGGGTGGCGGGTCGCGCCTGCATCCTCTGTCTTCCAACGGGGCCATGCGACGCATCTGGCACGTGCTGCGCTCAGGAGGCAGAGGATGCAGGTCAGCTACCCGTCTCGTCTTCTCTACCAGACTCTAGGCATAGAACAAGACGTCCCGAGAGAACGGTGACGAGGCGGCCGTACGGGTCGCCGCCGACTCGCGCAGCGGTCGCTGACGGGCCTGAGTAGGTGCGGTCTCACCTGCATCCTCTGGCTCCCAGCGGCCACATGCGCCACATCTGGCACGTGCTGGGCTCAGGAGGCAGAGGATGCAGGTCCGGGTGGATCTCGGATTCTCTACCGGGATCTAGGGAAGAACCAAGAAAGCATCAGAGAACGGTCACCTGGGCGGCGTGCGAGGTCGGCACCGGCCCCTATGCGCGCCTGCGGGCCCACCGCAGCACGGCCATGCCGGCGCCAGCGAGCGCGGCGGCGGTCACCCCGCCCGCCACGATGCCCCGCCGGGCCTTGACCTCGGGCAGCACGGGCAGGCCGGCGTCCAGGAGGATGACGGTGCCGGCGTCGCCGTCGATTCGTACACGGTCCCCCGTCTGGATGCGCCTGGTCGCGACGCCGGTGCCGAGCACGGCAGGGATCCCGTACTCCCTGGCGACGATCGACGAGTGCGACAGCAGCCCGCCGACGTCGGTGACCACCCCCGCGGCAAGCGCGAACAAGGGGGTGAACGCTGGCGTGGTGATGCTCGCCACGAGGATCTCGCCCTGGCGCAGGGTCGCCAGCTCTGACGGCGCGGTCACGACGCGCGCGACCCCCTCGACCACGCCGCCCGATGCGCCCAGCCCATGAATCACCGGGCCTGTCTGCGGCTGCTCGTTCGTCGGCATCCAGTGCTCGAACATCGCCATCATCCCGGTGCGCGGCAGGAGCCCCGGCGGGGCCACGTGCCGCCGCCGCTGCCAGGCCGTGTGTCGCTCGCCGATGCGCTGGGCGAGATCCTGTCGCTCCGCGGCCGGAAGCACCGAGGTCCGGGCGTCGAGGAATGCCGCGAGCCCCGCGTCACCGGGCCACGGCGGCGTACCGGTCGTCGCCTCCTGCGACCGCGCATCCAGCAGGGCCGCGTACGCGGCCGCCTCCTCCTCGGTCAGCCAGAACACCTCGTCAGCGCGACGCAGCACGCGCTGCGCGACCAGCCGGCCACCCAGCTCCAGCAGCAGCCGGCGCAGCACCGGCCACCCGAGCCCGACCTCGGCAAGGGCGTCCTCCCGCAGCGGCGCGGTCTCCTGCGCGCGACGGAGCAGCGGCTCCAGGAGACGGCGGCGTACGGGGCCGAGCCGCCTGAGCAGCGTACGCGTCGCGTGCTCACGCTCCGCGGCCGCCGCCCGCTGTCGTTCCGCAGGGTCGGGACCACCGCTGAGGTGGAAGCGCAGCGCCTCCATCAGCACCGACGGGTCATCGGCGGGCACCGGGGTCGCGAAGTCGAGGGTGAAGACCGTGTGGCCGTGGAGGTCGAGGTACGTCTGCAGCTCGGCCTGCCACCCGCGCCAGGCCGTCTCGTCGACGTCGTCGGGGCGGGGCCCGAGCGGGTCGGCACCGGCGGACAACGCCTCGCCCACCCCGTGGTCGCGAGCCCAGACCGCCAGGGCGTACAGGTCCTTCTCGGCACGCAACGGCTCCGAGTCGTACCCGAGCAGGTAGGTCGAGGCGGCCGGGTCGTCGTCCCGGCGGGCGACGTGCTCGTACAGGGCCTGGAACGCCATCTCCGCCGACGCCACCTGAGGGATCACGCCCTGCACGGCGGCGTAGTAGGCGCAGCCGCCGGCCAGCACGCGGCGGGCTCCGTCGAGCAGCTCGGTGGCGCTGAGCTCGGCCGGGTCTCGCGCCTCCCACTCCGCGACCAGGGCGCGGTAGCGCGGCTCGGCCTCGTCACGCCACTGGCCGACCAGGCCGTCGCCGAGCACGGTGGGCAGCAGCGACGGTGTACGGCGGAGCAGGCGCAGGAACGCCGCGCGCTGGAACTCGTAGTACGCGTAGCCGTTGATGGTCACGAACGAGATGCCGGGTGTGGGGCCGAGATCGATGCCCAGCGAGCGGACCATCGGCACCAGCCCGGCGGGCACCGCGGCCGCGGTCATGTCGGCGAACAGCGGCGTCAGCGGGTCGGGCAGCTGCTCGATGATGCTGGCCCGGAAGTACAGGGCGTCGGGGTCCGGGGCCTCCCACGACGGCGGCTCACCGGTCGCGGTGACCGGGCGCGCCTGCAACAGCCACAGGGTGCCCCGGTCGAGAGCCCACTCGATGTCCTGGGCGCCGCCGAGCAGCTCGGCGACCTGACGCCCGGTGGTGGCCAGCGTGGTCACCTGCGCGTCGTCGAGCACGCGGCCCGGGGTGGTCACCGGACGGGTCTCGGTGCCGCGACCGGTGGGCACCACCATCGTCGACTGGTCGCCCCGGGTGACGACGACGTCATGACGCCGCAGCACGTACGTGTCGGGCGTGACCAGCCCCGCCACCGACGACTCACCGAGCCCGTGGACGGCATCGATCACCACCTCGTCGGCGCCCGTGAGCGGGTTGACGGTGAACATCACCCCCGACGCCTCGGCGGCGACCAGGCGCTGCACGACGACGGCCAGGCTCAGCCTCGGCTCCGCCCCGCCGTCCGCGGCCTGCCGGGCGCGGTAGACGAGCGCGCGCTCCGACCAGAGAGAGGCCCAGCAGCGGCGTACGGCATCGAGCACACCGCCCGGCGTGGTGATGCCGAGGATCGTCTCCTGCTGCCCCGCGGAGGAGGCGCCGGCCAGGTCCTCGGTGGTGGCGGAGGAGCGTACGGCGACGGTCGGGGAGCCCATCGCGACGTACGCGTGGACGATCTGCTCCTCGGTCTCGGCAGGGATCGGGACAGCGGCGAAGGCGTCGGCGATCGCCCTGGCGGCGTTGGTGGCGCTGGCCGGTGCCTCCGACGTGACGCCGTTCGCGATCCGCGCGATGCGGGCGGCGAGGTCGGGCGCCACCACGGCGTCGTACGCCTCGGTGGTGACGACGAAGGCGGCCGGGACCGGGAAGCCGCCCCGGACCAGCTCACCCAGGTTCGCGGCCTTGCCCCCGACCAGGTCGGTGTCGGTGCGTCGCAGGTCGGCGAGCCAACGGATGACGTCCACGGTGCCCCCTCTCGTCGTCCCCGCGGGTCAGTCTAGGTGTCGGGCGCCTGCACCACCGGTGCGCATAGCGGCGCAGGTGGCCCAGGGGCGGACCAGCGCACGTATGCGCACCGTTTGTGCAGGTGGGGCCGCGCAGGAGGTCGGGCGGCGCGGCGACTAGGGTGCCGGGATGGCAGCTGACCGGGGCAGACGCACGCACCGGCTGCCCGCAGCACCGGACCTGCTGAGCCTCTTCCCTCCCCAGGGGTGTGCCTGGGTGCGGGAGGGCTCGGGCATCGTCGGGGCAGGCGAGCTGCGGCGGGCAGCCCTGGGTGCCGAGGGGCTCAGGGAGGCCTCCCGGCTGTGGCGGTCCTGGGCACCGGCGCTGGGAGTGGGAGACGACGTACGGCTGCCGGGCACCGGAGCGATCGCGTTCGTGTCGGCCTCGTTCGTGCCCGGCGACGGCGTGCTGGTGGTGCCCGAGGCCGTCGTCGGGCGGCACGGGGACGTGGGCTGGGTGACCGGCGCGCTCGACGTGTCTCCCCGCGAGGGCTCCCAGAGCGCGGCGAGTCCTGGCTCGGTGACGATCACCGCCGGCGCCCTGACCGACGAGGAGTGGCAGGAGCGCGCGACCGAGGCCGTACGCCGCATCCGCGCCGGCCGGCTGCAGAAGGTGGTGCTGGCCCGCGACGTCGTGGCACGTTCGGAGGCACCGCTCGACCTGCCACAGGTGGCACGGCAGCTGGCGGCGGCGTATCCGACGACCTGGACCTTCCTCGTCGACGGCCTGGTGGGCGCGACACCAGAGCTGCTGGTGCGGGTGCAGGACTGGCAGGTGACGTCGCGGGTGCTGGCAGGTACGGCGTGGCGTACGGACGCCTCCGACCCAGGTGCTCGGCTGCAGGCGTCGGGCAAGGACCGGGAGGAGCACGCGTACGCGGTCGCCTCGGTCGTCGAGGTGCTGCGGGCGTGGTGCGCAGACCTGCGCGTCCCGGAGCCGACCGTGCTGGAGCTGCCGAACGTGGTGCACCTGGCCACCACCATCACCGGCACCCTGGCTGACCCAGGGTCGTCGGTGCTCGACGTGGCCGCCGCGCTGCACCCGTCGGCCGCGGTCTGCGGCACCCCCCGGGCGGAGGCGGCCGCGGCGATCGCGGAGCTGGAGTCGATGGACCGCGGGCGCTACGGCGGGCCCGTGGGCTGGGTGGACGCGGCTGGCAACGGCGAGATCGGCATCGCGCTGCGCTGCGGGCAGCAGGTCGACGAGCGCACCCTCCGCCTGTACGCGGGGTGCGGGCTCGTCGCCGGCAGCGACCCCGTCACGGAGCTGGCCGAGACCCGGGCGAAGCTGGCTCCGATGCTGGGCGCGCTCGGCGTCGACAGCTGAGCACCTAGCAAGCATCTCGTGCAGACAGAACGAAAATTTCGCTTCTGTCTGGATGGAACATGTGTTCAATGCGGGGCGTGTGGGGGGCCGGGCGGGCGGGGGGCCGTCAGGCCGAGAGCACCCTCGCGACCTCCTGGGCCACGTGCTGGTGCAGCTGGCCCAGGCCCGTACGTGCCGTGGCCACCTCGACCACCTCGACCCCGGGGGCCACTGCCCCCACCGACGCGAGCTCGTCCACCTCGAGCAGCCGGTGCCGTACGCCGTAGCCAGCGCACAGATCCCCCAGCGAGGCGCCCAGCGGGGTGCCGAACACCCGCTCGAACGCGGACGCGTGCTGGCGGTGCTCCAGCGTCTCGAAGATGCCCCCGCCGTCGTCGTTCGCGACCACGACCTGCAACGCCACGCCCCCGGCCTCCACGGCAGGCACCGCCAGCCCGGCCAGGTCGTGCAGGAAGGTCAGGTCGCCGACCAGCACCCGCGTCGTCCGACCCGTCGCCACCGCGATCCCGTACGCCGTGCTCAGCGTGCCGTCGATCCCCGCGACCCCGCGATTCGACCACACCGATGCCCCGTCGGGGAGCCCGCCGAGCAGCAGGTCCACGTCACGGACGGCGTTCGACGCCCCCAGCACCAGCGCCTCACCCGCCTGCAGCGGCAGCGCAGCGGCCACGTGCAGCCCCGTGGTCACGGGCCACTCCGCGATCGCCGTACGCAGCGCGACCGCCGCCCGCTCGCCGGCCCCGAGCCAGGTGCGCACCCACGCGGTGCCGTCCTGCCCAGACACCGACGCCGCCCCCACCCGCGTCACGTCGCGCGCCGGCCCCGGCTCCTCCCGGTGCCGCACGACCTGCACCACCTCGACATCCGACCGCTCCAGCAGCGTGTTCACCAGCCGTGACAAGGTCGGACGCCCGTACACGACCACCCGCTCGACCTGCTCGGCGAGGTGCGGCAGCACCAGCCTGTACGCCGCCACGGCCGCCGGCCCGCCCCGCGACCCTGACGACGGCTCCGCCAGCAACGGCCACCCCGCGGCCTCCGCGAGCGCCCGAGCCTCGAGCCCCGCTCCAGCCCCGGCGACCACGACCGTGCGCGGCCCGAGCGGCACCTCGTACGCCGCCGGCAGCCACTGCGTCGTCCGCGGCTCAGGCACCAGGTGCGGCTCCGGCAGCTCGACGCTATCCCCCGGCTCGGGCTGCAGCGGCGTGTCGAAGCAGAGGTTCACGTGCGCCGGCCCCGGCCGCCCGCGCTCCCCGCGCGCCGCGAGCAGGGCCGTCAGCCACGGCTGGTTGGCGTCGGAGAGGCGCTCCACGTCGACGTCCGCCGCGAACCGCGCCACCTGAGCGAACAGCCCTGCCTGATGGTGCGAGGTCTGGCTCGCCCAGGTCCCGCGGGCGCGTACGGGCCGGTCGGCGGTGAGCAGCAGCAGCGGTACGCCACCGTGGTCGGCCTCCAGCGCGGCGGGCACCAGGTTCGCGACCGCGGTGCCCGAGGTGGTGACCACCGCGGCGGGATGCTCGGGGGCGGCGGCGCCGATGCCCAGCGCTAGGAAGGCGGCGGCGCGCTCGTCGTGCCGCACGTGCAGGCGCAGCACCCCGGCCTGCTCGGCGGCGGCGGCCGCGTACGCCAAGGGAGCCGACCGCGACCCGGGGCTGAGCACGATGTCACGCACCCCCCCGGCGACGAGATCGGCGATCAGCTGAGCCGCAGCAGAGACCGACGTCACGCCCGCGATCCTCCCAGGTCACCCTGTGCCAGCGCTATGCGGTCGCCCCCAGAAGGGCCGAGCAGCGCTCCAGCCGCTCCAGCCACCAGCGGCGGCGGTCGGGCGGGGCCTGAAGGCGTACGAGTTCGGGCGTGGGCGCGGCAGCGAGCGCCGGGAGCGCGCCACCGGCCGGTAGCAGGGGCGGGTCGCACACGTCGGCGGCGAAGAGGGCGGCGGTGCCGAGGCCGGAGGCGTACGGCTCGGTGGGCAGCGCGGCCGCCGCGGCGACCCCGGCGGCGAGCCCGACCGAGGTGTCCAGGGCGGAGGAGATGACGAGGCGTACGCCCAGGGCCGCGAGCTGCTCCGCGATGGCCAGCGTCGCCCGTACGCCCCCCAGCGGCGGCACCTTCACCACCGCGACGTCGACCGCGCCGGTGCGGGCCACGGCGAGGGGGTCGCTGGCCTTGCGGATCGACTCGTCGGCGGCCAGCGGCACCGCGACGTCGGCACGGTCGAGCAGCCGGCGCAGCTCCACGAGCTCGTCGACGGTCGCGCACGGCTGCTCGGCGTACTCGACCGTCACCTCGGCGAGCCTGGTCAGCGCGGTGAGCGCTTCGGCCGGCGACCAGGCCCCGTTGGCGTCGACGCGGATGCGGGCGCCGGGTCGGGCAGCACGCACGGCAGCGACCCGCGCCACGTCGTCGACCAGCGTCTGGCCGGGCTCGGCGACCTTCACCTTGACGGTGGTGCACCCGTCGAAGCGGGCCAGGATGCCGGGGACCGCGCCGGCGGCGACGGCTGGGACGGTGGCGTTCACAGCCACCCGGTCACGCACCGGCGAGGGCCAGCCCGACCAGGCGGCCTCGATCGCCGACGCGAGCCAGGGTGCGGCCTCCGCGTCGTCGTACTCCACGAACGGCGAGAACTCTCCCCACCCGTGCGGCCCCTCGATCAGCACCGCCTCGCGTGTGGTGACGCCCCGGAACCGGACGTGCATGGGCAGCGCCACCACGTGCGCGTGGGCGAGCAGGTCGGCCCTGGACGCCCTCATCGACGCGCTCTCATACGGCGCTGATCGTGGCGGGCACGTGGGCCGGCCCCAGCGCCTCCCGGGCCCCGTCGCGGAGCTGGTCGGGGTCGGCGTCGCCCGTGACGGTCGCGGTCAGGCGACGGCCGAACCGGGCGTCGGGCACGGTCGAGACATCGGCGCTGGTGACCCCGGGCTGCTCGGTGAGCCAGGCGCGCAGCCGCTCCGGGTCGACCACCTCCCCGCCGGTCACCAAGCGGGAGTCGGCCCGGCCCAGCAGCACGATCCGGTCGCCGTCGATGCGGCCGCGGTCGCCGCGGAAGGGTGCGACGGCGGCCAGGGTGCGTACGGCCAGGACCCCCTCGGCCCCGCGCGGCAGCGGACGGCCGTGCTCGTCCTCGACCCGCACCTGGACACCGCTCAGCGGCCGCCCCACGGTGCCTGCGGCGACGTCGTCGGGGTCGGCGAGCGCGATCACGCCGGCCTCGGTCGACCCGTACGCGTTCCACACCTGCGCGCCGAGCCGCGCCGTGAGGTCGGTGGCGAGGTCGGCCTCCAGGCGGTCGCTGCCCGCGAGCACGGTGGCCACGTCGGCCGCGTCGAGGTGCCCCGCGTCGAGGGTCTCGCGCAGCTGCAGCGGCACGGCGGTGAGCAGGTCCACACGGCCGCGTACGGGGCCGTCAAGCTGCACGTACGTGCCGCCGACGAGGATGGTGGCGACCACCGCGCCGGCGCCGTGGCCGTGGTCGGGCGTGCTCGGCGACGCGACGACGGGGGCGTCGGGGAGGCCGAGCGACGAGATCAGGTCGAGCGGCGGCAGGGCGGAGAGCAGGCTCGCGCGGCGAGTGTGGGCGACCGGCGGGCCCTGCGTGCCGGAGCTGAAGAAGGCGATCCCGGTCTTGGGCGGCCGCAGGTCGGCCTGAGACCCGGCCCGGGCTCCGACGACGAGCACACCGGCCGGGCCGGCGGCTCCGGCGAGCAGCTGCACGACGACCGCGTACGGGTCGGGGCTGGTGATGACGACCGGGCGCCAGCGCTGCGCTCGGCGCTCGGCGACGACGTCGGAGGTGAGCTGTCCGTACGTGACCTGCCGCTCCCCGTCGCGCCACGCCACCCGGTCACCGTGCGCGCGAGCGCGGGCGACGAGCAGCGCGAGGGACGTGGCGCCGTGGGTGGCGGCCGCTCCGGCGAGCGCCAGCCGCGGGAGCGTCCCGATGAGGTGGTCCAGCCCACGCAGGCCGAAACCGAGCGGGCCGCTCAGCACGAGGCTGTCGTCAGACCCCCACGACGGCATCGCCCGCTGTGGCCGTGCCGTGGACCAGCGCCGGCGCGGCAACCCGTGGCGGGCGCCCGCCCAGTCGGGCTGGTCGCCCCACCAGGACAGCGCGCGGGCACCGAGCGACGACCCCCCTGCACCTGGCTCAGTCACGGATCCCCCTCGGTCGCCTCCTGGACAGGGCTCCCAGGACGCGCGCCGACAGGTACGGAGCGGCGGCGACGGCCACGGAGCCCGGCCGAACGTACCAAGGGCCCACTTCGGGGACCGGGTCGACCATGGCGCCCACCAGCCACCGGGCAACCCGTTCGGGTGGGATCGCCCAGCGTGAACGGCCGTGCACGGGCCGGATCATGTCGGTGTCGACCAGCGGTGGCTGGCAGACGGTCACGTCGATGCCGGCGCTGGCGAGCTCGGGGCGGGCGGAGCGCAGCCAGCTGTCCAGGGCGGCCTTGGAGGCGGTGTACGCGCCCCAGCCGGGGACCGGCGTCCGGGTGGTGGCGCTGGTCACCCCGATCACGTGACCGGAGCCGCGCTCGGCCATGAGCGGCAGCAACGGCCCCAGGAACGCCAACGGTGACAGGTAGTTCAGGGTGGTCAGCCGCTCGTACGTGTCGAACCGCCCCGCGCACTCCAGCACCCCGCGGGCGACCGAGTGGCCGGCGTTGAGCACCACCACGTCGGGCAGCCCGACCTCGTCGGTGACACGGGTGGCCAGGGCCTCGGTGGCGGGCAGGTCGCGCAGGTCGAGGGCGTACGCGGTCGCGCGCCTGCCCGTGTCGCGTACCAGGCGTGCGGTCTCGGCGAGAGTGTCGGCCGTCCGGGCGACGAGCACGAGGTCGGCGCCGGCCCGGGCGGCGGCGACCGC